>Ga0316207_10001004_pt1 | contig 38394 bp, 37 predicted proteins | sample 6weekpyrite_MG_FD_204943 | JGI IMG/M metagenome (GOLD analysis project Ga0316207, IMG submission 204943) | Microbial mat bacterial communities from mineral coupon in-situ incubated in ocean water Damariscotta River, Maine, United States -... | ecosystem: Environmental > Aquatic > Marine >... | reverse complement strand
CAAGTTAAACCGTAGACCTAGAAAAGTTCTCGGATACAAAACGCCGGCAGAAGTATTTTTCGATACAATTACGAAATCTTATGTAGCAGTTTAATCAGGTGTTGCACTTACTATTTGAATTGGCGATTATAATTGATTATAAATAATACTTTTTAGCTTAAATCGTAAAATTAATCGTAAAAAAGAATTTAATATTAAGTTTGGATAACTGTAGTTAATTTGTAGTAAAAAAGTGTTTTTTGATTTTTTTTAAAGTAAGGGTTAAATCTCTTAAAAGCTCTTGTTTAAGGGATGGTGCGGATGAGAGGACTTGAACCTCCACGCCTTGCGGCACCAGATCCTAAGTCTGGCGTGTATACCAATTTCACCACATCCGCATGTGATTTTTAACATTGTTAAAAGAGTTCGACATTATATCAAACAAACCTGAATTTTACATTCAGAATAAGTGGTACGCCCTACACGATTCGAACGTGTGACCGATGCCTTAGAAGGGCATTGCTCTATCCAGCTGAGCTAAGGACGCATACATCATAAAATAATGGTGCGCCCGATAGGATTCGAACCTATAACCGTCGGATCCGAAGTCCGAAACTCTATCCAGTTGAGCCACGAACGCCACAATAATTTATTATTAATTTTAAGTTTTATATTTATTTTTTATGGGGTGGGATACGGGATTCGAACCCGCGACCCCCGGCACCACAAACCAGTGCTCTAACCAACTGAGCTAATCCCACCATGCATTTTGTTAAATATAAAAAAGGTGGTCGGGGTGAAAGGACTCGAACCTTCGGCCCCCTGGTCCCAAACCAGGTACTCTAACCATACTGAGCTACACCCCGACCTTCACAAAAATCAAGCACATAGCTGATTAATGAGGCGAAATTATAGTCAATAACTACTGAAATGTCAATAGTTTTCCCTTACTATTGTAAAACTTCATTAGCATTGGTACAAAAAGAGATTAAGATTAGTGTGTTACAATTCTTTTATATAGTTATTAAGGGTTAGTTTTGGGTGAAATTTTTAGCAGTATAAACTCTTTTTTAGAGAGCGTTTTGTTTTTTGACATACTTTTTGGAGCAGTAGATGGAGTCAACTTACCTTTTTTGGTTGTTTGGCTAATAACAGGTGGGGTTTATCTTACATTTTTAACTAAATTTATAAACCTTAGAGCACTAAGGCACTCCTTTAACATAATAAGAGGCAGGTACAATACCCTTGATGACACAGGTATAATCTCCTCTTTTGGCGCTTTAACAACAGCACTAAGTGCCACTGTCGGGCTTGGAAACATAGCCGGTGTCGCTCTTGCTGTTTCCATTGGTGGTCCAGGAGCAACATTTTGGATGATTGTAGCCGGTTTTTTAGGTATGAGTCTAAAGTTTACAGAGGTAACACTCTCCATACAATATAGAGAGTTTTTAAAAGATGGAACAATTATGGGTGGTGCTATGGAGTATCTCTCAAAAGGTTTATCAAAAAAAGGTTACACGAACTTTGGTAAAGTTTTAGCAGTTATCTTCGCAATTTTAATGATTGGCGGTGCTATAGGCGGAGGAAATATATTTCAAGTTTCACAAGCCTACAGTGCGATTTCACACGAAGTTCCATACTTTGCGCATAACCCTTTAGTATTTGGATTTATAATTGCAGGTTTAACCGGAGCTGTCATTATTGGAGGAGTTAGAAGAATCGCCCATATAACAGAGACTCTCGTTCCTCTGATGGCTATACTATACATCTCTGCTTCTCTTTGGATTCTGGGAAACAATTTTGATAAGATTGATGATGCATTTTCTATTATATTCACTGAAGCATTCTCAAACAATGCTATATATGGCGGTATGATTGGAGCCATAGTGAGTGGATTCCAAAGAGCAGTATTCTCTAGTGAGGCCGGTATTGGATCCTCTCCAGTTGCACATGCACCGGCTAAAACAAAGTATCCGGTAAGACAGGGTCTCGTAGCACTCTACGAACCGTTTATTGACACTATAGTCATCTGTACTATGACAGCATTGGTAATAGTTATTACAGGAGTCTATGCTCACGATGGTGCATACACCGATTTGATTGCCGCTAAAGAGGGTGCAGCACTGACAAGTGCTGCCTATGGCACTATTTTACCATGGTTTCCAACCGTTTTATCAGTAAGTATATTCCTTTTCGCCTTTTCTACCATGATATCTTGGTCTTACTATGGTGAACGTGCCTGGGTTTATCTTTTTGGTTCAAAATTGTCTATCATGTATAAACTTATGTTTTTGTCACTCTCCGTTATTGCGACCGTGGTGAGTACCGGTATTATGGTTGATTTTAGCTTTATGCTTATGCTTGCTATGGCACTGCCGAATATACTGGGGCTTGTTATTCTCAGCGGAGAGGTTAAGCAGCTGCTCGAAATATATATGGCAAAACTAAAAAGCGGAGAACTTGACAAAGAGGCTATTAGATGAACACTGTTGAACAAAGGTGTAAGCAGATTTTAACTGAGAAAAATATTGACATCTTATCAGAGATTGATTTTGATGTAAATGGAGAGGTTCACACTCTCTCTTTTGAGTATATAATAGATACTTTTATGAAAGCTTCCAATGAGTCTCAACAGGTTTTTTTAGTCGCCCTGCAAAAAGCTACGGAAGCTGACAATATGGGAATAAATAAATTTTTTGAAGGTATGGGACAACTTCTGTTAATGACTCACCTCTCTGACAAAATAGAGGTTTAAGATAGTTTAACACTACTATTCGCTAGAATGCAGTTATGAAAAGTGTATATAAATATATAGTGCTTTATGCTGTTTTTTTAGTAAGTATATTTGGATTATTCCATAACATAAATAACTGGTACAATGAAAATATAGAGATACAAAAAGATATATTAGTAAAACAGGCTAGAACGCACTTTGATGAGCAAACTAATACTAGAAAGTGGAACTCAAGGTACGGCGGTGTATATGCTAAGCCGCTTAAAGGTGAGTCTCCAAACCCTTATTTAAAAAACAATATCCTGAAAGTTGATGAGAACCTTACTCTTATAAAAATAAATCCCGCATGGATGACTAGACAGCTTTCAGAACTACTAGATATAAAAGATTTTAGTTTCCGCATAACCAGTTTAACTCCGATTAATCCAAACAACAAAGCAACAAAATTTGAAAAAAGAGCACTAACAAATTTTGAACAATCTACAAATAGAGAGTATTACGAATTTAATAAAAGCAGGTTTCAATATATGGGTGCACTTGTTACTATTGAGTCTTGTTTGCCATGTCATAAACATCAAGGCTATAAGGTTGGTGACATAAGGGGTGGGATAAGTGTTACATTAAGTCGCAGCGAATACGACGATATAGTCAAGTCTCTGACTGATAGAGTAAGAGTAGCAAAAATATCTTTTTTTATATTTTTATCAATCATAACTCTTCTTATTCATAAACAATTTAACAGTAATGAAAAGTTATTAAGAGAGGTTTACTCACAAACTAAAGAGATAAAATCAACAAAAACACTTTTACAAAAAATACTTGATGCTGATCAAAATTTTCTGCTTGTCTCAGATGGCAAGGAGATAGTATTCGCAAATGAGACTGTACTTAAGTTTGCAGAGTTCACTTCACTTAGCGACTTTGAAGACAACAATAAACATATATCTGATAAATTTGAGAGAGTTGATGATGAAGATTTTCTAAAAGCTTCACATAACGGTATGCACTGGATAAACTATATACAACAAGAGCAAGACAACAGAGAGCTAAAAGTTCTTGTAAAGAAAAATGGTGAATCTAAATATTTCAGACCGCACTCTAAAGAGATAATTATAGATGACCAAAAGATGTACCTAATTACATTTAACGATATAACAGATGAGTACATTAAGATTCAAGACTTAACAACAGAAGCTTCTACAGACTCATTGACACAACTCTTTAATAGAAGAAGACTCGACAGCGTTTTAACAAGAGAGATGGAACTATCCTGTTTTACTAAATCCCCCTTATCTATTATATTCTTAGATATAGATCACTTTAAACTTGTAAACGACACCTTTGGGCATGATGCAGGCGATAAGATACTTGTTGATTTGTCAAAAATTATTACCTCTACAACTCGAAAGGGTGATTTTATCGCAAGATGGGGAGGGGAGGAGTTTATGGTTGCCCTTCAATCTACGGATGCGAATGAAGCTTTTGAGTTAGCAGAAAAATTAAGAGTAGCTGTTGAAAAATATAATTTCAGTATTGACACAAATATAACAATTTCAATTGGTGTCACTGAAAATAGACTATATGAGAGTAAGGGTAATTTTACAAAAAGAGCTGATGAAGCATTATATGAGGCAAAAGCAAGTGGTAGAAATAGAGTTATTGTTAAATAGCCGCTTTTATAAAGCGGCAAAAGTAAATTTATTTCTCAAATAATTAAAACTGTATCATACCGTCAATAGGAGAAGATGCTGTAGCATAAGGACGTTTTGGTATTCTTCCTGAGAGATAACTCATACGACCGGCTATGACGGCATGTTTCATAGCCTCAGCCATAAACATCGGGTTTTGTGCCTGAGCAATAGCAGTATTAGTCAAAACACCATCTGCTCCAAGCTCCATAGCATATGCAGTATCACTTGCACAACCTATCCCGGCATCAACTATCACAGGAACACTTACAGCTTCGCGAATAAAAACTATGTTATATGGATTCTGAATACCAAGACCGGAACCAATAGGGGCAGCCAAAGGCATAATAGCATGCGCACCTGCGTCTTCAAGCCTTTTTGCCATAATAGGGTCATCAGAGGTGTAAGCCATAATAGTAAAGCCCTCTTTTGATAAAACTTCACAAGCCTTTATGGTCTCTAAAACGTCTGGATAAAGAGTTTTTTGAGTATCTCCTATAACCTCTAATTTTATTAAATCAATCCCTGTTGCTTCACGAGTTAAACGAAAAGTTGTAATAGCCTCCTCAGCGGTCACACACCCCGCAGAGTTTGGTAAAAACTTCACATTTGTTCCCTTAAAGGTGTCTCTTAAATTTTCCTGATCCGGGTCTGTGATGTTTAGACGACGAACCGCCACCGTAATAAGTTCACTTCCGCTTGCAAGCGTTGCCTCTTTGGTTGTTTGAAAGTCTTTATATTTTCCGCTTCCCACAATTAAGCGAGATCCTAGTTCATATTTTCCAATTTTTAGTATATTATCCATAGTACACATGTTCCTAATCTTGTTTTTCTGGCTCTTTAGAGCCTAGCTATTAGTGCCACAGTGGCTAGCTGTAACTAAATGATTTTACTCATTTGGCGTTTAAATGCTGTTTATAACATAAGAAATCTTATAATCTACCAATACCCTCAATCAAATCATCTGGAGTAAGTGAGAAATCAGCACCCTTGTAATCTAGTGCCAATTTTGTATGGGCTAAAGAGGCATTTATAGCCGCGTTCAAGGAGTCATAGCCTTGTGCAAGCAGTGATCCAACAAGACCGCTTAAAACATCTCCGCTTCCACCTTTTGCCAAAGATGGAGTGCCGTGTGGATTAATATAAAAATCATCACCTTTTGCGATTATTACATTTGCACCTTTTAAAATAAGAGTGACATCCGGAAACTTTTTACAAAACTTTTCTGTATATTGAAAACGATTCTTTTGCAATTCACAGACAGTTATATCAGCAATGTCAATAATTTTCAAAAGCGATATAAACTCTTTTACATGTGGAGTTATAACTAGATCTTTTCTTTTTAAAATCTTTAATATTATTTGCATCTGAAAAATATCGGCATCAACTATCAGGGGAAGTTCATTATTCAAAAACTTATCTAGCTCAATATCACTAAACTCCTCTCCAAGTCCCATCCCCAAAGCTAAAGATGTGGCATTGTTTGGAACTTCATGTGAATACATTATTGTATGTGGAATTACTCTATCTTCAAATCCAACTAGAGTCACTAACCCGCTTCCAAACTTTAAAGCTGAAAGAGCACTCATAATAGCTGCTCCGCTTTTTTCTCCACAGGTCAGGGCTAAATGACCGAAACTGCCCTTGTGAGAATCTTTTTTTGTTCTGTATGGAAGTTTTAAATCGTCCAAATCAAGCAAGTTCCAATTGGTTTTCTTCTCATAGAGCTCTCTTGAAATACCTAAATCCACAACTTTGATTTTTCCAACAAACTCTTTTGCTTTATCTAAAAACATGCTTTTTTTCAGGGCACCCATAGTCAAGGTTATATCTGCCATAAACTGACTGCCGGATGGAATATCACAAGCGATTTTAAATGCATTAAGTCTATTCATCCCTTCTAAGAGACTATTTATACTTTCATCAAATTCACCACTAAACCCTGTTCCTACAACTGCATCAATCAGCACATCACAATCTTCAAGTTTTTTAGACTCTTTAACTCCTGCGTTTTTCGCTCGTTTGTCTTGTAAAATTGCCATTTTTGATTTTGGTTTTTTAGCATAGAATATACTCACATTATAATCTAAATGCAGAAGTCTCGCAGCTGTTATGCCATCTGCACCATTATTGCCGCTTCCGCATACGATTATTATTTTTGAATCTCTTGAAAATTTACTACGAATAAAATTTGCCATGCCCAAAGCGGCATGTTCCATTAAAATATCTTCACTTAAAGCGAACTCTTCATAACATCTTCTATCGAGTGTTGCCACCTCATCAAAAAGTTTTTGCATCTCTACTCTTCAAAAACATACTCATCAATCTGGACTATATTGCTTTTAATATCATTAAATAGAAGGGTCCTATGGTCTGTTCTATATTGGTAAAAAAATCTGTTTTTACGTAATTTCTTTAAATTTGCCGTATTGAAGTAAGCAAAGTTAGAACACTGTCCTAGATACAAAAATGTAAATAACAGTTTTACCTGCGGATTCTCAAAACTGACGTGGGGTTGAGCTAAAAAAGTCAATCCATACTTTTTCAAATTTAGGAAACTAAGCATGTAGATTAAAAAGTCTTCAAATTTTGTATAAAAACCATTTAAACTCTCAATATCGTGAAAAAAGTAGTAATAATTATTTAAAAGTTCTTTGGTTTGAAGTGTTTTTGTCAATCTGCTCTTAATATCTCTTTTGTATGAAAAATACTTAGAATTAACTGATAAATAGATGTGTTTTCTTTCAGCTATTAGTTTATTTAGCTCATTTTCAAACTCTTCACTCTCTTCAAATTGTATATAATTAAAGTGCTCATCTTTATATCTTAACTCTATCTTCTCTTCATGAGAGTCTGAAAAGTCTACATATAGAGTAGGAACACCGCTATCAATTGCATAGTTTCTTATTTTACATGCCAAGTTTGTTTTACCTGCTCCCTCTTCTCCCAAGATTAGCGTATTACAAAAGAGTGATCTCTTTTCAAGTTTTAATGTATTTATACTGCTTTCGTATTCTCCCAGTTTATCTCGCATATCTTTCCCTCTAAAAAAGTTTTAACAGATATTATATCTTATATCTTACTAAATTGTATTGGGACTCTATTCTCAATCAGATAAGTTGTGCATATCCGTCCCAACTTTAATCTTAAAATATTATATCTTACAAAGTTTAAAGAATATATAATCTCTCAATTATAAATAAAAGGACACACATGTACACTAAAACACTTGTAACTTTAGCGTTTACAGCTACTTCTCTTTTGGCTTCAAACTTAGCAGATGACGCAAAAAAAGCAGGTCTAGCTCCTATTCCTAACTCTACGACTGAACTCTTAAAATTAATCGACAATCCAAAAAATCCTATCACTCCTAAAAAGGTTGAACTTGGTAAAAAACTATATTTTGAGCCAAGAATTTCAAAAAGTGGTTTGATTAGCTGTAACACTTGTCATAATCTAGCAGATGGTGGTGATGATGGCTTAAGTGCTGCAGTTGGTCATAAATGGAGTGTTAATCCTCATCACCTTGGTTCACCGACAGTATACAATGCTGTGTTTTTCGATTCTCAATTTTGGGATGGTCGTGATCCAGACTTAGAAAAGCAGGCTCAAGGTCCTATATTAGCAGCTCCAGAGATGGCTGCAACAAAAGAGCATGTAGTAAAAACAGTAACTTCTATTCCTGAATATGTATCTGATTTTAAATCTGCTTACGGAGATGGTGTTAATATAAATTATGAAAAAATAACAGATACAATTGCTACTTTTGAGAGAACTCTTGTAACTCCATCTGCTTTTGATGACTATTTAAATGGCAATGAAAATGCAATGACAACTGCTCAAAAGAGTGGTCTTAAAACATTTATAGATACTGGTTGTGCTACATGTCATAATGGAATTGCACTCGGCGGTGCTATGAATGCATTTAATATTACTGCAACTTACAAATATCAAAATATCGGTGACTTTAAAGGAGATAAAAACGGTATGGTCAAAGTACCTACTCTTCGTAATATTACACAGACCGCACCATACTTTCATAATGGACAAATATGGAGTCTTAAAGATGCAATTAAAGAGATGGGTCGTATACAACTTGGCAAAAAAATCTCTGACCTGGAAGCAGCCTCAATAGAAGAGTTCCTAACAGCGCTTGATGGCAGAAAACAAGACATTTCTATGCCAAAACTTCCTGCTTCAACTATTCAAACACCTAAACCAAATATCAAATAAGTCTACTCTCTCCTGCCCTTTTAGGGCATGGTTGCACTAAAAACTATCAAGAACTTGAACAATTGCTTTTGGCATTAGCTCATACTCTATCTCTTTTATCTTTTTACTAAAACTATCTAAACTCTCTCCACTCTTACGAATAAACTTTTTTTGTAAGATAATATCCCCACCGTCGAGCTCAGAGTTTACCCAATGAACACTTACGCCACACTCATTACTCTCCCCTTCAAAGCTTCTCTCAATAGCTTTTGCGCCTTTATACTTTGGCAATAGAGAGGGATGAAGGTTTATTGCCCTGATATTTGAAGTAAAAACATTACTGAGTATTCTCATAAACCCGCTAAGAACAACTAAATCTGGCTCATAAGAGTTTATACACCTTACAAGCTGTGCATCAAATTCCTCTCTTGAATCATAGTTTGAGTGCTCAATAATCTCTGTTTTAATATTAAGTCTCTTAAGTTTTTCTATACCATTTGCATCTGGATTGTTTGTAATTCCACATGTGACAACACACCCTTTTTTGTGTAGTTTTTTAATAATATTTTCGGCATTAAAGCCATCACCGCTAAAGAGTATAACAATTTTTTTCATTTTAATATTTTCCTATTTTACATAGTTCAAATTATATCTATATATACCAAAAAATGAAGACAAAAAGGGTATAATTGCATTATGAATTACAAACAAATAGCACAAGAGACTCTAGAGATTGAAGCAAATACTCTTTTACAAAGTGCAAAAAAGATAGATGATGTTTTTGACAGAGCAGTTGATATTATACTTGCATGCAGTGGTAAACTCATCATTACCGGTGTAGGAAAATCAGGACTCATCGGAGCAAAGATGGCTGCAACATTTGCTTCAACCGGAACCCCTAGCTTTTTTTTACATCCGACCGAAGCACTTCATGGCGACTTGGGAATGGTTAGTAAAGATGATGTTGTTATCGCAATAAGTTACAGTGGAGAGAGTGAAGAGTTAGGCTCGATACTTCCACATGTCAAAAGGTTTAACACTCCCCTTATCGGTATGACGCGAGATAGAGACTCAACACTTGGAAAATATAGCGACTTAGTTATTGATGTTGTTGTTGAAAAAGAGGCTTGTCCGCTTAATATCGCACCAACAAGTTCAACGACATTGACATTGGCACTTGGCGACGCACTCGCCATTTGTCTTATGAAGGCAAGGGACTTTAAAAAAAGTGATTTTGCCTCTTTTCATCCGGGAGGAGCCTTAGGGAAACAGCTGTTTGTAAAAGTCAGTGACCTGATGAGAACTGAAAGTTTACCGATGGTAAGTGCCGATACAAAAGTAAGAGAAGCGATACTAGCAATTAGCCAAGGTCGATTGGGAACTGTTTTAATCACAGACAAACAAAACCGCCTTCTTGCACTTGTAAGTGACGGTGATATTCGTAGAGCCCTGCTCTCGGAAAATTTTTCACTAGAAGATAGCGTTGATAAGTATGCTACTCACAACCCACGAACTATTGACGATGAAAATATACTTGCAAGTGAAGCACTTGTAATTATAGAGGATATGAAGATACAACTCTTAGTTGTAACAGATAAAGAGAAAAAAGTAAAAGGCGTGCTTCACATCCATACTTTGATAGAAAAAGGTATTTCATAAATGATGAGATTAAACAAATATATTGCTCACCACTCAAGTTACTCAAGAAGAGAAGCCGACAAAGCAATACAAGATGGATATGTAAGAGTTGATGGCGAGATTCAAGATAATCCCGCAACGCAAGTCGATGAAAAAAATGTTATTGTTTATGTTAGCGGAAAACAGGTGACTCCTAGAGATAAATACACTGTTATAGTCTATAATAAGCCAAAGGGTGAACTTGTAACAAAGAGCGATCCAAAGGGTAGAAGAACTATCTATGACGGCTTAGAGAGTAAATATAAACACTTTATCCCTGTTGGACGACTTGACTATGCAACAGAGGGTGTTTTACTCCTAACTGATGCTTCAAAAATTGCAACTGCACTTATGAACTCAGATCTGGAGAGAATATACAAGGTTAAAATAAAGGGTGAAGTTACTCCTGAGATGGAAGCTGCCATGATGAACGGTTTAGAGCTTACAGATGCGACTGCAGGCGGTCACTCTCACTCAAAAGTCACTTCAATGACTTTTGCACCTTTTTTAGGTTATAAAATTCAAAAAAATGAACGCAACTACTCTATTTTAAAAATAGCAATATCAGAGGGTCAAAATCGTGAAATCAGAAGGTTTTTTGCTCACTTTGGCACTGATGTTGCAGACCTTAAGAGAATTAGTTTTGCAGAGGTAGAGTTAAATAATCTTCCAAGCGGGAAAACAAGATTTTTGAGCAGAAGCGAGTATTCTGCTCTTTTTACATTTATGAAGTCAGAACAGAAACTCAAAAGAGAGCGTGGAGAGAAGTAATATTGACTGATTTTACTCACCTTTTAAGACCAGATAACTTTGATGATTTAGTTGGACAAGAACACCTAAGCAGCAATGATTCACCCCTTAGGATTCTGTGTGAAAAACGTGTTTTGGGACACAGTTTTATTTTTGGTCCTGCAGGATGTGGGAAAACTTCAATTGCTAGAATTATTGCAAAAAAAATGGATCTACCATTTTATGAGTTTAATGCAACAAGTTTAAAAATTGAGCAACTAAGAAAGATTTTCGAACAGCATAAAAATTCTCTACAAAAACCTCTTATATTTATAGATGAAGTTCACAGATTGGCTAAGAACCAGCAGGAGGTTTTACTGCCCGTTATGGAAAACAACTCTGTTTTAATCATTGGGGCTTCAACTGAGAACCCATTCTTTTCACTTACATCAGCTATTCGCTCCCGCTCAATGCTCTTTGAACTTCACAACATCTCCAATGAAGCACTGAAAAAACTTCTAAACAGAGCACTCTCAAGTTCTAAGCTTACATGTCAAGAAGATGCTGCGGATTATCTAGTTGCCAGTAGCGGCGGAGATGCAAGGGCTATGCTGAAACTTTTGGAGTTTGCATCAAATTTAGACACAAACATTACTCTTGAGAGCCTAAAATCACTTCGTCCGAATGCACTCTCTGCAGGAAGCAGTGAGGCCGGTGTTCATTATGATTTAACAAGTGCTATGATAAAGTCCATTAGAGGCTCAGATATGGATGCCGGCATCTACTATCTTGCTCGTCTGATAGATGGAGGTGAGAGTGCTGACTTTATTGCTAGACGCTTAGTGATACTTGCAAGCGAGGATATAGGAAATGCAAATCCGCAAGCCCTTACTCTGACAACCTCTGCCATGACAAGCGTATCTAAAATTGGTTATCCCGAAGCTAGAATAATTCTAGCACAAGCCGTTATCTATTTATGTGCTTCTCCAAAATCAAACTCCTCATATCTGGCTATCAATGAGGCACTAAAGGCTGTAAAAAGTGGTCTTATCTTAGATATTCCTACAAATATTAGGAACCAAAGCGGAGCTACTTTAAAAGACAACACTTATCTATACCCGCATGACTTTGGAGGTTATGTAAAACAGACCTATCTCTCCAAACCTTTAAACTTGGTACTCTTAAAAGATATAGGTTTTGAAAAAAAAATGAAGGAGTGGCTATATAATCTCACCTATTTTAGTTAATTTTAATTATTTTAATTATAAACTGCTTAATAAACAAAAAGGCTTCAAATGGAACTAGAAACATCTTCGAATAATATCACTATAAAGGGTAATATTAAAAGTATTAACGACTTTCAAAATATTAAACAAAACGTTGACAGTGTGATTAGCCAACACAAACAAATTAATTTATTTGTAGTAGACTCTCTCTCTATAACATCTTCTGTAATAGGTTATCTTAATAAACTTGTTTTAAAAGACGGCATAGATATTAATATGAGAGTTGGAAATGAGCAACTCCTACATCTTCTAGATGATTTAAATTTAATCTCAACATTCAAAGCTAAAAGCAACTAAGATGACAATCAAAAGCAAGTTAAACCTTATTGCAATTATTGTTGTCTCCTTTGCACTTGTTATCATAGCAATAACATTTACCAGGACAATGACACATAATAAGCTTATGCATAGCGCCCATTCGCTCAATCAACTATCTATAAAACTGAGTCATTTAATTCATGAAACACAAAAAGAGCGTGGTGCTAGTGCTGGTTTTCTAAGTTCTAAAGGTGAAAAATTTGGAGATATATTACTAAAACAGAGAGCATCAACAACAGAGAAGTATAAGAAATTAGTTAAATATTTAGGCTCCCTTGACCTAAACATTTTCCCTGAAGAACTTCGCAATTTAATGTCAGGTCTAACTTCTGAAATGAGTAGAGTTACACAAATTCGTTCAGAAGTCGACTCTTTTTCAATTAGTGTACAGGATGAAGTTGCATACTACTCCAAGATAAATCAAAAAATATTAACTGCAGTATCACTGACTGCCAAACTAGCACATACAGAGAAGCTTGTAAAAGCCCTCGACTCTTACAGTAACTTTTTAAAGGCCAAAGAGCGTGGCGGTATAGAGAGAGCTATTTTAAGTGCTGCTTTTGCTGCTGAGAAGTTCGGTGAGGGTATGTTCGCCAAGTGGCTTAAACTTGTTGCTGAACAAGATGCTTATCTTGATTCCTATTTATCAATGGCAACTGAAAAATCAAAAACATTTTATAAAAATAAAATGGACTCTTCGGTTATTACTGAAGTAAACTCTATGAGAAATATTGCAATAGAAAAAGCGGCAGAGGGTAACTTCGGAGTTGACAGTGTTGTATGGTTTGAGACAATAAGTAAAAAAATAAACCTTTTAAAAGAGGTTGATGATGAACTAGCCAAAGAGAATACTATCTTATTAAACAAGGTAGAGTCTCAAGAGATGACCACTGCTTACATCACCCTTTTTAGTTATTCTGTTTTTGCGATTACAATATTTATAATAATTTTTATTATAAGCAAAAATGTCAATAGAAGTGTTCAGAGCAGTCTGGAAAAAATTGAGTGCGTATCTAGTAACCTAGACTTGACATGTGACATAATAGTAGAGGGTAGTGATGAGATTTCACAAATCTCAAAAGCTATTAACGTTATGATGGTTGCCTTTAAAGCTAGTGTATTTGAAGCTAGAGACGTATCTAACACAACTTCTGAGGAGAGCAAAAAACTAACTCAAGTTGTTCAGAATCTTACAAAAAACGGCAAACATACTGATAATAAGATTTCAAATGTCAATGTTTTAGTTACAGAGATTGGCACTAGACTAGATACTGTTGAGGAAGCTGCAATAACGGTAACTGAAGATTTAAAGAAGACATTCCACGTTTTAGGCAGCTTTATAGATGAGCTTGATTCAGTCGTTAGATCAATTGAGACCGGAAACGAACATCAGCAGGATTTAGTTCAAAAAGTTTCATCACTGACTGAACAGGCAAAAAATATTAAAGATGTTCTGGCAATAATATCCGATATAGCCGACCAGACAAATCTACTTGCACTTAATGCTGCCATAGAGGCAGCAAGAGCCGGTGAGCATGGTAGAGGATTCGCAGTTGTTGCCGATGAGGTAAGAAAGCTAGCAGAACGTACTCAAAAAAGTCTCAGCGAGATTAGTGCCAATGTAAATTTAATCACACAAAATGTTGTTGAAATCTCAGAAGAGACACACAGAACATCAGAGAACATGATAACAATATCAAATTCAGCGCAAGACTTAATCTCATCTTCACAAGATACTAAAGAGAACCTCTCTGTAACTACCGAGAAATCAGAAGATGTTATGTATCAGAGTACCTTTATCGCTACAAAAACCAAAGATCTGATTAAAAATATGGATGAGATTATAGATATCTCTAAAGAGAATACAGCTCACAGAGCCTTAGTTGATAACTCTGCTGCAAAACTATCAAGTGACTCTATAAAACTGCAAAATGAACTGGAAAAATTCAAAATTTAATGCAGCATAATATTGATAGTTCAGTATTAGAGTACCTTAAATCTGTAACTCTTCTTTGTGTAGAAGACAACAAAACAACCCAGCTCATATATGCTTCTATTTTTGAAGATTTAGTGGAAAAAATTATTTTTGCTTATGATGGTGAAGATGGGTATAACAAATTTTGTGATGAGCCAGTAGATCTCATTATAAGCGACTACGGCATGCCTCTGCTTAACGGCATAGAGATGATAAAAAAAATCAGAGATATAGATAGAAATATTCCTATCATTCTTGTTTCTTCAATAGAAGATATGGATGTCATTGTAGAAGCCCTTAAACTTAATGTCAACAACTTTTTTAAAAAACCAATAGTTTCTGTCGATGTAATGCAAGCTATAGAAAATGTATCTAAACTTCTTATTGCCAATAACTACTTAAAAGAGCAGAGAGATAATAAAATAAAGGAGTTTCAAGAGAAGGAAGAATACAACTCATATCAAGAGGATTTAGCCTTCTCAAAAGAGCTCAATATTCTTAAAAATGACTTCTATTATCAAATGATAGATATGGATTGTATGGCATTAATTGACTTTTTATATAGGCCCCTTGATGTTCTAAGCGGTGATGCATACAGTGCTCGAAGAATAAATGAGCACAAAGCCTTCTATCTGATAGTTGATGGAATGGGGAAAGGTTTATCGGCATCTCTTAGCTCAATGATTATGACTTCTTATGTCAACCATGTCGTAGACAAGATGAACATTGAAAACTGTTTTGACTTAAACCAGCTTATAGAGCTCTCTATAGAGTATATTAAACCAATTTTACTTGAAGAAGAGGCTCTTGCAGTAGATTTCATTACAATCAACTCTAAAGAGTTGACTCTTGAGTATGCCAAATTTGCTATGCCTTCAATCATAATGCAAACAACAGAGAATAAAATAGTTAAATTAAAATCGAACAATCCGCCAATCAGTAAATACATTAAAGATTTCAAAGTATCACTATATGAGACCTCAAGTATTTTAAAATTTCTTTTTTACAGCGATGGTATTGTTGAAAATGACACTGTTGTAGAAGGTAAACAGTATATAGAGTTTATAGAAGATGATTTTTTAAACTCATTCTGTAAAGAGGAGATGGTAGAGACTTTTTCAGCTAGAATCAATACTCAAGAAGATGACTTCACCTTAATCTTCATACACCAATTTCAACTTAATAACAATATACTTATTACAAAAACATTCCAAAGCACCTTAGAGGCCGTTGAAGAGGCTAATGATTGGTATACAAATATCTGGAAGGATATTTGTGGCAACAATAAAACAGTATATAATGCTTGTGTTGTCTTTTCAGAGCTCTTCATGAATGCTTTTGAGCATGGAAATCTTGGACTTGATACAGAGACAAAACACACTCTACTGGGTGAGGATACATATTTTACAACCTTAGAAGAGATGCAAAAAAATTGCACTAAAAAAATTATCGTAAGAGTAAATACAATCGAGTATAATTCAAATAAATATATACTTACTCACATTATTGACGAGGGTGATGGTTTTAACACTCAATTGTTAGCTGAACTTTTCAAACAGACCAATACTTTTAACGGAAGAGGAGTCTTTATCTCAAAAAAATCATCGATGGGGATTTATTATAACAGCCTTGGCAATGCCGTACTATCTTTACACAAAGTTTAGACTCCGTGCTTGGCACGGAATCTAATTAAAATCTATTTACTTATTGCTTCTTTTGATGCTTCTACAACAGCACTAAATGCTGCTGCATCATTCATAGCCATATCAGCAAGAATTTTACGATCAAGTTCGATGCCAGATTTATGAACACCATTCATAAATGATGAATAATTCATACCGTTAAGACGGCAAGCTGCATTAATACGGATGATCCATAATTTACGGAAATCACGTTTTTTCTGCTTACGATCACGGAATGCATACATCATCGAACGTTCAATTTGCTCTTTAGCTTTACGGAAGTGTTTACGGCGTCCGCTATAAAAACCCTTTGCTAGTTTTAAAATCTTTTTGTGTCTTCTTCTACGAACAACACCTGTTTTTACTCTTGGCATTTCTTTCCTTTTTTCTTTACCCAATCACTTTTGTAATAAGGTGCCACTCATTCGGTGGTCTTGCCCAGCTACTATATCACTGGAGATTTATGATAAACTAAATATTAGTTAATCATAGCCTTGATATTTTTCTCATCAGATGGCGCAACAACTTTTGCTTTGTGTTGCTTACTACGAGTATCTGAATCTTGTTTAGTTAAAATATGACTACGAAACGCTGTACCACGTTTTACAGAACCATTTTTCTTAACCTTAAAACGCTTTACAGCGCCTTTAACCGATTTCATCTTTGGCATCGATAACTCCTTCATAAAATTCTCTTTCGCACTAAAGCGTACTTTGAGAGCGCAATTATACCAAAATATTCTTCATTTTTTGTTATACTTGTAATATGAATTCAATAAAACATATAGAAAATGCCCTCAAAGAGCTCGATAATGAAGTTCAAAAAATACTACTTGATTTGAATATGCCACTAAATGAAAAGGATAATCTGATGCTTCCGATACTTCAACAAAAAAAAGTTTTATCTCAAACGTTAGAAGATTTGACCTATTTAAAAAATAATCCGCCCAAGCAGAACCAAGCATGCGGAATATCTAAATTTAGAGATGATTAGTATCACAATATAGATTTATTATATGGTAAATAGTTTTGTTCAACTTCAAAGCGAAGTTCAGTTAAATTGGGAGTTTACATAAATAAATAACGAATTTTGAAATTTGGCAAAAAGATTACTGAAAAGACTCCCCTCCAGATACCTGCGGCACACAATAGTTTAAGGTGTGCTGCTGTATTCCTACCCTGACACATTATCTTAAAGCACCGTTGCACAGGTCTAAAGAGAAGCGGTGGAATTATATCCAAAAAAGTTGATATTGCAAAGAGTTAAAGTGAAATTGTTTCCAAGGCACTATTAATGGCATCAAAATAGAGTTTATAATCAAAATCTGTACTCTTCTTTGCAGCAGATTTTTCCATCTCACCTGCCATCTCGCAGACCTCATTAAATCTAAGGTTTCCTGCGCTGCCTTTTACAGCATGTGCATATGATTCAATTTTCTCATAATCCATCTCATCTATAGAGAGTTGCAGGGAGCCCAATATCAGTAGAGTCTCCTCTAAAAAACTCTCAAGCAAGATCGGTATATGTTTTGCTTTAAGTCCAATAGATTCCGCCATCTTTTCATAATCTATGATTGAATAGTCTGCTTTTAAAATAGGCATAATCGACTTCCATTTGTTATTTTATTAGATAAAATTCTACCATAAAAAGGACTATTTAGATACAATATTCTATGTTGTATGTAGTAACCGCTCTAAAGTCTGAAGCACAGGCATTTGTTGATAAGTATAAACTAAGTAAAACTAAATGCGACGATTTTACTCTTTTTACAGCTCAGAACATAAAAGTAATAATAAGCGGTATTGGTATTAATAATGCAAAAAGTGCTACAAATACACTTATAAAACATTTCAAACCGGAGAGTCGTGATATTTTTGTAAATATTGGAATCTGCGGGGCAAGCAAAGAGCACAAGATTGGAGAACTTATACCTATTGGCTCTATAATATATAGAGATAGAGAACATATTTTTAATAAAAATATATTTATTAGTATCACATGTAAGGATACTGAAGTCTATGAAGATAAGTACAATATTGTTGATATGGAATCTTTTGGTTTCTATGAAGCGACAAAAGAGATAAAAAATCGTTACATATACAAAGTAGTTAGTGATCATTTTGAACCTGAGACGGTAACAAAAGAGAAAACAAAGAGACTAATATTTAATGTTTTACAAGAAGTTATGCAAAAGGTCAAAGTATGAAAAAAGTTGTTGTTACAGGGGCAAGTAGCGGTATAGGAAAAGAGATAAGCCTAAGACTATTAGCCTTAGGATATGAAGTTATCGGTATAAGTAGAAGTATTAATGAGGAGGATTTTAATAGTAAAAACTTCACATCTCTTCAAGCAGATTTATCGGATGAGTCCTCAACTATGAGTATATACAATAAGCTTATGAAAAAAGATATATACATGTTAATAAACTGTGCAGGTTTTGGCAGGTTTGAACCACATGAAGAGTTAAGCTCCAAAATCATTACCAAGATGGTTTTTTTAAATCTTACTGCCCCTATGTTACTGACGAATGCTCTGCTTCGCAACTTAAAAGAAAATAACGGCTACCTTATAAACATCAACTCTATAGAAGCACTAAAATCTAGTAAATTCGCAGGTGTTTACAGCGCAACAAAAACTGGATTAAAAGCATTTGGAGATTCACTCTTTGAGGAGACTAGAAAAAGTGGACTCAGCATCACAAATATAAACCCGGATATGACTCAAAGCAATTTTTACAGTGAACTTAGATTTGATACAAGCATCAAAGAGGATGAAAAACTATTTGCTTCGGATATTGCCGATGCAGTAGAACATATATTAAGCATGAGAAAAGGTGCCGTTGTTAGTGAATATACTATCAGAAGTTTAAAGTTCGGGATTTATAAAAAGAAATCATAACTTTATATCAAGTTTTGTAGAAGTTGGTATCTCTGTTGAACGCAGAAAGTCTATATTTTTCTTAATCTGTTTCATTGAGTCTGAGGTTTTATCTTTTAAAGCATGAACCAATTCACTCGCTTCTCTCAGAAGATAAATTGCCTCTTGTATCTCTTTAGCATCTGTCAATTGTGGAATATCATCCGCCAACTCACCTAAGAGATCTACATTTTTCTCAATGATTGCAATTTTTAGCTTATTCAGCCACATTTGTGCTCTCTCTCCACGCATCCAAAAGAGTTTTAAACACGTTACTCACCTCATCAAGCTTTGTAACATCATTCTCATTTCCGGCATCAGCCAAAAGTTGAATTTCATAATTATACAAACCCTCAAGATATCCTGAGACATCACCATCTTGCTCTGCATCTAAAATAGAAATCAACTCTGTGATAATAGCTAAAGAGCGATTCGTCCAATAGACTCTTTTCTCAATATCACCATCCTTTATAGCCTTTTTTGCTTGAGCATTAAAACGAAGAACACCCTCATAAAGCATTTCAATTAATTTTGCCGGGGACTCAACTCCCACATTGTTTTGTGCATAAATATTATGAGCAACACTTCCATACATGTTAGATCCTTTTTTACTATCATTGTTAGTTTCTTTCATGCTATATATATCGACAATTCAGCTCTATTATTTAGCTTCTAAGCAGCGGATTTACTAATTATAACTAGTAGCTAGTTGAGCATTCGCCATCTGAGTAAACATCGATGAAGCTGAGTTAAATTTACTAATCATTAAGTCATATGCAGTAAACTGTTTTTTCAATATTTCATATCTTGCATCCAGTCTTTCAGTTGCCGATGTCTTTCTATCCTCCAATGAAGATATAGTTTGAGTAATTGAATCTTTAAACTGGTCTAGAGTTGCATTATATTTTGTATAGGTCTCAACTGTAGTTGCTATTTCATTGAATGCCCCGGTTACCGCCGTAGTAGTTAAATCAGGATTTGTAAATGTTCCTCCTACCAAGAACGCTTCAACATTTGTAGGATTTGCATCCATTTGAGTGTTAAAAGCAACTTTATCGAAAGTCATCACCCCGTCCACATCTATATCAAAACCATAATCAAGCATAGAACCAACACCGCCACCTACATTAGAAATCATATCTTGAAGAGTTCGTTTCATATTTTTAATAGTACTCTCACCAGAGAAAATTCCCCTATCGGCACTATCCGTAGTAGATTTTGTCATTTTATCTAACTCAGCGATGGCTGCATTATACTTCTCGACAAAGCTATCTATCTTAGTTGTTATACCATCACGGTTTTGAGCAACATCAACAGTAGAGGATCCAACTTCTTTTAATGTAATATCCAAACCTGTAATCAGGTCAGTAATATTATTACTACTGCGGGTCACCGCCTGTCCATTAAATGTAAAGTTCGCATCTACTCCGGTCTGAATTGCTGTCATTCCTGTAGTTAGACGTGTGTCTGCTAGCCCGCCTGTTGTATCTGTCATTGTAATATTTTGTGTTGTACCTGTATCAACAGAACTGACAAATAGACGAAAATCAGTGGCATTTATCTGAACAATTGTGGCATCAACTTTAGTGCCGGCAACACTGTTAATACTATTTTTTAAATCATTCAAGGTTGTAGTTGCATCATAGTTTATTGCAAAATCAAGACCATCAATATTTAAATTCATACTACCTGCAGCAGTTGCTACCGTATCCGTGGAAGCAGTAAATGCCCCAGACTGCTCTATCTGCTTTGTAGCCAAGTTAGCTACATCCAAAGTGAAGGTCTGTATATCGCTATTTGCTGCTGCTGTCACTGCCACTGACGTGCCGGTGACTGTAGTAGCACGCTCATCAAATAGAGCCTGGCTTTTAATAGCAGTTATACTATCTATAAGATTAGTCATACTCGCATCTATTACAGCTAAAGCATCTTTTTTGTCGTTCTCATCAGCTATATTTAGTGTTATTGGCTGTATTATACTTGCTTCATCAGCTGCTCTTAATTGATCTAAAACATCTTGTGTCAGGATATTTGATCCAACACCTAGTGAACTAATTGCCATAATAAATCCTTTTTGAGAAATCTTTTTTCTTTATTAATGTATTATATTAGAGTTATATCGGCAAATTCTATTATCTCTTTAATTATTTTTCAAAGCATTGTATATGGCACTGTTTTTGCTACTAAAATATAATCTAATCTAGCCGATTTAACTATAATAATATAGCAACAAAGTTTATAAATGAATGAAATAAGTATTGAAAATAGAAAAATTGGTATAAATCACCCGCCACTCGTAATTGTTGAAATTGGAATAAACCATAATGGAGACCTCAAAACTGCTTTTGAGATGGTCGATGCAGCCTATAATGCCGGGGCAGAGATTATAAAGCATCAGACTCACGTAGTAGAAGATGAGATGAGTAAAGAGGCAAAAAATGTAATCCCTGCCAATGCGGATGTCTCTATTTACGACATCATGAAAAAGTCTGCTTTAAATGAAGAGGATGAGATAAAATTAAAAAATTATGTAGAGTCAAAAGGTATGATATTTATCAGCACTCCTTTTTCAAGGGCAGCTGCCAATAGACTTGAAAGAATGGGAGTAAGTGCATATAAAATCGGTTCTGGAGAGTGTAATAACTATCCGCTAATAGAGCATATAGCCGCCTTTTCTAAACCGATGATAGTGAGCACAGGTATGAATAGTATTGAATCAGTTAAAAAAACTGTTCAAATCTTGGAGAGATACAAGGTAGAATATGCTCTGCTTCACACTACGAACCTATACCCTACCCCGCCGCATTTAGTAAGACTTGGCGCAATGCAGGAACTTATGCAGGAGTTCCCAAACGCAATAGTTGGCTTATCTGACCACACAACTTCAAATCTTGCTTGTTTTGGGGCAACTGCTTTAGGTGCTTGCATCTTGGAGAGACACTTTACAGACAGCATGAGCAGAGAGGGTCCAGATATTATAAACTCCATGGATCCGACAGCTTTAAAGGAGCTGATTGAAGGCAGTAAAACCTTGACACTAATGAGAGGTGGTAAAAAAGAGGCAGCCCCTGAAGAGCAAGTTACTATTGACTTTGCTTTTGCTACCGTCGTAACAATCAAAGATATAAAAAAGGGTGAAGAGTTCACCAAAGAAAACATCTGGGTAAAAAGACCAGGTACCGGCGAGATAAGAGCTGAACACTATAATGACACTCTTGGCAAAAGAGCAGCTCTGGATATAAAAAATGATGAGCATCTTTCATGGAAGAGTATTGATGAATAGTTATTTAAAACTTATTGGAAGAGAAAAAGAGCTGTTTCACTCTGACATATCAGAGCATAAAGAGGAGCTAAACAGTATAGTCTCATCCTCCACTTTTTTGGTTCTTGGAGGAGCAGGCTCAATAGGTCAAGCTGTTACAAAAGAGATATTTAAAAGAGCTCCTAAAAAACTGCATGTCGTAGATATTAGTGAAAACAATATGGTTGAACTTGTTCGTGACATCAGAAGTTCTTTTGGCTACATAAAGGGTGATTTTCAAACATTTGCACTTGATATAGGTTCTGTTGAATATGATGCTTTTATTAAAAATGATGGAAAGTATGACTATGTTTTAAACCTCTCAGCACTTAAACATGTCAGAAGTGAAAAAGATCCCTTTACGCTTATGAGAATGATTGATGTAAATATTTTTAATACCGATAAAACAGTGCAACAGGCCATTAACACTGGAGTAAAAAAATATTTTTGTGTCTCAACAGACAAGGCGGCAAATCCTGTAAATATGATGGGTGCCAGCAAAAGAATAATGGAGATGTTTTTAATGAGAAAATCATTAGAAATAGAGATTTCAACTGCTAGATTTGCCAATGTCGCCTTTTCTGACGGAAGCCTTCTTCACGGCTTTAACCAGCGAATAGAAAAAAAACAGCCCATTGTTGCTCCAAATGATATAAAAAGATATTTTGTAACACCTCAAGAGTCGGGTGAACTATGTTTGATGTCATGTATATTTGGTGAAAACAGAGATATATTTTTTCCTAAACTCAGTGAAGACCTACACCTCATCACATTCTCAGACATTGCAATTAAATACCTTCAGCAGAAGGGTTATGAGCCATATTTATGCGAGAATGAAGACGAAGCCAGAGAGTTAATAAAGAGTCTGCCAAACGAAGGAAAATGGCCCTGTCTTTTCACCAACAGTGACACAACAGGCGAAAAAGATTTTGAAGAGTTTTTCACAGAGGCAGAGACTCTTGATATGAGTAGATTTGACAATCTTGGTATAATTAAAAATAGGCCCATTTTTAATGAAGAGAAATTAAACTTGTTTGAAGAACAGATAAATATTTTTAAACAACATCTATCTTGGAGTAAAGAGGATATAATAAAAGAGTTTTTGAAAATTATTCCTGACTTTGGACATAAAGAGATGGGCAAAAGTCTAGATGAGAAAATGTGATTAAAGGACACTATATATAATGAAGATTTTAACACTTGTTGAGAGACGAGCAGACTATAGTAGGATGCGACCAATACTAAAAGAGCTGTATAGTGATCCTTTTTTTGAAGTCTATCTAGTTGTCACAGGAGTATGTCTGCTTGACGTTCACGGCAGCGATATAGATTACATAAAAGAGGATGGCTTTAAAATTGATGCACAACTTGAGATGTTTGAGCCAAACACAAGGAATACTAACACATCTATGGTTAAAGCACTGAGCAAAATAATGGGTTCAATGACAGATGAGTTAGAAAAAGTAAAACCTGACCTTGTTTTAACAGGATTTGATATTGGCGCTAATCTAGCCACCACTATAGCAGCAGCTCATATGAACATACCTGTAGCGCACATACAGGGTGGAGAGGTAACGGGAAGTATCGATGAGAGTATAAGACATGCTATGAGTAAGTTTGCCCATATCCACTTTCCTGCTACCCAAGATGCAAGAGAGAGACTTATCAGACTTGGTGAGAACCCAGACTATATCTTTAATGTGGGCTGTCCCTCCATAGACACTATTGTACAGACTCCTCTGATTGACAAACAGATATTACAAAAGAAGTTCAACATTGATTTTTCAAAACCAACAATTCTACTGATTCAGCACCCCGTTACAACACAAAGCGATGAATCAAAAAAACAGATATTAAACACTATTGAAGTTATTAAGGAACTTGGTATTGGGGCACTCGTTGCACTGCCAAACAATGATGCAGGCTCCTCAGAGATAATAGATGAGATTAAAAACTCAGGACTTAGCTGGTACCCTAGTCTTTCAACCGAAGAGTTCGTAAATGTCTATAGAAATATTTGGGCAATTGTTGGAAACTCTAGTTCTGGAATTCATGAGTCATCTACATTCGGTATACCTGCCGTGAATATTGGTACAAGACAACAAGATAGAGAACGAGCCAACAATGTAATAGATGTCTCATACGCTAAAGATGATATAAAAGCCGGCATAGAAAAAGCACTTTATGACGCAGAGTTTAGAGAGAGTGTTAAAAACATAAAAAATCCTTACGGTTGCGGAGATTCTGCAAAAAAAATAGTGGATATTTTAAAAACCATCTCCCTAGATGGCATAGTTCAAAAGAGGTTCTATGAATAGCATTCTCATTCTTGGAGCTAGTGGGCTACTAGGGCAAGCATTAGTAGATAATTTCAAAAGTAAAGAGCTTCAAATTGGTCTTGCCAGCAGAAAACCTATTGATTACAAAGAGCAGAACATAAAATCTTACTCAGTAGATATTTTAGACTATAAGAGTGTAGAGAACATTATTAAAGAGTATGAGACTATAATTAACTGTACAGGACAAGTCACAAATCCAGTAAACCTCTCTTTATTACTAAATACAGAGGGTATAAACAATATTGTAAAAGCAGTTAAAAAGCACAATAAAACTCTTATTCACATCTCCTCTGTATCTGTTTACGGAAGTGCCGAGTATGTCAATGAAAAGAGTTCTCTGAATCCACAGACACCATATGCAAGTATGAAATGTTTTGCAGAATTCTTAATAGAGAGTAATTTAGACAACTACACTATATTAAGAGTTTCAAACCTATTTGGAAAAAATCAGGAGAAAGGTATCGTCAACTATTTAGCAAACTCTTACCAAAACAGGCAAAATAGTTTATATTTTAACAATAATGGCGATTTAAAGAGATACTATTTAAACATTGAAGATTTGGCCTCTATAATTTTTAAACTACTTGAAAAGAAGCCCATAGGTATCTATAACATAATTGGTGCTGACCTGCTCTCTATCAAAGAGCTAGTGGCTATGTTTGAAGAAATTTTAGAATATAAATTCAAAGTCAAATATAGTAATGAGTTATCACAAGAGAACATTGATGAAGTCGATACAAGTAAAATAGAGAACTTAATAAAAATAGAGTATAAGATAAACTTACAAAAGTACATAAAGGAGTTAAAACTATGAAATCTTTTGAAAAAATTATTCTAGGCAAAGACTCTACAATAAAAAACGTACTTGAGATTATTGATAACGGAGATATGCGGATAGCATTAATAGTTGAGAAAAACAATAAGCTTATAGGAACTATTTCAGATGGAGATATAAGACGGGCATTTTTAAACGGTGCAACTATAGATGATAATATTGAAAATATAATTTTTAAAGACTTTACCTATGCAAAAGTCGGTGATTCAAAAGAGAAGCTTATAAAACTGGCAAAACACAATCAGATATATATAATCCCAATAGTTGATGAGAACTTTATTCTAGTTGGAATAGAAGAGGTTAATGACTTAATCGCAACAAAAGAGTATAAGAACAGAGTTGTGCTGATGGTTGGCGGACTTGGAACACGACTCAGACCGTTAACAGACGATATGCCAAAGCCGCTGCTCAAAGTCGGCAACAAACCTATACTTGAAACAATTATTGAGAACTTTTCTAAATATGGCTTTAAAGAGTTTATCTTAAGTGTAAATTATAAGTCTGAAATGATTAAAGAGTATTTTGGCAACGGTAGTCATTTTGGTGTGCATATAGAGTATGTTCATGAAGATAAGAGAATGGGTACAGCAGGAGCTCTCTCTCTAATGAAAGATAAGTTAAAAGATGATTTTTTTGTAATGAATGGAGACCTCTTAACCAATATAAACTATGAGCATCTACTTAACTACCATTTAAACGACGATACTGTTGCCACAATGTGTGTAAAAGAGTATGACTTTCAGATACCCTATGGCGTTGTAAATATTGACAATAATCACATCACATCTATAAGTGAGAAACCACTGCATAAGTTTTTTGTCAATGCCGGTATTTATATGCTCAGTCCACAAGCACTAAAACTTATTCCGGATAATGAATTCTTTGATATGCCAACTCTCTTTGATAATTTAATTAAACATAAGAAAAAAACTATATCATTCCCAATCAGAGAGTATTGGCTCGATATAGGCGAAATAGAAGAGTATAAAAAAGCAAATATAGAATATATAGATATTTTTAAAGGAAAAGATTAATGAGAGTATTACTAATCTCATATGACAATGAGTCTCTTGTACAGTGGTTCCCCCAGGCAAATGCATACCTTGCAGGTACACTTTTAAAGTATGGACATGATGTTGAGATCTATTCTCAAGATATTCACCACTATCCGGATGAGCACCTTACAGAGTACCTGAATGAGAATAAATTTGATATGGTCGGACTTAGCTTTATTGGCGGTTATTATGAGTACGCTAAAGCATTAAAAATCTCAGAGGCTATAAATAACTCCACGCAGAGACCTTTTTATGTTATTGGCGGCTTTGGTCCTACTCCTGACCCTGATTACTTTTTGAAAAAAACCGGAGCTGAGGTTGTGGTTATGGGTGAGGGTGAAGTTACTTTAATTGAGCTGATAAATCACATAGAAGAGGATAAAGAGCTTGATGATGTACTCGGTATAGCTTTCACAAAAGACGGAAAAACAATAATAAACCCGGCAAGACCTCTAATAGAGGATGTAGACTCTATTCCCATGCCTGCTTATCATCTCTTTAATATTGAGCACTATAGACTTTCACGTCAGGCGAATATTGGAAAAACTGATTTTGCTATGCCTATTCTCAGTGGCAGAGGCTGTACTTTTACCTGTAACTTTTGCTACAGGATGGACAAGGGCTTCAGGGGAAGGAGTAATGAGTCTATTTTAGAAGAGATTAGATATTTACAAGAGAATTACAGAATAAACTATATAGCCTTTTCAGATGAACTTTTAATGTCATCTATTGAGAGGACAATGAGCCTCTCTCAAGCAATTATAGATAGCGGTTTAAAATTCAAATGGTACTGTAACGGCAGACTAAACTACGCTAAACCAAAGGTTTTAAAACTTATGAAAGAGGCTGGTTGCGTATTTATTAACTACGGTATAGAGTCATTTGATAATGAGATGCTAAAAGTTATGCATAAAGTTTTAACAACCAAACAGATTGAAGTGGGAATTCAAAATACTCTGGATGTCGGGATTAGCCCCGGTTTCAATATTATATTTGGAAACATAGGGGAGACAAGAGAAGTTCTTATGAAGGGTGTCGATTTTTTACTCAAATATGATGACGGCTCTCAAATGAGAACTATTAGACCTGTTACACCGTACCCTGGATCACCTCTTTATGATTACGCAATTCAAGAGGGTCTCTTAAAAGATATTGCCGACTTTTATGAGAACAAACATACAAACTCAGACCTCTTGACATGTAACTTTACTCCCATGAGCGATGAGGAGTTTTATAGTGCAATCTCCGATGCAAACGAGATTTTACTTGACAACTATCAGGCGAGGGTAAAGAGACAGATGAAAGCGACTCTTGATGATCTATATGTTGGACAAAACTCGAATTTTCGCGGTTTTAGACAAACTTAGTAACAGATATTTATGAAAAAGATAAGAGTAGTCTCCAGAATAGACATTAAAAATGAATATGCTATAAAAGGTATTCATCTAGAGGGTTTAAGAAAAATTGGCGATCCAAATGAGATGGCTTTAGATTACTATAAAAACGGTATTGATGAGATAGTATTAATGGATGCTGTGGCTGCTTTATATGATAGAAACTCTCTAAAAGATGTCATAGAAAAAGCTACACAAGATATTTTTATACCCATCACTGTAGGCGGCGGGATTAGATTGCTAGAGGATATACAAGATATCCTAAATGCCGGTGCAGACAAGGTTGCTATTAATACACAAGCCATTAAAGACCCGAGCTTTATAACCGAAGCTTCTAAAAAATTTGGCTCGCAATGTATTGTTGCATCTGTTGTTGCAAAACAGGTAGGGGAAAACAGTTGGGAAGCATATGTGGATAATGCAAGAGAACCGACAGGTGTTGATGTCCTCGAGTGGGTAAAAAGAGTTGAAGAGTTAGGTGCGGGAGAGATAATGCTTACTTCAATAGATAAAGAGGGTACAAAAAGAGGCTTTGATATAAAACTAAACAAAGCGGTATCAGAACTAACAACTCTCCCCATCATCTCCAGCGGTGGGGCTGGCTCTTGTGAAGATGTTATAGAGTTATGCAAAAGTGCAGACATAGATGCTGTAGCACTCGCTTCGATTTTACACTATAAGATATCTACCATTGATGATATAAAACAGACCCTGCTGAAAAACGGAATTGAGGTTAGAGCAGATGCCTAATATAACTATTATAGATTACGGACTTGGAAACATAAGAAGTCTCAAAAATGCTTTTGAACATTTAGGTATTAACTCTGCCCTCTCTCGTGATAAAGCTGTTATTTTAAACTCTGATGCCATCATACTGCCGGGAGTCGGTGCATTTGGGCATGCTATGGATATTTTAAAGGAGTATGATTTAGTATCTACTATATCCGAATTTGCCCTTAGCGGAAAACCACTGCTTGGTATATGCCTAGGAATGCAACTGCTCTTTGATGAGAGTGAAGAGTTTGGAATGACTAAAGGTCTTGGACTAATAGAGGGAAGAGTGAGAAAATTACAAAATGTTCATAAACTGCCACATATTGGATGGAGCAGACTCTATAAAAATATAAAGAGTGAAAAAACTATTTTAGATGGTTTGAATGATAAAGCAGAGTTTTACTTTATTCACACCTATGCTGTAGGCACGGATGATGCTTATATTTTAAGTTCATCCAAATATGATAATGCAGAGTTTTGTTCGAGTGTAAAAAAAGATAATATTTACGGCTGTCAGTTCCACCCGGAAAAGAGTGGTAAATTTGGATTAAAAATTCTAGAAAATTTTATTAATATCGCAAGAGAGGTCAAAATATGAGTGAGAGACTAGAAGCCTATTACGGTCTGCCGCAAGAGGTTAAGTTTTGTAAAAAATGTGTTATTTCAAATCAAAGACCTAGCTCTACAGTTGAGTTTAAAAACTCTAAAGAGAATAAAAAAGAGGTTATTAACTTCGACGAAAATGGTGTATGTTCAGCTTGTAGCTACCATGAAGAAAAAGAGAAGAGTGTAAACTGGGAAGAGAGAGAAAAAAAACTAGAAGAGTTGCTATCTAAGTTTAGAAGAACAGATGGAGGATATGATGTAATTATTCCAGGCAGTGGCGGGAAAGACAGTGCTTTCACTGCTCATATTTTAAAATATAAATATAATATGAATCCACTTACAGTTACTTGGGCACCACATCTTTATACTGACATTGGCTGGAAAAATATGCAAGAGTGGATGCATACCGGCGGACTAGACAATATGTTATATACGCCAAATGGAAAACTGCATAGACTTCTTACAAAACTCTCTTTTGAAAATATGCTACACCCATTCCAGCCTTTTATTGTGGGGCAGAAAATAATCGGTCCTTTGATGGCTCAAAAATTTGGTGTTAAACTTGTTATGTATGGTGAGAATCAAGCTGAATATGGAAACAGAGTAGACCAAAACACTCATTCGGTTATGAATCCTGAGTTCTTCTCAATATCAGACCCTCTAGAGATGCAGTTTGGAGGTGTCAGCATGAGTGAGATAATCGACAATTACGATTTTACTATAAATGACTTTACTCCTTATATACCGCCAAAACTAGAGAGCTTAATGGAGTCAAAGATTGAGATGCACTACTTAGGATACTATCTACAATGGGATCCGCAAGAGTGCTACTACTACGCAGTTGAGAATACAGGTTTTCAAGCAAACTCAGAAAGAACAGAGGGCTCCTACTCAAAATATAGCAGTATTGATGATAAAATAGACCCTTTTCATTACTTTACTACATTAATTAAGTTTGGTATAGGCAGAGCAACTTATGATGCTTCTCAAGAGGTAAGAAATGAGAAGATAACCAGAGAAGAGGCATCTTATCTAGTAAAAAAATATGATACGGAGTTTCCAAAAAAGTTTTTTAAAGAGTTTCTTGATTACGTGAGCTTAACAGAAGATGAGTTCTGGGAAATAGTTGATAAACACAGATCGCCTCATATCTGGAAAAAAGATGCAGATGAGTGGAGATTAAGACACAGTGTAAACAACGATGGGTATGATGACTAATAAGGTATTAGCAATCATACCGGCTAGGGGCGGATCAAAAGGACTACCAAAAAAAAACATCCTCGATCTGAACGGTAAGCCTCTTATTGCATGGAGCATAGAGGCTAGTCTGGCTTCAAAATACATCACTAAAACAGTTGTAAGTTCAGATAGCGATGAGATACTAAATATCTCAAAAAAGTATAAAGCTAATACGCTCAAAAGACCAACAGAGTTAGCTTCAGATACGGCATCTAGCGAAGAAGCAGTTATCAATGCCATCAAAGAGTTAAAAAAAGCTGGTGAAGAGTTTGAGTACTTGGTACTGCTACAACCAACATCACCACTGAGAGACAGGAGTGATATTGACAATGCTTTAGAACTACTGTTTGATAGTGAGGCGACAGCTCTGATTAGTGTATGTGAAACCGATAATAAACTATTAAAAGCATTTAAAGAGAATGAGGCTGGATATATCGAAGGTGTCTCTAACAACACTTTTCCATTTGCAAGAAGACAAGATTTACCAAAAACTTATATGAGCAACGGAGCAATATATATAATAAAAATAGATGAATTTTTAAAATATAAAACTCTTTTTACTAAAAAAACTATCTCTTACCGAATGAGTAAAATAAAAAGCCTCGATATAGATACGATAGATGATTTAAAAGAGGTAGAGAACTATATTGGGAAAGATTCATAATGAGAGACATCAACGCTCTTGTAGTAAAAAACTTCAACGATAATATCGCTTATATACAAACAAATCATAGAAAACTCTTTTCTGACCTCTCGGCACTTGACAGTGCCATCGAAAAAGGACATTATCAAGAAAAATATGAGTTAAAGCATGAAGATGGCTACTTTGATGTGTATGAAAAAAACACAGACAGCTACCTCTACACTAAAGATAGTTCAAAACATGCCTCATTAGCAGCACAAAGCATTAATTATAGATTAGATGAAAATCTTTTTAAGAGTTTTCATGAGCATAAGATTAGTGATAATGATCTTAAAAAATACATGCATATGCCTCCTTTTGAACATGAGATGAGTGGTCATGCTCCAGTTATTCACTATTGCCAAAAACATTCACTAAAAGATAAAACATTGAAAACCTTAGATAAATTTGTCTTTTTTGGTGTCGGATTAGGAGTGCATATAAGATCAATTCATGAAAAAATATCTGCAAAGGTATACTTTATCATAGAGGATGATTTAGAACTCTTTAGGCTCTCACTCTTTACTACTAACTATGCTTCATTAGCAAAAGAGTCTAAACTGTTCTTCTCTGTTTTTGAACAAAATGAAGAGTTTCAGCAAACATCTACACAATTTTTGGAGTGTAAACACTACTATAACCACTATATTAAATACTTTCATATACTTAGCCATGACGAAAAAAAGATAGACCTATTTCAAGTAGCCATTGCATCTCAGTCCCATCTGCTGTTTTACTACAATACTCTTTTGACACAGTTCCTCACACCTCTTCAATACATGTTTGATGAGTACTTTTTCTTAGATAAAACCATCACTTTTAATAACAAAGAGCTCAAAAAACAACCATTTTTGATACTAGGCGCCGGTCCATCTTTAGAGAAGAATAAAAAATGGCTGCAAAAGAATCAAAACAACTTTATTATTGTTGCTGTCTCCGCTACTCTTCAATTTCTCGAAAAAGAGAATATAGCCCCAGACATTATTGTGCAGTTAGATGCTTTTGATACATCTATTAAATTCTTTGACAACATTAAATCAACTGACTTTATAAAAGAGTCTATATTTTTATTCTCTGACAGAATCTCATCTAAGATTGTCTCCAGATTAGATAAAAAAAGAGTCTTCTTTTTTGAGAATGGAACTACCTATAAAGACAGCTCTCTAAAACCGTCCGCACCTTGTGTAGGCTCCATAAGTTACCAGATACTGCTCTTCTTAAAAGTGAACTATATCTACCTATTAGGCATAGACTTGTCTATAGACTCTAAAACCGGACTCACACATAGCGGTTCGCATATATATGCGGATAATATCTCTATTGAAGAGCATACACAAAAGAGTGACCTCTTTACTTATGACAGAACTCTCTTGAGTATTGAAGGTAACTTAAGCGACAAGGTACTTACAACTGCTCAACTACATATATCTATAGATACTATAAATCAATCGACAAAACTACTCAAAAAAGAGTTTCAAAAAATATTTAATTTAAGTGACGGTGCGCTCTTTTCAGATATTACACCTAAGAACACTCAAGAGTTAAATATAAGAGATAACTCGTCTAAGAAAGAGTCAACGGAGTTCATATATAAACTATGCTTAGAGAACTCCTCTAAAGAGATTAGCCCTAATGAGCTTAGCAATTTAGAAAAAAAACTCTCTCATGCAAAAAAACTGCAAACCATAATAAACAGATACAAGCAAGTCAGCAATATCTCTTCAGAGATCTATCTAGAATACCTAACTGCATTGAGTTTAGAACTTGTTCCCCAGAGCGAAAGAACACTATATGAACTGAGTCGAGTAATTGAAACATATCTACAATATGTCCTTGCTTATATATTTGACTTTTTTAACAATCAAAACCTTGACGATGAAGATGCAGACATCTATAATCTTCACAATATTTTAATTGCTCATCTATTAGAGATTATCACTTACTACATTAATAGCCTCTCTGTTAAAATAGAAAAATGCTAGGAATAAAACTTGCTTATATATTAAATAAAAAAGAGTCTTAAAAATGGAATCTATTCAAGAACTGGCACTCTCTACCTACGAGAAAAATATGGAATATTTTTCTAAAGAGCAAAAAGAGCTCTTTAAAACACTTACGGTATTTAATTTAGCTCTTGAAAATGGTGACTACCCGGCTCAATATGACTTAGAGTATTTAGATGGTTACTTCGATGTCAAACAACTTCAAACTTCACACTATCTCTACACAAAAAATAGTGAAGAGTTTTCAAATGATTTAGCGAATTTAACTGACTTTAAAAAAAGAAATTTCTCATTTGAAGGCTTTCCTGTATATAACTTTTCAGAAGAGAAACTTAATGACTTAGATGATATGAGCAGTGGTTTAGACGGTGTCTACCCTATTATGAACTACTACTATGATCTAAATAAGCCTGAAGATGAGATGAAAGAGGTTGAAAAATTTATTTTTATCGGCACAGGACTTGGTCTTCATATTCCTATTATTGATAAAAAAATCTCTTCTGATGAGTATTTCATTATAGAAGACGACATAGAACTCTTTCGCCTCTCCCTATTTACCACAGAGTATTTTAAATTAGCCGAGAACAAGTATCTATTTTTTAGTGTAGCTGATGATGAGAACCTCTTCCTAACAACAATGAAGAAGTTTTTACATGATACATTCTTTTATAATCGATATATAAAATATTCATACTTCACAGCACACTCCAATGATAAAATAAAACAGATACAAAATGCACTAATGTCTCAATCTTTTGCATCATTTCCATACAAGGCAGAGCTAAGAAAATTTATTAGCCCACTCAAGTACATAAACGATGGATATAGTATACTGAACTTGAGTGCACACTTTGAAGATTCTATCTTTAGTAAAAAACCTGTACTGCTTATTACGGCAGGTCCATCATTTGAGAAAAACCTTGAGTGGCTTAAAAAGAATCATAATAAATTTCTAATAATCGCTGTTTCTGCTGTATTAAAAACACTGCATGCAAATAGTATAGTGCCTGATATAATCACGCATATTGATGGTTTTGAAGATTCACTCTCCCATTATGACGATATACCTGTAGAGGAGTATTTAAAAGACACCATTGCTATCTTAGGTCCATTTGTTTTAAAAAAGATACGAGATATGTTTCCTAAAGAGCATGTATTTTTATATGAAGAAAACACAGAGTATTTTGAAAGTTTTGGATTTATAATCTCGCCATGTGTCGGCTCGTTCTCTATTCTTCTTTCTATTATCTTTAGCACAAGCGAGCTCTATCTGCTAGGAGTCGATCTAGCACTCGACCAAGAGACTGGCTCTTCCCATGCTGATGAAGGTCATGTTTTTTATGAACAGAGCGATATGCAGAAGAAAGATGACCTAAAAAACACTATGTCTCTTTTAAGAAATGTATTTCCGGTAAAGGGCAATTTTTCTGATACCGTCTACACAACGTCTATACTTCACCTATCTGTTCAGTCTCTATATAACAGCATAGAACGGGCTAAACATAGTGATCAAAATATATATAACCTCAATAATGGCTCTTGGATTAGCAATACAATACCTACCCATATTGATGATATTGATATAGAGAGCTTTGAGACAATTAATAAAAAAGAGCTTTTTAACTCTGTACATGATGTTCTCTCTCGTCATTCAACTAAAAAGTTAAGCGACAGTGACATTATCTCCATGAAGCAGAGACTTAAAAACACACAAACAATTAAGGATGATATTGATGAGTATATACAAAACGTATCACACAGCAATACTAATAAATATCTATATGATCTTCTAGGAATTGTTTCAGTAATTATTCATAAAGAGGGTCGTGAGACTCAAAACCTTACTCATGTATACTTTAGTTTTTTCAAGTATATACTGCCGCTTATTATGGATCTCTTTAACACAAAAGGTTTAAAAAATGAGAAAAGACATATCAAAAAATTAGACAAGATGGTTCAAAAAGAGCTGTTAGAGATAGAAAGAATATATGAATCTGCTTTAGAAAAGTTTATAAAAGAGAGATGTTAGAGACAAAAGCTCTAACATATTTATTGCAGTAACTTTAACACATTTTGCTGAACAGCGTTAGCCTGACTCATAGCATAAGAACCAGATTGGGCTAAAATATTATGCTTAGCAAACTTTGCGCTCTCTGACGCAAAGTCAACATCACGGATATTTGATTCTGCTGCTGAAATATTGACTTTAGTAACTGATATATTTCTAACTGTTGACTCCAGTTTATTCTGTGCAGCACCAAGTGTTGCTCTAGCCCCGTCAACTCTTCCTATTGACGCATCCATTGCAGATATCGTAGCCTCTGCGGCAGTTCTGGTAGTAACAGCAGAGGCACTAACCATAACTAGTGTTTGAGAACTTGGAATGGTTACTGATTGAACTTCTCCACTATATCCACCAGTGTGAAATGTAAAAACACCGGCTGTACCGCCAATACCATCAAGAAGATTTACACCGTTAAACTTGGTAGTGGTTGCGATATCATTGGCTTCTGCCAGCAGTGCCTGTATCTCCTGAGAGATATAACCTCTAGAGGTTGCATCTTGAGTATCATTGGCTGCCTGAACAGCAAGAACTCTAACTCTTTGTAAAATGTTACCGTACTCTTCAAGAGCACCATCCGCAGTTTGGATAAGACCAATACCGTCAGTAGAGTTCTTAATCGCCTGTCCTAAACCCTGAGACTGTGCCGAGAGTTTATTAGCAATCGCCAAACCTGCTGAATCATCAGCCGCTTTATTAATTCTAAGACCTGAACTCAATGCGTTAAGAGTTTTATCAAGTCCTATATTATTCATTGTAGCATTTCTGTGTGCGTTCATAGCACCTATGTTTGTGTTAATTCTAAAGCCCATGATACATCCAATTTTACAGATATTTCATAATTAGTAGCAAAAATCATACCATAAATAAAAATTTATACGAGAGTTGTGGGAAGTTGAAGTCCAAGCAGGGCACCTGCTTGGTTTTAAAAAATAACTTTAACTACTGAAGTAGTCTAAGTACGTTTTCTAAAGAAATGTACTCGCTATTTCATAGCTTGACAAGATAGTTACTACTGTAACAATCTTAGTACATTTTGCTGGACAGCGTTAGCCTGACTCATAGCATAAGATCCAGACTGAGCTAAAATATTATGCTTAGCAAAGTTTGCACTCTCTTGAGCAAAGTCAACATCACGAATATTTGACTCTGCCGCTGCAATATTTACTTGAGTAACTGATATATTTCTAACTGTTGACTCTAGTTTATTCTGTGCAGCACCAATTGTTGCACGTTTACCGTCAACTCTGGCTATAGCAATATCCATGTTTGCAATAGTAGTTTCAGCATCACCCCTTGTAGTAACAGCTGCTTTAACTGCCGCTGTACCACTAAGAATTTCTGCAACTGTAGCAGTACCGATAGCAGCTGTCTGTGTCTCCGCCGTATAACCGCCTGTATGAAACGCAAATGCACCCGTACCGAGTTCGCCGCCGGTACCATTTAAAAGGTTTACACCGTTAAACTTAGTAGTAGTAGCAATATCACCTGCCTCTGCCAATAGTGCCTGTACCTCTTGAGAGATATAACCTCTAGAAGTTGCATCTTGAGTATCATTCGATGCTTGAACAGCAAGAACTCTAACTCTTTGTAAAATGTTACCGTACTCTTCAAGAGCACCATCTGCCGTCTGAAGAAGACCGACACCATCATTAGAGTTTTTAATCGCTTGTCCTAAACCCTGAGACTGTGCCGAGAGTTTATTAGCAATCGCCAAACCTGCTGAATCATCAGCCGCTTTATTAATTCTAAGACCTGAACTCAATGCATTAAGACTCTTATCAAGCCCTATATTATTCATTGTAGCATTTCTGTGTGCGTTCATAGCACCTATATTTGTGTTAATTCTAAAGCCCATGATAAATCCTTTTTGGGTAAAGAGCCTTTTGCTCTTTAATCTAACTATATTCAGCTTCCTTGCTGAATACTATCTAATCTTTAGCATATTGTCGGTCTAAGAAATGATTTGAACAACTCAAGCAATCTATCCTGCTTTTATTGTAAAAGTCTCAATACGTTTTCTAAAGAAACGTGTTTGCAGCTAAAAGCTGCTTAGTTTAGACTACTGAAGTAGACGAAGTACATTTTCTAAAGAAATGTACTCGCTATTTCATAGCTTTACAAGATAGTTACTACTGTAACAATCTTAGTACATTTTGCTGGACAGCGTTAGCCTGACTCATAGCATAAGATCCAGACTGAGCTAAAATATTATGCTTAGCAAAGTTTGCACTCTCTTGAGCAAAGTCAACATCACGAATATTTGACTCTGCCGCTGCAATATTTACTTGAGTAACTGATATATTTCTAACTGTTGACTCTAGTTTATTCTGTGCAGCACCAAGTGTTGCACGTTTACCGTCAACTGCAGCAATTGCAGTGTCCATATTAGCGATTGTAGTTTCTGCATCAGCTCTAGCAGTTACAGAGTATGTTGCAGTTGCTCCAACTAATGTAGAGACCTGAGTATCACCAACTGTTACTGTTTGAACCTCAGTAGTGTATGCTCCTGTATGAAAAGTAAATGAACCGGCAACTGAACCGCCCGTTCCATCAAGAAGTTTTACACCGTTAAACTTAGTAGTAGCAGCAATATCCTGCGCCTCTTGCATAAGAGCTTCAACCTCTTGTTGAATATAACCTCTAGATGTCGTATCTTGAGTATCATTGGCTGCCTGAACAGCAAGAACTCTAACTCTTTGTAAAATATTTCCATACTCTTCAAGAGCACCATCCGCAGTTTGGATAAGACCAATACCGTCAGTAGAGTTCTTAATCGCTTGTCCTAAACCCTGAGACTGTGCCGAGAGTTTATTAGCAATCGCCAAACCTGCTGAATCATCAGCCGCTTTATTAATTCTAAGACCTGAACTCAATGCATTAAGACTCTTATCAAGCCCTATATTAT
>Ga0316207_10001003_pt1 | contig 38507 bp, 53 predicted proteins | sample 6weekpyrite_MG_FD_204943 | JGI IMG/M metagenome (GOLD analysis project Ga0316207, IMG submission 204943) | Microbial mat bacterial communities from mineral coupon in-situ incubated in ocean water Damariscotta River, Maine, United States -... | ecosystem: Environmental > Aquatic > Marine >... | reverse complement strand
CGGGTTTCAAAACTTGCTTACACGTGGTTTACCAGGGCCCACGTATTGTAATTTTATCAGGGTAACTTTGTTTTAGAGCCGAGTAACTTTGAAAAATGACATTAAAACCCGGAAATAATCACCCTGAAACCGCCGACTTCGGTTGGTACTGGGTCTTTTTAAGAATTATTTTGGAGCAAATAATGCCTAAGATGAAAACCAATCGCGGTGCTGCAAAGCGTTTCCGCAAAAATGCCTCTGGCGGCTATAAACGTGGCAAGTCATTCCGTCGTCATATTCTGACCAAGAAGTCTACTAAGCGTAAGCGTCATTTACGTGAACCTTCACAAGTGGCCAAGTGCGATTCTCGCATGGTTAGCCGCATGTTACCTTACGTATAGGAGTCTGAATAATGGCAAGAGTTAAACGTGGAGTCCAGGCGAGAGCGGCTCACAAGAAAGTATTAAAGAAAGCAAAAGGTTATTACGGCGCACGTAGTCGTGTTTATCGTGTAGCCCACCAGGCCGTTATCAAGGCAGGTCAATATGCCTACCGTGACCGTCGTGTTAAGAAGCGTGAATTCCGTAAGTTATGGATCACCCGTATTAATGCAGCAGCGCGTATGTTTGATATGTCTTACAGCCGCTTTATTAACGGTTTAAATAAAGCTGATATCAGCCTTGACCGTAAAGTGCTGGCAGACATAGCTGTTCATGATATTGAAGCATTTGGTCAATTAGTTGAAGCAGCTAAGGCAGGCCTCGCTAAAGCAGCATAGTTTGTAACTACTCAGCTCACCTTAGGTTGGCGTCATATCTTTGTTGAAAAATGGACATTTGCATTTGTAAACGCCTGTTTTTTGTCTTGAACTGAAACAACCAGAAACAACCTGAGCAGCTACAGAAAAATTGCTATAAAAAGGGAAAGGCCATGGTCTTTCCCTTTTTTATGTACAGGATGTAGGGTATCTTGAAAATTAAAAAAATATCGTCATTCCTGCATCGGCAGGAATCCAGTGGCTTTGAAAATTTAAGAAAGCAGGATCTCTGATAAAAAAGTATCAGGGAAGACAAATCTAAAAAACAATACGGTAAATAAAATCGTGGCAGACTTACAAGACGTTTTAAAACAGGCACAACAATCAGTAAATGATTCTAACGACCTGCAATCACTGGATGAAATACGCGTTCAGTATCTCGGCAAAAAAGGCGAGTTCACCGCACAGCTAAAACAGCTAGGTAAACTCCCCGCAGAAGAACGCAAAGCTGCAGGCCAGATAATTAATGATGCCAAGCGAGCATTCCAGCAAACACTGGAAGAAAAAAAACAGCAGCTTGAAGCTGATAAATTAAATGCCCAACTTAGCAGTGAAACTGTTGATGTAAGCTTGCCCGGTCGTGGTCAAAGTGCGGGCAGCTTACATCCGGTTACCCGCACCATGAACCGCATTAATAAACTGTTTAGCGGTTTAGGTTTTGATATGGCGGAAGGTCCGGAAATCGAAGATGATTTTCATAACTTTGAAGCCTTAAATATCCCATCCCATCACCCGGCACGTGCGATGCACGATACCTTTTATTTTGATGCGAATACTTTATTGCGAACCCATACTTCACCCGTGCAGGTTCGCGCCATGGAAAAATCTGCGCCACCACTGCGTTTAATTGCACCGGGCAGGGTTTATCGTTGTGATTCTGATTTGACCCATACACCGATGTTTCACCAGATTGAAGGTTTAATGGTGGATACCGATGTAAGTTTTGCAGATTTAATGGGCACTCTTGATCGTTTCCTGCGTTTATTTTTCGAAAACGAAAAACTGGAAACCCGTTTTCGTCCATCTTACTTCCCATTTACAGAGCCTTCATCTGAAGTTGATATTCAATGTGTTATGTGTGAGGGCGAAGGTTGCCGTGTGTGTAGTCACACCGGTTGGTTAGAAGTATTAGGTTGTGGCATGGTGCACCCTGAAGTGTTTAAACATGCGGGCATAGATAACGAAAAATTCACCGGTTATGCTTTTGGCATGGGTGTAGAACGATTAGCCATGTTGCGTTATGGCGTGAATGATTTACGACTGTTTTTTGAAAACGATATTAAGTTTTTAAAACAGTTTTCGTAAAAATTACGATACCAGGTAAGCGTTGTTACCTTTATGTATTTATCCTGGGATAAAAATAAAACAAACATCGTCATCCCCGAATGCTTGTATCGGGGATCCAGTGACTTTGGTAGTGCAAGGGCAATGGGTTCCCGACCAATGAAAGTTAACACTCGCATTTGGGAACAACGAAGTAATTAGAAATATTATTATAGGTTCAACAGATGAAAATCTCACAAAACTGGTTACACGAATGGGTTAATCCACAAACGGATTTAGAAGAATTTTGTGCAACAATAACCATGGCAGGCCTGGAAGTCGATTCTATTGAACCCGCAGCAGGTGAATTTACCAAAATAGTGGTGGCGCGTGTTATCTCGGTAGAAAAACATCCTGATGCAGACAAGCTAAATGTCTGTAAAGTTGATGCGGGTGGTGAAGAGCTGCAAATTGTTTGTGGTGCGTCGAATGTGCGTAAAGGTTTAGTGGTTGCCTGTGCCACCATTGGTGCGGTTTTACCCGGTGATTTCAAAATTAAGAAATCAAAATTGCGTGGTGTTGAATCATTCGGCATGCTGTGTTCAGAAAAAGAAATGGGTTTGGCTGAACAGGCAGAAGGTTTAATGGAGCTTCCTGATGATGCACCTGTCGGCACAGATATTCGCGAGTACCTGCAATTAAACGATACGATTATTGAAGTTGATTTAACACCTAACCGTGCAGACTGTTTAAGCGTTGCCGGTGTTGCCCGCGAAGTGGCGACCCTGTACAAGAGCGACATAAACGAAATCGAAACGACTAAAGTACCCGTTGGCATAGATGATAGCTTTGCCGTATCAGTTACTGCTACCCAGGAATGTCCCCGTTACACAGGTCGTGTCATTCGAGATGTAAACACCCGGGCTGTCACCCCCCTGTGGATGGTAGAAAAATTACGTCGTGCGGGGATTCGTAGCCTTGGCCCCTGTGTTGATGTCACTAATTTTGTGATGTTAGAGCTGGGACAACCCATGCATGCATTTGATCTGGATGTGCTGAAAGGTGGCATACAGGTGCGTATGGCTAAGCCGGGTGAAAAAATAACCCTGCTGGATGGCAAAGAAATTGAAACTACAGAAAACACACTGTTGATTGCCGATAAAGAAAAGGCGCTGGCGCTCGCAGGCATTATGGGTGGGGAGAATAGTGGTGTAGCAGATAATACCCGACACATTTTTCTAGAATCGGCTCACTTCAATCCGTTAGCCATTGCGGGTAAGGCACGTGAATATGGTCTGCATACGGACTCATCACATCGTTTTGAGCGTGGGGTAGATCCAGAGCTGCCAATGAAAGCACTTGAGCGTGCTTCACAGCTGCTAATTGATATCTGTGGAGGTAAGGCGGGCCCTGTGGTTGATCAAACATCAAATGCTGATCTGCCATCGCGTGAGCCGGTTCAGTTGCGTCTGGAGCGTATTAATCGCATGCTGGGTATTGAATTTGAAGCGGTTGAAGTTGAATCAATTTTGACACGACTGGGTATGTTATTAGAAAAGACAAATGAAGGCTGGAAGGTGACCCCACCAAGTTACCGGTTCGATATTGCTATTGAAGCTGATTTAATCGAAGAGATTATACGTATACACGGCTATAACAACATTCCCAGAAAGCTTCCGACATACCAGCCCACAATGAAACCCCTGGTAGAAGCTGAAGTTGGCTTACAGCACATTAAAGATATACTGGTTGAGCGTGGTTACCATGAAGCGATTAGTTACAGTTTTGTAGACCCTAAATGGCAGGCGGCGATAGATCCGAATTTACCCCCTGTGAAGCTGGCAAACCCTATTTCCTCAGATTTGTCAGTGATGCGTACCAGTATCTGGCCTGGCTTGTTAAGGGCCATGCAACACAACCTTAATCGTCAACAACCCAGGGTACGCTTGTTTGAAACCGGTTTAACCTTTGTTAAGCAGGAGGGGGAGCTGGTTCAAAATGCGAAAATATCCGGTGCCATCACCGGCACTCAAGTTTCTGAGCAATGGTCTGCCGATGAGCGAAAAATAGACTTTTTTGATGCAAAATCAGATTTAGAAGCCATTTTATCTCCGGCTGGCCTAAAAGATATTCATTTTGAAAAAGCCCAGCATTTAGCATTACATCCGGGGCAATCGGCGCAAATATTTAAGAAAAATCAGGCAATTGGATGGATAGGTGCACTGCACCCAAATACCCGAAAAAACCTCGATATTGACCCACCGGTATATGTTTTTGAGGTTGACCAGCAAGCCGTGTTAGAGGGCGCTGTGCCTGCGTTTAAACCGCTTTCAAAGTTCCCTGAAGTACGTCGTGATCTGGCTATATTAGTAAAACAGGAAATTGCGGTTGAAGAGCTGGTTAAATCAATTAAATCAGTCACTTCTGAAATATTCCAAGAAATTATGTTATTTGACGTCTATACTGGTACAGGTATAGAAGATGGTCTAAAAAGTGTCGCTTTGGGCTTGATTTTACAGGGATTTTCCAGCACTCTTACGGAAGTGGACGTGGAAAAAGAAATTAACAAGATCATCACCGTCTTAAATGATAGATATGGTGCTACACTACGGGAGTAGAAATGGCGTTAACCAAAGCAGATATGGCAGAGCGATTGTTTGATGAGTTAGGGCTCAACAAGCGAGAAGCCAAAGAATTGGTTGAACTGTTTTTTGAGGAAGTGCGTGAAGCACTGGAAGATACATACAATGTTAAGCTTTCAGGCTTTGGTAACTTCACGCTAAGAGATAAAACTCAGCGCCCGGGCCGTAACCCTAAAACAGGACAGGAAATACCCATCTGTGCCCGTAGAGTGGTTACATTTCGCCCAGGACAAAAACTAAAACAAAGAGTTGAGGCCTATGCTGGAAGCCAGCAATAATAACGAATTACCTGTCATCCCCAGTAAACGCTATTTCACCATTGGTGAAGTCAGTGAGTTATGTGGTGTTAAGCCCCATGTACTACGTTACTGGGAACAGGAGTTTACCCAGTTAAAACCAGTAAAACGTAGAGGTAACCGTCGTTATTACCAGCGTCATGACGTGATTTTAATCCGTCAAATTCGCAGTCTGTTATATGATCAGGGCTTCACCATTGGTGGTGCACGTCAGCAGTTAGCCGGCGAAGTTGCAAAAGAAGACACTTCACAGAGTAATCAACTGATTAAACAGATCAGAAACGAGCTTGAAGAAATCTTACATACCCTGAAGAAGTAAGCCCTGGCGCTACCAGTAAAATGATACTGGTAGATATAAACTCAAAATATATTTATTCACACTTTATTCAATCCTCCACTCAGTGTAGAATTCACCGCCTTATCGGGGCGTAGCGCAGTTTGGTAGCGCACCACACTGGGGGTGTGGTGGTCACAGGTTCAAATCCTGTCGTCCCGACCAATTATTTGCTATAAGAAACAATAGCTTAAATGTTTTTTATACTCTATCAATTGTATTTATTCGGTAATAATTCGGTATTAATTCGGGAATAACCACCTCTATAAAATGTGCTTTTATTTATTTTATTGTTTAATATATTAAGCAATAAAGATTAAAAAAGGAATTTCATGAATGAGCATAAGTTTGGCGGTGCCTGGACAGAGTTAAAGCTAAATACAATATCAAAATATCTTGGCTTTTATACTAAGGCTCTAAATAACGTTAAAAAGCGATACGGTTGGAATTTAATTTACATTGATGCTTTTGCGGGTACGGGTGAATGTACTGTGAAAGATTCAGATGTTCCTATCGATGGTTCTGCGAAAATTGCTTTGCAAACTGTACCTTGTTTTGATCAATATATATTTATTGAAGAAAACGAGGGGTATTCAATTGCTCTTGATAAATTGTGCACGGAACATTCTGATAAAGAAACTCACGTTTATAATGACGATGCTAACGATCGTATATCTGATATTTGTAATTCTATAAATTGGAAAAAAAATAGAGCGGTTATGTTTCTAGATCCTTATGGAATGGAAGTTAAATGGCCGACACTTGAAGGTATCGCAAAAACAAAGGCTATTGACGTTTGGTATTTTTTCCCATTAAGTGGATTGTACCGTCAAGCCGCTAGAAAATATGTCTCTCTTGATGAGGGGAAGGAAAAAGCTATTGATGAATTGTTAGGTACTACTGAATGGCGATCTGCTTTTTATGAAAAACCAGCGCAAGGTGATTTATTTGATGCGGATCCATCTGCTGAGCGAACATTAGAGTGGGACGGTCTAATTCGTTATGTCAGGGATGTAAGGCTAAAGTCAATATTTGCAGAAGTGTCAAAGCCGTTAATACTTCCACGTACAGGTGTTCCTCGATTTGCATTATTTTTTGCGGTTTCAAATCCGGGTGCTGTTGGTCTTTCAATGAAAGTCGCAAATTATATTTTGAAATCAGATTAACCTGGTGTTTGTATATCAGGATAGCCGTCGTAAACATGTCCGTTAAGTGTTCTCCCATTAGCTTGTTTGCTTCGTCTTACACCATCTGCTCCCCATGTTCCCCATTGTTTAAAGAAGTAAGCTGCCCCAGATTTTTCAGCCTGGGCGCGAATATTTTCAGCCCATTCTGATTTCATAGGCCTGGCTTTAGGTCCTGACTCGCCTCCGACAATAACCCAATGGATATTTTTCAGGTTCAATAATCCTACATCCTCTAGTAGCGGCTCAACGGATAAGAATCGAATTTTAGCTTTTACCTGACGCAAGTGATCTATGCGCTCTATGCCGTGCTGTCTGTTTTCTACTGATACGCCTAGCCAGACGTTGTCAGGGCATTTATTGTTTTTGAAATATTTTGGCAGTCGCTGTGACCGCTTTGTCAATATCTGATAAGTGTGCTGAGGCGTAGCCTCGATAACGCTAAAAACTTTATCGATGAAAGCGTCACTTATATCTTCATGGAATAAGTCTGACATCGAGTTTACAAAATAAACTGTAGGTTTTTTCCGTTTTAAAGGTTGGTTTAGTCTGTTTTCATGTACAGATAATTCAAAACCATTCTCGTAGCCACCTGCTCCCATGGCTTTTAAGCGATAAGCCATTTTTTCAGCGTAGCAGTGTTTGCAACCCGGTGATATCTTTGTGCAGCCGGTAGTTGGGTTCCAAGTCTGCTCGGTCCACTCTATTTTGCTTGTGCTCGACATTATTGAGTACTCAGTTAAGAATTGTTATTAAGAATAGACTATAAGTATATATTTTCTCACGAATATTTTGTAAAAAATATATATAAAATGGGCTATTAGATATTTGGTAAGCTCATCAAATCCAGTCCAGCCTCAACCTTATAAAAATGCTCATCGGTTAAATCGCCTCCATCTAGGTATATCTGAGTGGTTTTCTGATCTGAGTGCGTGAGCAGGCTTTGAATGTAGTTTTTATGCTGCCCTTGCTCTCTGTATATTCTCGCGCCTAAAGAACGTATTTCGTGAAATGTCGGAGCAGCGCCTTTTTCCCAGCCATCAAATAATTTAGTTTTGTCTCTGGCTTTTTTAAATTCGCTTGATAGATAACCGGTTGTTATGCATGCCCAGTGTTTTTTTGAGTTCATCTGGTCACGTCTAATTCTTTTTGGGTTGTAGTGTAAAAAATAAGGGCAAACTATTTTATCCCTTGAGCGTTTAATAATATCGTCTATCTGTTTGGTTGTTTTTATCCTAATGAAACCATAATCAGATTCACCAGCTACCTTTTGTCTAATAATATATAGCCAGCCTTCACGGTGATGAGAATATTCAATATTAACTAGTTCCTGACGGGCCTGTAAGGTCACTAGAGACAATTCCATAGCATTTTGTAGCCATGGTGGGGCTTGTTCATGAATTGCCCAGAATTGCTCTACAGTGAGTCTCTGGCGTGTCTTTTTGTTTGCTTCAAGCTTTTTAGACTTGGATTTTTTAAGAACTAGCGCTGCTTCATTGGTGTCGATATATTTTCTTGATACAGCATAATCAAAAATATCCTTAATCAGAAATAGGGCAGTGTTATACACATCATTACTGACTGCGTAAGATTTTAGCCAGTTGGCAATTATTACCCTGTCTACTGACTCTATCATTTTATTACCCATACTTTCAGCAAACAGGTTTATTCTGTATCTGTAGTTATCTTTTGTTCGGTCTGCTAATGGTTTATTAGGGAAAATTTCCTTTTTGTATTCATTGATAACTTCAAGTACGGTTTTCTTTTTGGGGTTCATTACCCTTTGAATTAATGGTGCTTTTTTTGTAAGAAGACCGTTTAAATATGTTGCGGCTTCAATGGCTATCTTTCGGTTATTGCCCATTGATGTTCGTTTTTTAGTAATGGGGTGTAAGTAATAGTAATAAGTGACGTCTTTCTTTTTGACACTGATGTGAAGATTTTCAACTAAATCTTCATTTGATTTGCCTCGTTTAATCATTATCCCTGTGCCTGTTGTACTAGGTTCATTGCTTCGTTGCTTATTTCTGGCTGAAAATTGCTTCCTGGTACTATTGAGATATCGGGGTCAACATACCACTGGTTACCAAACTTACGCCCGTATAATTCGCCCGACTCTATCCAGCCAATAATAGTACGAATTTGAGGTTTTGAGCCTTCCTCAAATGCGTCCTCTCTAAACTGTGATATTTTTTGCCATGCCATAACTGGGTTGCTCTTTCTCGTGTTTTTTGATAAAAGCCTACATCCTTGTAGAGTCTTATTTAAATTGTTACGTTAATGGCCTAGCCGTTACGAGTAGCTAAAAAAGTACCTGTAAATATTTCAGTATTATCATCAAGTGCCGTAGTTACAAGTTCCCGAAACTCATCAACGATATTTTCAATAATTTGCTCGTAATTTTGTATCTTCATGTTAAAGCTGATCTCTCCACGCGAAACACTAGCTTGTACTCGCATAGGGAGATCAATTTGGTTAACGCCGTGATAAGGAATGCAAGAAAATGTAATCCATGCGGGTAGCGGATCGCCCTGGCTGTTCGCTTCAATTTGTTCATTAATTGATTTCGATGTGCTAAATGTTTTAACTTCGCACTCGGTTTTGTTTTTAGCGTCGATAGTGATTTTCCGAATAGCCATAATTGCTTTGCTTGTGTCCATTTCTTCACCAGTGTCATCGGTTGCTGTAATGCAAAAGCGCCAGTCTTCCATAAATTCAGCAAGATCTGATTGGTCTCGACGGTGCCCGGTAAAAGTATTCAAGGCATCAAATGCGGCTGTTGTCGCAAGTTCTATTGTTGCAGTGTGGACGCAATGCTCTGGTTTTTCGAGAGTGCCAATATCAAACACCGCGCGTGCTTTAGGTTTACGAGAATTTATAAAACAAGATTTTTTAGGTTGTTTGTTTACATACTCAGCAAAGCTGTTAATTGAGTCTGTATGGAAAAAACCTTCAAAGCGATTTTTAAATTCCTGAAGATGCTCGGTTGTCTGCATGGTCATATCATTGGGTATGAGTACGGCATCAAACGCCACGTTAAGGCCGTCTATTTTATCGCCAGCTTTTGCCCTGCCTTCAATGTGTTTAATTGCTTCTGGTGTTAATGACATTATTTGTTTCCTCCTGTTAGGATTTCGCCAGTTTCTTTATCTGCAATATGCATTTGCCCTCTTGGGACTTGTGATTTCGGGAATAGCGTCATTTCACCGCCAACATCTACATGCATTAATGTTGTTGTTACGTTGTTTTCTGAAATATCACCACGAGCTGTTGGACGCTTATATGTAACTTTATGATCTATATGCACCTGAAACGTGTCAGAAACACGTTTGATGTTGAGGTCAATGCTTACTTTTCCGGCTTTTTCGTGATCCATTACACCGGCTGCGACGTCGGATAATATTTTCCCTAAACGTTCTGAAAACACACCTCCGTCAAGGTCGTTTATAAACTGATTTATTTCCGTTGGATTACTCATATATCTACCCCTGTGTTGTGATTGTTGTTTGGTTATTATTTTTTATGCTGTTTTTTTATTAAAACAAAACTGATACCAAAATGATTTTGTATCAATTTCAATAATTTCATCGTTTTCGTTATGTTTGTTTCTTGCGGGTGGTATTTTTTTTAACCTAATATATGTGGCTTGGATGCAACCCGTTTTTTTATTTATCGATTTACTGAATAACTTAATATAACCTTGTTTTTTTAATGTAGTGGTCATCCATGAAATATTTTCACGATCACAGCCGATCGAATCTGCAATGCTTTGTATTGTGAATCTCTTTTTTTTATTCATTTCACATCGAGCAAGTTGGGAATAATTTATAGGCATTTTTTATACTCGTTTCTGGTGGCGTCGATTTTTAATTTTTCTTGTATGACCTCGTTTAAAAAATCTAATCCGCTAAGTGTCACTACAGTAGAAAATCTACCCTGTTCGCCAAATACTGGGTGCGTGAAATGCGATGATTTAAGCTCTAAATAGCCTTTTTTTCTATATTCCAATACAGGCTGATTGTCTTTCGTGATGATTTTTAGTTCGCGTAACAGTTCGAAAAATTGCCGTTCGGGAATGGCTATTTTTTTAGCGGCTTCGCGTAATGTGTAGCGCTTTTCTTTCATTAGGCGGCGTTTGGTGCTGTTGGATTAGTTGCGCTAATATTCTCAACTATAAAATTTACAGCAGTTGAGTAGGCGCGGTGAACGGTGTCTCCTTGTTCAATGGAGGCAAAGGCTATTTCCACGCCTTCATCAATAACATGCTGCGGGTAGCCTTTGTTTTTTAGTTTCTTTGTCACCAGTTTTTTTACGGCGTCACGTATCCCGATTTCTTCGTGTTCAGCACATAGGTTTGGTTGGTTCATTTTTACAGGTCCTTATATTTTTGCATGCTGTTAGTTTGGTTGATCATCAATCTTAACTACCATCATTTCGCCTTCTTTATTTATGCCGACGCAGTGATGCGTGGCATAATTTTCATCGCATAGTGCTAGTTGCATTTCTGTTGCTTGTTCATGCCAAAAATCAACAGCTTCATGTGCGCGTGATGCCTCCATTTCAAGTCGTTCAACTTGAGTTGACAACGTCACTACTACTTCTCGCAATTGTTCCAATGCGAGCTTATCTAAACGCCTCTCTAATCGATTTATTGCTTTTTTGGTTTCAGTATCCATTTGCAGATCCTTATAGCTGTTTAATTGGTTTCTGTATAAACAGTGGCGACTCATGGCTGCAGGCTTTTGCTTCAATGCTGTATGCAATGATTAATACGATGCAAAACAGTAATGCGCCTGGCAAATGCCTAATCTTCATATCAGATGTTGCTCATTCAATGGTTAGTAATCGTTTTCTGTGTCGTGTTTAGCCCCATTTATCAGGCGTTATTGTCTGGTTAGAGCCACAAAAGTGGATAATCAGTCTCCTGAAGTGCAGCCCGGATGCATTACTCGGGTGAGGATGTTTAAAAAGTAAGCTAATTGATAATGTTTGTCAATGTAAAAGTTAGCAAAAACATAATCTTTTATTGTGATATGGCTAGGTATTGTCTTTTTGCAGGCGTATAAATGCGAAGTTTTGCGTTATTGGTGGGGTTTAATGCGTGGTTACTTGATTAGTTTTAGAATGGTTTTGTCGGTGAGAAGCTTGATGTTTGGGTCTCTAAAAAGATCGAGAATTTTGAATATTTTCTTTGCTAATTGTTTGCCGGTTAATTGTTTGAAGTCTTCATCATTTAGGTTTCGCTTAATGAAGGCAACAGCTTCGAACATAAGTTCTTCAGTGACTTTAAGGGCCTCTTCTTCGGATTCCGATATATCCATATGGCTCGTATCCATCCAGCCAAGCTCTTTATTAGCTTTTTCTTCTAGTCTCCTGGCTAAAATGCTGCCCATTCCGCGCTTTTTGCCTTCAGGTGTAGTGTGCATGTTAAGAACTTGGCTGATGTAGTTAGGGTTTGTGTCGGTCGCGTCAGATAGTTTTTTTGCGCTGCCAAATTCTTCGATTAGAATTCTTAAATTGTCTCTGCGTATGTCTTTAATGTCCATATTGTTAATTACAACAGAATTTTGTTTAGTTTGAAATGTGCAAAAATCTGTATATTTTTCTTGTCTTATCTTTATCATTTTGCTAATTTAATTAATTATGGACATTGAAGCATGGCTAAAAACCACAAAAAAAAATATGTATCTTCGAAAATTGGTACTTGATGAAGCGGGTACAAGTATTGGATATATGAAACAAATTAAGGCTGGAAATAGATCCCCCAGCCACAAGCTCGCAAAAAGACTTGAGTTAGCATCTAAAAAATTTACACCAAGTGCTGTTCTTCGACGTGAAGATTTGCGCCCTGACATTTGGGGTGATAAGGCAGCGGCATAGTGTTTTGTATTCATAATTAAAATCATAGGGGAAATTCTAAATAGAATCTCCCTCAAAAAAAGGGGTTTGAGATGGAGCAGCTTTTTCATAGTTTGCACCAGGCTTGTAAAAAAGCGGGTGGTATAACAGCGGTGGCTCAAAAAATTGGGGTGCTAGAGCGCACGCTCAGTAAAAAAGTGTTGCCGAGTAATGATGTGAATATGCCAAATATCGGTGAGTTCATAAGGATCATGAGGGCAACCGAAAATACAGAGCCGCTTGAGGTTCTTTGTGGTTTGTTTGGTGGACGATTTGTATCAAGTAACAGTGATACAGCTGATTCTGTTCTACAGGCAACTTTACATGCAGCCAGCGAGAGCGGTGATGTTATAAAAGCGGTAGAGATCGTTCAGAAGGCTTTGTCAGATGGGAATCTGTCGCATAAAGATTGTTTAAATATAAAGCGTGAAATTATGGAGGCCCAGAGTGCGTTTACTGTTCTAAAAAACACGTTAGATCAAGTTGTGTTTCTAAAATCGGTAGGTGAGTAATGTACGGAAAAATATTTGATTCAATGTACGACGGTACGCTGGCGGATGATTGGCGGGCGCTAATTACCTTTCAGCAATTTATTGTTTTATGCGATGCGGATGGTTTTGTTGATATGACGCCCTCAGCGATATCCAGGCGAACAGGTGTGCCGATAGAACATATTAAGGCCGGCATAGAAATTCTTGAAAACACGGATCCGTATTCACGCACGAATAATGAAGATGGGCGACGTATTGCGTTAATTGACGATCACAGGCCATGGGGTTGGTATATCGTAAATCATAATAAATACAAGCACATGGCGGATGCTGATACGGTTAGAGAGCAAAATCGGATAAGAAAAAAACAGCAGCGAGAGAAGCAGCAGGGGGTTGAGTCTGTCACAGAATGTCACGCTCCGTCACAGGATGTCACAGAGTGTCACGCTCCGTCACAGAATGTCACAGAATGTCACGCTCCGTCACAGGATGTCACAGAGTGTCACGCTCCGTCACAGAATGTCACAGAATGTCACGCTCCGTCACAGAATGTCACAGAGTGTCACGCTCCGTCACGCTATACAGATACAGATACAGATACATTAAACACTACGTCCGAGAATTCGGATAAACCCCCAGATAAAAAAAAATCGAAATCTAAATATAATTACTCAGACGAGGATATGCGGTTTGCAAACTGGTTTTTGAAAAAGATTTTAGATGATCTTCCCGATTTTAAGCAGCCTAATTTGAAATCATGGGCGAATACGGTTCGCTTAATGCGTGAGCGGGATAGTCGACAACTGCGCGATATGGGTGAGCTGTTTGTTTGGGTTAGTAAAAACACTTTTTGGAAATCAAACATCCAGTGTCTGGACAAGTTCAGGAAACAATACGATCAATTGCGGGCTAAACAGAAAAATGAGGGCAGAGGAAATGAAAACAGTGGCGGCGTTAACCGATCAGGTGCAGCACTCATTGCAGAAGGGTGTAAAGACGCCTTCAGCGGAGTCAGTTTCATCGAAAGTTGAGGTTGATATGAAGTTTGTAAATCAATTGTTTGTTCGATTTTCAAGTATTTACGGGCATTTGTGGTCCAGTCGGTTTCAGTCTGCAGATATGCTTCAGGCTGCTAAATTTGAGTGGGCTAGTGATATAAATAAATTCAGTGGAAATGATATAGCCATGGCAATTGAGCAATGTAAAAAACGATTTTCTAAGCCACCTAGTCTGACGGAGTTCATGTTGCTATTGCCTTCTGGTTCTGTTTGTCACAAAGAGTACATTGCTCTGCCCCAGAAGAAATCATCAAAAGCGTTTGCGCAAAGTCATCGTGAAAAATTAAAAGAGCTATTGCGTTAATGCCTGAGTATTACGAGCCCAGAGGCAAGTATACCGTTTGCTGGTGTGGCATAGATGAAAATAAGGTTTATGTTGCCTGGTATCAGAAACAGGCTATTGGTTATTTCAGAGAAGGCAGTGATGAAGAAAAAAAACAGGCTGCAGAAAATTGCTGTAATGAACATTATCAAATTAATCATCAAAAGGCGGGCTAAATGAGTTACTTGTATTCGTGTAATCCGGAAAAGATATTGGAGCATCAGCAAATGTTTGATATTAAGCGATCGAAGGGGTGCCGTGTTTGTTGTAAGCGCGATTTACGCGCGATGGCGATAGGTGGTCTGGCGTGTAGCATTGCGGGAAATTATCCGCGTCCTGTTTACTGTTCTCAATGGCAATTTGATGAAGGGGCTGAAAGTGACGACAATAAAAAAGCAGCGTGATGAGTTAGCAGATGTGCGCGATCAATTAAATGCCTGGGGGGCATGGTTGCGTGCAGCCAGTGGGGTTAACCTAAATCTATCGACTCATGCAAATTTTGTTGTTGTCATGGGGGGTAAGGATTTTGATTATGATGATGAAGGGGCTGAAGTCATAGAAGAAATTCTGGTGCATATGAAGCGAGAAATTCCGCTTGTCTTTAAAGTTATTCAGCAAGATTACTATTTTAACAACAGTACACGAGAGGGTGCTGATAGGTTAAAAATATCCCATTCAAGGTATCGAGATGCTAAATCAAGCGGGGAAACGTTTGTGCACGCATACCTACTAGCAGAAAGAAATTTTAATTTATTTAAAATAAGTGCTTGACGGTGTGCGCACAGAAAGTGTAAATTATCAGTCAATCTAGAATCATTGCCACTTAAGAAAAGCCTTGCACCCCTGCAGGGCTTTTTTTTTGCAGTGAGTTTAGACTCCATTTTTGAAAACGTATTAAGCCTGGCTCTTTAGCCGGGCTTTTTTTTGGGAAATATAAATGCCCCGATTCGGTCAAACATCACGCATAAGGTTGTACACCTGTCATCCTGAATTGCAGCGTTTATTTGAAACGATTGTTTTTAAGCATGATTGTTCGGTTATTTACGGGGTAAGAACGAAAGAAGAACAGCGCAGACTGTTTGATGTTGGGGCGTCAAAAACTTTAAAAAGCAAACACTTAAAACAACATGACGGGTGGTCACACGGTATTGATGTGGCTCCTTATCCGATTGATTGGAATAATGAAAAACGTTTTTATTGGTTTGGCGGTATTGTCCAGGCGACAGCGGAATCACTCGGTATAAAAATTCGTTGGGGCGGGGATTGGGATTCTGATGATAATTTAGACGATCAGAAATTTATGGACCTGGTTCATTTTGAACTAGTTGAATAGGTAAAGAATATGAAAGGTTATAAAACAATTATCACGGCGGCTATCAGTGTGATCATGGGCCTGGCTACTATGCTGGGTATCACATTGGATGCGCAAACTATGGCGGCCATTGCTGAGAATTTAGAAATCGTTATCGGTAGCGGCATGACATTGTATGGCCTGGTTATGGGTGTGTTACGTGCGTTTACCAGTTCTTCCATGTTCAATGGTAAAAATCCATCACCCAATACACTGAATGCGTTAATTCCTGTGTTCGCAGTGATATTAGTCGTCGGTCTTCAGGGCTGTGTTGCGCAACCCCGAATACAAACCCCGGAAGATCAGGTAGCGGTCGCATATGCGACGATAAATGCGCTAACAAGCACAACGCAAAAGGCTTATGCGGAAAAACGTATATCCAAGGATCAGGGTAAAAAGATCCTGGCTGATTTGCGTGAGGCGCGACGTGACGCACAGATTGCAGAAGATTTAATAGTTGAGGGCAGGCCCGAGGATGGTGTACAGGGTTTGTTAGTAGTTAACCGGTTGCTATTGGTGCTTGAGCAACGCATAAAGGAGCGCGCGAAATGAGTTCAGCGAGTGCAGTTAAAGCGTTAAGTCTGTTTATTGAATTAACACAGTTAGCGGCGAATGTAGGCTTGTCTATGCAGGATCTGGTTGATCGTCAAAAACAAGCTGAAATTGAGGGGCGTGAATTTGGTGCTCAAGATTTAAAAGAGATGCGTGATCAAGTGGACGCAAATCTGGATGAGTTAGAGCAACAATTATCTGAATAAAATATTTTATTAATTATGGGTAAATCGATGAACGATCCGGTATCTGATCCAGTATCAACATCAAAAGTAGTTGGCTTTCTGGTTGCGGGGTTTATCGGATTGCTTTCTTTTATAGGCAGGCGATTAATGACCCGAGTGGATAAGCTGGAATCAATTGCAGTTGATAAAGATGAATACAACAAGACAATTGAAAGTATTAGGACGGAAATGAAACAAGGTCATGAAAAAACTCAGAGCTTAATCATTGACCTATACAAAAATCAGAAAGGTTAGCGTTATCGTTTTTATTGGTCGTGGTTAATAATGCAAATTAGTATTACATCAGACATAGACAGGGCTATCAAAAACCTGAGTAAGGTTCAGCATAAACAAATCCCTTTTGCTGCCAGTCAAACGCTTAATGATCTCGCGATCGATTCTCAAAAGGCATTAAAAGCACAGGCAGTTAAAAAGCTGGATAGACCCACTAAGCAAACATTAAATGCATTTAAGGTTAAGCGATCATCTAAAAACAACCTGGTGAGCGAAGTGTTTATTGTTGATTGGGCATGGAAGTATTTAAAGTATCAGATACAAGGCGGTATACGTAGAGCATCAAACAAACAGATTGGTGTCCCTGTAAATGCAAGACTAAACAAGCACGGTAATATACCTGGGCGTCGCAAAGGGTTAGTTAAAAAGAAAAAACAATTCATTGCCACGATCAAAGGAATTAGCGGTGTATGGGAGCGCGTTGGTCGTGGGGGCAAACAATTAAAACTTGTTGTTGCTTTTGAAGATAAAGTTGAATACTCAAAACGCTTTGAGTTTCATAAGGTCGTGCAAGGTGTGGTTAAAAATAAATTCAATAAGCACTTTAGTAAGCGTTTAGGTGCTGCGTTAGCATCGGCATTTTAATGAAACATTTAAAAAGGTACTCCTGAGGCCTGTGGTCTCCGGGGGTAATTCGCACCCCGGTTTTTAAGAGTTTTTTGGCATTGTATAGTCTCGGCAGCATGGGTGTTATTTATAGGTTTGATTTATGGAAGGCTCACAAGTTGTTGATATAAAAGACCCTTTTTATTGGTCTTTAAGTCAGCTATCTAAAGCCTTTGGGCCTGCCCGAGAAACTATCGGTAAGCGGTTAGATGCAGCGGGCATCACCTCCGATCGTAAGAAATCGGGACATGATGTCTATCATATTGCGGATGCAGCACGGGCTATATTGCAATCTGATCAAGTCCCGTTTAATGAGATACGTGATCCTGAAAAATTACCACCCAAAGATAGATTAGATTGGTACAAAGGAAATAACGAAAAAAATAAATTTGAACGCGAGGCGAAGACATTAATACCCGAGCAAGAAGTTTCCACTGAAATTGCCAGTGTCGTAAAAACCTGTGTGCGAACGATTGAAACGTTGCCTGATATCCTAGAGATGAAATGCCAGCTTCCCCCAGATGTGATTCAGGTTATTGAGCGTGAATGTGATCAGGTTCGTGAACTTCTGGCTATCGAGTTAGAAAAATAATGTACGCCTCTGCAGCTGATGTCCGTCGTGAAGTGTCAGTATTAGCGCGACCACCCGTGCGCATGCCGGTGAACCAGGCGGCCTCAAAATTTGTGCGTGTGCAGTCGGGCGGTGGTGGATCAGCCCCTTGGGATGGTTCATTAACACCATACATGATTGAGCCAATGGATATGCTCACCAGTCGCTTATTTGAGGCGGTGATTTTTGCAGGTCCCGCACGAACTGGAAAAACCCAGGCCCTGATTGATTGTTTCGCTGGTTACATGGTGACCTGTGATCCATCGGATATGCTGGTGGTGCAAATCAGTCAGGAAAAAGCAAAAGATTTTTCCAAGCTGCGTATTAATCGCATGCATCGTAATAGTCCAGAGATTGGTAGTCGTCTTAGCGCTCAAAAGCAGGATGACAATGTTTTTGAAAAATATTATAAGGCCGGCAATGTTTTAAAACTGGGTTGGCCAACGGTTAAGCAATTATCCAGTTCTGAATTTAAGTATGTTGCTTTAACCGATTATGATCGCATGCCTGAAAATGTTGACCGTGAAGGCTCGCCCTTTATTTTGGGTAAGAAGCGGACTCAAACATATCTAAGTCGAGGCATGACACTCGCTGAGTCATCACCGGGTCATGAGGTTTTGGATCCAAAATGGAAACCTTCATCGTTACACGAAGCGCCACCGACTCGCGGAATCTTATCACTGTTTAATCAGGGTGATCGTCGTCGCCTATATTGGCCTTGCGCATGTTGTGGCGAATATTTCATGCCCGCACCGGGTATTGAGGCTTTTTCATTTAATAAAAATGTTGATTTGTTTGGTGTGACTGATACAACCCTCACCGGAGTTGTAGGATTGATTTGCACGGAGTGCGGTGAAGTTATTGATGAAAAAAATAAGGCACAAATGAATTCAGGTTGTGTGTGGGTGCCAGAGGGATGTCGCATAGAACGTGAAGGTAAAACGCATGGCTTGGTCGGTGAGCCGCGTAAAAGCACCATTGCATCTTACTGGATGCCAGGTGCTGCAGCGGCTTACCAGTCGTGGACAAGTATTGTTCAAAACTATTTAAATGCCTTGCGTGAATTTGATATCACCGGATCAGAGGAATCATTAAAGGCGACAACGAATGTCGACCAGGGTGCGCCCTATTTACCAAGGCGGTTATTGTCTGAAATTTCAGCAACGGATATAGAAAAACGCGCTGAGGATTTACCCAAACGTCTGCTACCAGAAGGCGCACGATTTCTGGTTGCGTCGATTGATGTGCAGCTTACTAAATTTGTTTGTCAGGTCATCGCGTTTGGTGAAGGTTTTGAAAATTGGCTGATAGATCGGTTTGATATTCACATTTCTAAGCGCACAGCGGATGGTGAGGTTTTGCCATTAGATCCGGCAGGCTACATTGAAGATTGGGATTTGATAACAGATAAAGTGATTAAGCGGAGTTATCCGTTGTCAGATGGATCAGGTCGCAACATGTCAATACTGGTAACCGGGTGTGATTCAGGTGGTAGAGCTGGTGTAACGGATAATGCGTATAACTATTGGCGTAAATTAAAAAATAAAAATCTGCACAAGCGTTTTATGTTGATTAAAGGTGAGCGTGCGCGACCTGAAGCCCGTAAGCCCATGGTTATCAAAAGCTACCCTGATAACACCAAAAGATCAGACCGTACTTCGCAAGCACGGGGTGATGTCCCGGTGTGGATTTTAAATTCAACACTTTTAAAAGATTCTGTGTCAGCGGATATGAAACGAGATTTACCGGGTCCCCGGTACATGCATTACCCAGACTGGTTAAGTTTGTCATTCTATGAAGAGTTAACCGCAGAAGTGAGAACGGATAAAGGCTGGGAAAATCCAAGTAAGTCAAGAAACGAAACGTTTGATTTGTACTACTACGCTAAAGGCTGTGCCAGGGCTTACATGGTCGAAAAACGGTTGCAGGAAATCGACTGGGCATCACCTCCCGCATGGGCTGAGATGTGGGATAACAACAGTGAAGTTGATGTAAAAGTTGAAGAAAAATCGAAAGCTAAAAAGGCTGAACATAAACAAGCTTCAAATGTGGGGAATCCGTTTGATGTAAAAGAGGGATGGGGTTTTCAATGAGTACAGCAACTGACATGTTAACCGCTTATATCACCGCTGAAACCACGATTTTAAAAGGCCAGTCTTACATGATCAATGGGCATAGTTTTACCCGTGCGGATTTATCAGAGGTTCAAAAAGGACGTGAATATTGGCAGGCCGAAGTCAATAATGAAAATGCTAAAAAATCGGGTTCCAGTAGTTACGCTGTTGCGAGTTTTAATTAAATATGAATGCACTCGATAAACTTATTGCCTGGTATAACCCAGAACGTGCGCTAGTACGTGCAAAGTCACGTAAAGCATTATCTTATTACGAAGCTGCACGGCCTGATCGATTACGAAAACGAAATAAAGAAACAGGCGGTCCGAGCACATCACTACAAACAGCAGGAAGATCTATCCGTGAACAAGCACGGTTTATGGATGAAAATCATGATTTAGCATCGGGCGTATTAGATGTGTTGGTGGCCAATTCAGTTGGTTCAAAAGGCATTGTGGTTGAACCGCAACCGCGCACAATCGACGGTAAGATTCACACTGAATTTGCGCGGGATATTTTGCGATTAAAAACAGAATGGATGCGCCGCCCGGAGGTTACCTGGCAGCATGACTGGTCCAGTGCGCAGCGAATTATGGCGCGGTCCTGGTTTCGAGATGGTGAAGTTTTTGCACAACATGTGGCCGGAAAAGTACCTTCGTTGAATCATGGAACAATTGTGCCTTACTCAATTGAAATGCTAGAAGCGGATTATGTACCTATTGGTTACACGATCGATAACATTATGCAGGGGGTTGAGCGTAATAGCTGGTTAAAGCCGGTTGCTTATTATGTGTATAAACAGCACCCCAATGAAGTGATCAATTTACAAACGCTTCGTATTACTGATTACAAGCGTGTATCAGCCGATAGAATGATGCACTGTAAGTTAATTAAACGCATTAATCAGGCGCGAGGCATGTCGGTTTTTGCAACGGTGATGTTGCGATTAGAAGATTTAAAAGATTATGAGGAAAGCGAGCGAATCGCCGCCAAAGTAGCCGCCAGCATGGCGGCTTTTATCGTTAAAGGGACACCAGAATTATTTGACGATGATGATAGCGTAGATGAGCGTCAGATGAAATTTCAACCCGGTATGGTGTTTGATAATTTGCGTCAAGGTGAATCAATTGGAACGATTGATACGAACCGACCTAACCCGCAATTAGAGCCACACAGGAAAGGTCAGCTACGCGCTGTTGCATCTGGTTGCGGTGTGACTTATTCGAGTGCAGCAAAAGACTACAATGGCACCTTTTCGAGCCAGCGTCAGGAATTGGTCGAAGGGTATGGTGCCTATCAAATATTAGCGGGTGAATTTACAAGTCGGGTCGTTCAGCCAGTTTATGAAAACTTTCTACGTATCGCGATCGCCTCTGGCGCATTAAAAGTGCCGGACAATCTTGATTTACAAACCATAGATGATGCGCTTTATGTTCCGCCACAAATGCCCTGGATAGATCCAGTGAAAGAAGCAAAAGCGTGGGAGATATTAGAAACAAATCGACATGCATCGGGTCCTGAAATTATACGTCGTCGTGGGCTTAATCCCATTGATGTTTTAGACCAGGAGGAAAGCTGGATAAAGCAACTAACCGATCGAGGTTTAAGCAAAGATACAGAAACGCCTCTACCTGAAATTAAAAAATTAGACGATGACAACATCGAAGATGAAGAAAACACAAAACGAGGAAACAGCAATGCCGAATAAATTTTATCAAATTCGTGCCATGCAAGATGATAAACCCGCAGAAGTTTTAATTTATGGTGACATAGGCGAAAGCTGGTGGGGGGAGAGTGTTGCTGCAGTTGATCTGGTACGTGAACTTCAGCAAATTGAATCCAGTGAAATCAATGTACGTATCAACTCTTATGGTGGCAGCGTGACCGATGGTATTGCTATCTATAACGCGCTTCGCAGGCATGATGCAGTGATCAATGTATACATAGATGGTATAGCGGCCTCCATTGCCAGTTTAATTGCGATGGCTGGTGACATGGTTTATATGGCCGAAAATGCCCTGTTAATGATCCATGCGCCCTGGGGCGGCGTTGCTGGTAATTCTAAAGAGATACGTGATTATGCAGATGTACTGGATACCTACGCATCATCGATGGCGACCAGCTATGCGCGCAAAACAAGTAAATCAGTTGAAGAAATTTTACCATTACTCCGTGATGGTGCAGATCATTGGCTAACGGCAGATGATGCCATGGCTGATGGGTATGTTGATGAAACAACAGAGCCGGTACAAGTCGCGGCTTCTTTGAATTTGTCACGCTACCAAAACCTACCTGCGGCAGCCGCTGCATTTATTAAATCAAAAGAGGAAATAGTTATGCCTAAGCAAAAGGTAAAACCGGCGGCACAGCCAGAACCTGTCGCACAAGTAGTTGAACCTGTTCAGTCTGCAGCACCTGTTAGTGTTGAAGTTGCACCATCAGACACAGACGTGCATGCGCGAATCAGTGCACGAAACAAAACAATTCGAGCGGCCTATGCGCCCTTTATCGAACATGATGGCGTGCACGCATTGCTTGATAGCGTAATAGATGATGTGAATATCACGGCGCAAGTTGCCGGTGATAAATTGCTCGCCAAATTAGGTGAGGGTGTTGAGCCTTTATCACCTCAAGGGGCAGGTCGAATGGAAATATTAGAGGATGCGCGTGATAAAACGGTCGCGGGTATGAGTAGCGCCATCCTCGCGCGTGTCGGTAAAGATCAAGCGGATGGTGCAAACCCTTACCGTGGTATGACAATGAGTGAAATGGCGGGTGCCTGCTGTGAAGCGGCAGGTTTAAATATACGAGGTATGTCAACACTTGAGCGTGCAGAAAAAGCGTTATCACGTGGCGTTGTGCGCGGCGCACAAACCACCAGTGATTTCCCGGTTATTTTAGAAAACACACTGCACAAATTAGTGTTAACCGGATTCAATGCGGCACAAGCTAAATGGCAACGCTTTTGCAAGATTGGTGATGTAACTGATTTTCGTGCCTGGGGTCGAATTGTGCCGGGCTTAATTGGTAACCTTGATGGGGTTAATGAACACGGTGAGTATTTAAATAAGAACATACCCGACGGTGTGAAAAATTCAGTTACAGCAACTCGTAAAGGCAACATCATTAATATTACGCCTGAAATTATCGTAAACGATGATACAGGCTACATCAATGACATGGCTATTAGCCTGGGCGGTGCTGGCCAACGTTCTATTGACCGTGCGGTATTTTCATTGCTGGAAAGTAATCCATTGATGAGTGATGGTGTGGCACTATTTCATGCAAGTCATAACAATCTTGCGGCGTCGGGTGCGGTTCCATCTGTGGCCACACTGGATGCGGGGCGTGTATCAATGGCAGAGCAAACAGCGCCGGGTGAAGATGCGGAACTGTTGGATATCATGCCAGATGTATCGCTGTGTAATACGGCATTAGGCGGCACCATGCGAGTTATTAATGATGCGCAATATGATCCCGATACAGCCAATAAGTTACAAAAACCAAATATGGTGCGTGGCCTGGTCAGTGATGTGATTGATTCGCCGCGATTAACAAATAAAACCGCCTGGTATTTGTTTGGTAACCCATCGGTAGCACCTGTCATCGAAGTGGTATTTCTTAATGGTCAACGTGAGCCACGTGTGGTTGAAGAAGAAAACTTCCGCACCTCTGGTATTGCGATGAAAGTTGAGCTGCCTTTTGGTGTAGGGGCCATTGATTATCGTGGTGCACATAAAAATCCGGGTGTGTAAATAAGGTGCTCATAAATCAGATCATGTTATTGCTAATGATCTGATTTAAATTAAATTTATATCTCAATATAAGAGGAAGCGAGTGATGAATAATTTTAAACAACCAGGTGATTCGCGTACCTGGGTAAACACATCTGGATCGGTGGTAAGTTCGGGCGATGTTGTCGTCGTTGGTCAACAATTGGCTATTGCATCTGTTGATATCGCAATTGGTGCCAGTGGTGCAGTGTCATTTACTGGCGAGTATGAAGTGCCTAAGGTATCTGCCGCTGTTATTGTACATGGAGAGACGGTTATGCTTGATGTGTCGGCAGGGGCCTTTGATGATAATTTGGCAACCCCTGCGACTGGTGATGTCAGTAATGCCGCTGTTGCAGCGGAAACCGTGGGGGCGACAGTCACCACTATGCGAGTACAGCTTGCTAATCGTATTGGTTCTGTCGCTTAAAAAACTTAGTTAGCTGAAATAAATAAAAACCCGTTTCGGCGGGTTTTTGTTTGGAGAATAAAAAATGTCTGTGGAAACATTATATGTCCGTTCGGATGGAACCTCTGTTCAAAGTTGTTTATCAACTGATTTAAAACCGGATGCAACAATAGGAAGTCATTTATATTTTACAGATAAAGCCGGTAAGTTTGAAATGTATGGAGGGGTTACCGGTTGGGTATCGGTTGATGAGTTAGGTGATGCCTCTGTTGTTCCCACTATCGCTGCGGTGGCTACCAGTGAGGTATCGTTATTAGCGACTGCCGGTGAGGTTATCATGGGGCGTTTCACCGTAAATGCCCCGGATGATGCAACTGCAGCGATAAGACTTATGAACAAGCAGCCAGATTGTGAAGTGGTTATGCCTGGAGAAACGGTATCGATAAAATCATCCGCTTCAATAATACGTATTGATTTTGTTGGGGTTGCTGATGTCACTGTTACCGCTGGGAATGTGATCGACACTAATGAATCGGTACTTGCAAATGTAACCAGCGCCATGCTGACCTTTGACTTTTTATCGTCTGATATTGTTAAAAAAGCGGATATTACTTTAAGTAATACCTGGGCGGCAGGTGTAGAGGCGTTGATGAAAATCGGAGGCCGCAGTTATGTATAGTAATCGACTAAGGAGCATACCCGCTATAACACCGCGATCATCATTTTCATTTGCTGATGATACTTACTGGTTTCGCACAAAGTTTAATGAGCAGTCAGGGACGACTTTTGTTTGTGAGGGTAAGGATTCAGGCGGTGTGTTTTCAGATATTGAAACGGTGCCAGGCACAACAACAAATTTACGCGACCCATCGGGCAGTGTTGAAAGCGGGGGCAATAATGCGGTTGAGCTTACGCACAATATGTCCGATATCTGCAGAACCGATAATTTAAACGGCACCATCATGGTGTTTCAGCGTTATGGTGGAAATGGTGCTGGTGCTACCGGAAATGATATGTGCTGTGCTTATCGAAATCCATTTGGTTCAGAAGGTTGGGGGCTTCGATTTTTAAATAATTTGCGACCACAATTTGGATTTAATGAAATTGGTCAAACAGGTGTTTCTGTTGCAGGTTTAGCGGGTTCAGAGTTTACCGATATTTCAGGAGCGGTGGAGGGTTGTGTGGGGTTGATTTATGGGGACGGCGTAAATGATTTAGAGGCCATTATTTATGGTAAAGGTGTCCAGCTTCAATCTGGATCTATCGCTTTGACACAAGATGATGTGTCAGGTCATTTCAGTGTTTTCGGTCGCTTTAACGATGCAGGAACAAACACACAACAACTTACAGCGGGTATATTATTCGATGATGTGTTGGTAATACGGACCCCTCAGGATTTACGCCCCTATGCCGGTCGAATTGCAACCGAGTATGAGGGCAACCGATGGGAAATGCTTAAATCACTTTATGACATAGGCGTGTGAATGTTCAAATATCTTGGAGAAGCAACACAAACCAGTGCATCGGTTATTGTTCGAGGCACTAGCAATGGTGAGGCGAGGTTAATATGTAACGGTGTTACCTATATTAAAACCATAAATAGCGCCGTTAAAGATGGTCTGGTGCGTTTTGATGTAAGCGGATTAGAGCCGGGTAAAAGTTATGAATTTAGTGTTACTACGCAAGATGAATCAGCAACCGGCACATTGAAGACGCAAAGCGATGGTGTTTCAAGGTTGGGCTGGTTTAGCTGTTCGAGTGGTAGTTATGACTGTTTGTATACAACAGGTTTGTATGATCTACATGCGCTGGTGTGCATAGGCGATGAAGAGTATTACGAAGGGACAGTGAATGTTAATTTAACGACTGCCACCGATGTTAGTTTGTATAACGGGCGAGCGCGGGGTACACGTGAATCACCAACAAAGCGATATGCGATAAACAAAGCACCTTTTTATATAATGCATGATGATCATGAGTATGGAATTAATGACTGTCGGTGGTCTTTGGTTAATTTTCAAAATGCGATTGGTCCAACGGTTACAAATACAGCGGATATGCAAGCGGTTATAGATGCGGGTGCAGAGTCAACAGAAATATACAATATAGGAAACCCGAACAATACTGATTCGGGTATTGATACAGGCGCATTTTATTTCAGGTTTGATTTAGGGGAGCATGCAGAGGTATTTGTATTAGCGCAATGTGTATGGGGGCGTGATCCAACGGATGCAACGCGATTAGTGCGACCTGATTTTGGTGCATCAAATACAATGATGGGATCAAAGCAAGTTGCCTGGTTAAAAGACAGGCTTAAAAATTCAACTAAAACATTTAAAATCATTCTTAGTCCAAAAATGACTTTAACGGCCGAGTTTACAAACAGTGACGGATTCTTTTCATACTTTGATGAATTTAATTTAAATTTGGCACCGTTTATACATGCAGCTACTGATTGGCTTGTACCCGGTGGTGTTATTTGGGGTACGGGTGATTATCATACGCCGAGTGTCCATGCCGCATTTGATGGTGTAAATGGTGCTGTCTATGATCATGTTGAAGTCTGCGCATGCCCCTCACAAAAAGATAATGACGGTGTGAGGGATAGTGGTATTGGCGGCACCTATACAGTTCAATCAGTCAATACTGGTCAAGGCAATGCGGGAACATCCAGTAATATTTTAGCAACGAATACGCGGCCTGAGATGCGAAATTTTGGCGTGATGGAAGTGCCCGCTGATGGCGCATACATTGAGGCTAAAATTGTATTAGCGGATGGGCGAGAGTGGTGGACTGGTCGTGTTATGAAAGGTGAAAATAAATTAACTTATAGTAAAAAAAATACGGTTGTTTCGTGATTTAAGAGCGAAACAAAATTAATTAACTAAGGTCACGATATGCGGCCTTTTTTTATACCTGAAAGAAAATAAATGCCAACAATACCCGCATCAGATTTACAAGAAATGTTTTCGCTTACGGAATTAGCAGATGTCGCATTAATTGAATCAGTTTCAGTTTTGGGCGTGTTTGATAATGAATACCTGGACGGTCTTGATGTGATAGGAACATCTCCAGTGTTTACGTGTGCTGCTTCAGATCTTTATGACATTGTTCCGGCTGTTGGTCGTGGAACTGTTGCAACAATCAACAGTGTTAATTTTACCATTGAAAATATTAAAAATGATGGCACAGGTGTAACAACGCTTTCATTGAGTGAAGTATAAATGACGCATATCAGACAACAGATAAGAGAATCGTTAGCAACGGTTATTAGTGGTTTGACTACAACGGGCGAAAATGTGTATCAGTCTAGAGTGTATCCATACGATATATTGCCATGTTTATCTGTATATACAAAAGAAGAAACGGCTGAGTATGATTCTTTAAGTTTTCCTCGATCATCTCGTAGAGAGTTGTTATTAACAATTGAAATTAGAGCAAAAGAATCTACAGATGTAGATGACAAAATCGATCAAATTAGTGCTGAAGTCGAAGCAGCAGTTTCAGCAGATATTACTTTAGGTGGAATTTCTAAAGATATTCAATATCAGGGTATTGATATTCAGTTAGAAGGCGGAACGAATCAACCAACCGCGTTAGGAATAATGAATTACAACATAATTTATCGTGTTCTGGAGACAGACGCGGAACAACCAGCATGAGGAAATAAAAAATGGCAAGTATAGAAACACAAGGTACGGTTATTTCGCGCGGCGATGGCGGCGGGCCTGAAGCGTTTAATCCTATCGGTGAAATTATCAGTTTTCAAGGGCCAGGTGGTAGCGCGTCTGTGATAGATACTACGCATCTTGGATCATTAGCAAAAGAAAAGCGCATGGGCTTAATGGACGAAGGACAGTTTACTTTTGAAGCTAATCTTGACACAGCCGATACAGAGCAAACCGGTTTACGCGCAGATCGTGCAGCTCGAACACTAAGAAACTTTCAAATTGCATTAAACGATGTTGCATCTACTGTTATTTCGTTTTCTGCATATGTGCTTAGTGTTTCAATCCAGGGTGGTGTTGATGACAAAGTAGGTGCAAGCGTTACGCTTGAAATCTCTGGCCCTGTAACTGGATGGTAACCATGCTAACTAAAGATCAAATTTTAAAATCTGAAGACATCGTAACAAAAGTTGTAAAAGTTCCTGAATGGGGCGGCGATGTAACAATAGCCTCAATGAATGGGGTAATACGAGAACAGTTTGAAGCTGTACTTACAAATCAGTCGTCCTCAAACAGTACAAGTATACGTGCAACAGCGGCAGCTTTATCAATAGTAGATGTCAAAGGTTCGCTTATATTTAGTAAGGATGAAATTGAAGACCTTGGTAAGAAAAGTTGTAAACCACTTAATCGTATATATACCGCAGTCATGAAGTTGAACAGTCTGGAAAATATCGAGAAAGAAATAAAAAACTAAAGGCCCGACCTGAACGTCTTTTTCTTTTTAAATTGGCGCTTAGGTTGGGTTGTACGGTTAAATATCTTCAAAAATCAATCACCAGTAAAGAGCTAACAGAATGGATGGCTTTTGATCGTATCTCTCCTATAGGTGATGAGCGATTAGACCAACTAATAGCAATGTTAACAACATTGCTTTACAACATTAATCGCGGTAAATTACCAGCAAAACAAATTATTGACTTCATGCCTTACGCAGATAAAAAAATTAAATCTGAAGGATTAAGTAGTCGTCTATTAAACGCATTTAAGAGCAAATACAATGACCAGCCCTAATTACAAAGTAAAAATATCAGCAAATCCTGCTGAATTTGTAAAGGGAATGAAGACGGCTAAATCTTCGCTTAAAGGGTTTGGATCGTCTGTTATTTCTGTTCGTAATGCAGTTATTGGGCTTGCTGGAGCTGGAGGTTTTGGGTTTCTTGTTAAGTCATCTTTAGAGTCGGTTGATGCGCTTGCAAAAACATCTGATAAATTAGGAATAGCGACTGAAAAGCTTGCAGGTTTAAGACATGCCGCAGAGTTAACCGGTGTTAGTGCCGGAACTATGGACATGGCTTTGCAGCGTATGACCAGGCGACTAGCTGAAGCGGCGCAAGGCGGTGGTGAAGCAAAGGCGGCTATTGAACAGTTGGGATTAGACGCTCAAAAACTTGCAGCACAATCTCCTGATAAATCTTTTCGCGAAATTGCAACAGCGATGGAAAGCGTTGATCAACAGTCAGAAAAAGTAAGGCTTGCTTTTAAGTTTTTCGATTCTGAAGGTGTTGCATTGGTTAACACCCTGGCGCTTGGTTCAAAAGGCTTAAATGAGGCAGGCAAAGAAGCTGAGCAGCTCGGAATTGCCATTAGTCGAATTGATGCCGCAAAAGTAGAGGCAGCTAATGATGCAATGACGAGAGCATCGGCTGTATTTAAAGGAGCTGGTCAAGCTGCAGCTGTTGAATTGGCTCCGTTCATTGAGTCCGCTGCTAATGAGTTTGTAGGAATAGCAAAAGACGCCGGGGGATTTGGTGAAATTGCTTTAAATGCAACAGAGGGAACGGTTTTAGGTTTATCTAAAGTTTCTGATGTTGCGCGAGGCCTACATGTTGTCTGGAAAGGGCTTGAAGTCATCGTTCTTGGTTTTGGTTCAGCGGTTACGCTTAGCATTAATCAGGCTGTTGATGGGTGGCGGCAAATAGGAAATTTAATTCCTGGAATTGATTTAGAGCCTATTCAATTTTTACAAGACGCAACTACAAACTCGGTTCAGTCTCTGATAGCTGCAAAACAAGAACTTGCCTCATTGGTAACGCAAGAAATGCCCTCGGAAGGAGTGAGAGAATTTTTTAGCGCTATTCGTGAAGGTGCTGACACTGCTGCAATCAGCATTACAAATTTACGCGGTGGCGGTGAAGGTGGAAGCGAAAAAGGCGGTACCATACCGGGTGTTTTAGGTCTTACCGATGAAGATCTTGCAAATGAAATACTAGCAGTCAATAAACACTATAAAAGATTAGAAATTGAGCGTCAAAAAGCTGCTGATCGCGCTGTTACTATTGAGCTTCAAAAAGCTCAGATGATTATCAGCAGTATCGGGAGCACAGCTTCTGCTGCTTCAGGTTTTATTAATGCGTTACCTGGTGAACACAAAAAAGCTGCAAGAATAATATTTGCAGTTGAAAAGGGTTTGGCAATTGCACAAACAGTAATAAATACAGAAGTCGCCGCGATAGCTGCATTGAAACTAGACCCTACAGGTTCTTTATCTACATACGTTAGAGGGCTTGGATATACATCCGTTGGTTTAATTGCGGGTACAGCATTATTAGGCGGAGAAACAACAGGAGGTGGATCATCAAGTGGTGGTGTTGCTCCGCAAAATTTAGATCCTGTTAGAGACATTGGTGACGGTATAAACCCTGGCGGTGATGAGAATAGAGGCGGTTCAACGCAAATAATAATACAAGGTAATGTCATAGGGCAGGATGATTATGTATTCGATACATTGATTCCAGCAATAGTAGATGCTGTAGATAATAAAGAAATCGTCTTAGTTAGCCCTAACTCAAGAAATGGTTTGGAGTTGTCAACATAATGCCTGCATTTACATATACAGCAAAGCGAAGCCTAATAGTAGGGCACGTAATTGATACAGTTTATTCAATTGATATTAATGCACGAAGCATTACCAGGTCGCCTGGCGTTAAATCAGTGACAAAAAGATCATTAGGCGGTCAAGCTGAAACAACAGTACAAAGAAGAGAGGTAACTTGGTCGTTAGTCTTAGTTGATATTGTTAATTCAGACTTGCCCTCGATTAGAGAGTTTTTAGATTCAGTTGATGGGGGCGAGGCATTTGTATTTGACCCATACGGAACAGTAGCAACACCAGATAACCCGATTAGCGTAAAAGCTAAGCCGGGCTACTCGGAGTCAAGACAGGGGTTTTCTGAATATTTTGTTATTGGTTTAAGTGTGTATGAAATCTAATTATTTGCATGATCCATAAATTATGTACCCACCAGAAGCATTTTTGATTTTTTCATCAATAGAATATCCATTTGTACAATATGTTTTTCCACCCATATATAAAGGTAATCCATTTTTTATTGATTCGTCAACGTCTCCATTACCATGATGCTTTATGAAATCAGAATTAACAACAAACTGAAATGTATTGCGGCCTTCGCTATTTTTCATTGGCTCGAAGAAGGCTATCGGTGTTGAGCAACTAGATATGAAGATAGAGACGATTATAGTTATTGTTTTTTTCACTTTAAATCCTTATTTATGCTTAATTTTATTGTTCTGCAAATCAAAAAATCATTTATCAAAACCTTTTAGTAAGGTTTCTATGGAAAAAATAAATTGAGAGTAGATAACCCAAATTTTGCCAATGCGAACGAGTCAGAGAGCAAAGAACCGCGTTATGTCATTCAAATAAGCTTTGACAGCGCAAACACTGACTTTCTCTATCTAACTTCGCACAGCGACACTGCAACACCTGCAGGCGCTATCGGTGCAGGTATTGTGATAGAGAATGTCATAGAAGGCTTTTCAGGTCAATCTCAAGAGATCAACCCGGACAGAGGTAACTCGACTATTGGCGTGTTTACCTTCAATTCAGTAGATGTTGCGGCGCAATTAACAACCTATCAGCGAGATAAATTAAATTTTGGTCGTGGTCTACGTCATAAGCAAATCATCGCATACGTGGGTCATGAAGGGCACGCATGGAGTGACTACCAAAAAATATTAACTTACATTATTGATAGTGCTGATTACCTTGATGGTGTTTATACATTTACATGCTCAGACATTCAGCGAAAAACACGTAAAACTATATTTGAGCCAGAAGTCACTTTTTTATCTGCATCAGTTGGGCCTGATGATTTATTAATACCCGTTAATGTAAACGATTTAGCAAAGTTTCCAACGGTTGAGCATGACGCTAGTTATTCAGAGCGCCCCAATGAAACCGTAAGTTATGTCAGGATTGAGAATGAAGTTATTTGTCATTCAGGATTAGTTAATGATGTAACATTAGGGCCGAGCTTTCAGGTCGTTCAACGTGGCGCACTGAATACAAAAGCTTCGGAGCATGTTTTAAAAGAAAATACCTCGGCAGATCGACAAGAAAAAATCACAGAACACATTTACATTGAGGGGCCAGCCGCAAAAATAATCTATGCGATACTAACAGGCTTTTTAAGTGGCCAAAGCGCAACCCTTCCCGATAATTGGCACTTAGGTATAAACCCTGTGCATGTAAGGTTAAGCGATTTTGAAAACATCGGGGATGATTTATGGAATGTCACTAACTCATCAGGTCGAAGTGTACGATTTGAAGGGTATAAGAAAACAGACGGTAAGCTATTTATAGAAAGAGAAATTCTATTATGGCTTGGTTGCTTTATGCCGGTTTATTCGGATGGCTCGCTAGGACTTAAACGATTAACAAACGTGTTATCAGATGCGGGGTATTTAATTGAGCTAAATTCTTCAAATGTTATTAGCTATGGACGATTAAAACATGATTATAGTCGTGTTATTAATCAGCTCGATATTGATTGGAACTATAATTTTAGCAAAGATGATTTTACTAAATCTTCAATTTTAATTGATGCTGAAAGCTTAGCAATACATCAGGAAGCACCTAAGAAAACCTTTAAATTTAGAGGCGTTCATACAGGCAAGCACACGGACGAGGATATTTTAAATCACTTTGATTCTATGCGAGACCGTTTCTCTGGGCCACCGTTAGCTATTGAGATTGAGGTATCATCTTCGCTTAACAGGTTAGAGGTAGGTGACAATGTAAAGCTAACACTAGACCAGGTGCGAGATTTTACAGGTGAAAATATAAATCTATCACGCACATTTGAAGTACAGAGGGTTCAAACTAATTGGATAACGGGTGATGTAAAACTACGTTTATTCGGTTCATCTCAAAGAGCTGGGACACTTCAGCGCACTTCATTAAGCAATGTATTACAAGATTCGTTTTATCCCGTTGGAATTGAGTTATCTACAGTTTTAAATATTGTAGGTGGAGTTGTTACTTTAGATGGAACGCTCAACGGTAACGCTTTATTGTCAAATGCAATTTACTATTATGAGGGTAATTTAGAAATTGCGTCAGGTGTTACAGTAACTATAAATCAAAATGTTCAATTGCGAATACGCGGATTTTTAACAGTTAATGGGAAGATAGACGGGAAGGGAGGCGGTCTTCTTGGTGGGGCTGGTGGTAACTTATTTGCAGACAATAATTTAACTGTCATTTCTCAAACAGCAGTAAGTGTTTCTAACTATCATGCAGCAGCAGACAACGCAGTTGCGGGTATCTCTGGATATCTTGGAACAACAAAGTCGTCAGGAAATATAGACTCATTAAATGATCAAGATCATTCGAAGAGTTATCGAGAGGGTATTACTGTAGAAGGAACGACACAAAGCATACCAAATCATTATAATTTGGAAAATAATTTAACAAGTGTTTCTGGTTTGCCAGTGGATTTACGGGGCACTTCTGGCTCCGGTGGCAGTATTTTAATGCGGCGTGATGGAAGTTCGGCTCCTTATACTTTGACCGTAGTGGGTAATGGTGGTAATGGTGGCAGCGGAGGCGCAGGGTTACTAATTATTTGCAGGGGCATGGCCTTTGGCGCATCTGGTGCTATTGATACATCGGGTGGTGATGGCGCGTTAGGTGGTGGCGCAGTAGTACGAAGTAAACAGCTATATGCTTCCAGCGGTGCCGGTGGTGCTCCGGGTGGCTTAGTCGTTCTGTTAGATGGTCTTACTACACCGCCAGAGTTATACACTGGTCATATAGCGTTGCAAGGTGAAAGCCCAATTAATGGCGCGACAGTTTATGATGTAAGGATTACTTCCGCACAGATGGCAGCTCAAGGTATCAGTGCGCTTACAGTGCAACAGAGTTATTTAGGTTTTGGTGGATTTGATTGGGTAGATGCTGCTTATGGTTTGCAATACATTCCAGAATCATCAAGCATTGATGAGGAAACAGGTCCAAAGCCGCCACCCGTAAGCGGATTTACCTCAGAGATTAGCGGCGAGAATGCCTTGCTAAAATGGGATAGCATTATTACCTCGGAGTTATCGCATTTTGAATTAAGGGCGGGTACCGTTTGGGCGACTGCAAATCCAATTGCAGAGGTGCGATTAAATTATTTCAATATTACGTTGTTAGTGCCCGGCACTTATAATTATTTAATCAAAGCGGTTTTTTATTCGGGGCAAAAATCCGAAACCGCCGCACTCACTACGCTAGATGCAACTTCATTTATTCCTACAACACCAGGGGCTGACATAACCGGTGATAATGTTTCACTTGGAATAATAAACCAGGGTGCTTTAGCAACAGCGGATACTGTTGATTATGGTACACAAGTAAGCGGCGCTGAAAGGCCTGATAACAATGCTACAAATAATGTTTGGTACTATCAAGCCACTGCACCAGCTGGCACCCTGGACGACATGTGGTACAACACCAGTAATTATTTATTTTATCGTCATAACGGTACAGGCTGGGTGATCGTCTCAAATAATTACACCAGTAGCTCTCAGTTAGCGGATGGAGCCGGTTGGAGTAATACGGCAAACTGGAGCCAAGTCGTAAATAATAACGGCGCTCGACCTGCAAACTATGCAACTTACAACCCTGGCTCGTTTGCTAATTTAATCGGACGTATAACTTACACAAACATGGGGAGTTATTTTGACCCAGCGGCAATCGATGAAACCTATATAAAAGAAATCACCGCAGGCAGTATTAACGTTGCAAACTTATCCGCCATCAATGCCATACTCGGCAATGTAACAGCCGGTACAATCACCGCATCCAGTTTTTCTACTGCATTTTCGGGCAAACGTGTAGAAGTTAATGTCAGCGGCACAAACGAGGTGCGCTATTACGATGCGGCTAACAATTTAATTGCTTCATCGGGGATTAATACGCTATCAACTGAGACGGCAATGCACTATGTTTCCGTGGGTAATCTGTATGCGATGCAAGCATTTAATAACGGGGCAAAGCCGTGTATTTCAGGTCGTAATGGCGGTGCCGGTGCTGCGTTTGATGCTTATTCTCAAGCGGGACCTGCAATAAAAGCGCTTTGCGGTAATGTTTCAACAGCGGTACCGCTACAACTGACCACAAACCCCAGCGCCCGTGGGCACATTGAATTACTCTCATTAAACGGAGTGACTGCACCTGTTGCTGACGGCATTATTACTAAAAAAGCCTCTATTCTGCCCGCCAGCGCCGGTGATCGTTTAATGTTTAGTCGTAATGGCATTTGGCAAGAAATTCTTACCTCTGTAGCTGAAACATTTCAGACAAACCAGGGCAGTGCAGAGTTATCAAATGGGTTAACGTTTAAATGGGGAGTGCAAGCTGCATCCACTGTTAATCAAACGATTGTCTTTGCAACCGCCTTTCATTCTAATTGTTTTAGTGTCCAGTTAACGGATGCTAGAACCACTGCGTTAAACGATAATTCCAGGGCGCATACACTGGCTTACAATAGTTTTATTATGGACGGAGGTGGCACGGGATGGAATGTGTATTGGTTTGCAATAGGGTTTTAAGATGAAAAGAGCATTGATAGATAAAGACGGTTGGCCAGTTGCGTTTTTTGAGCCTGACAGTGTTCACGACAGTGAAGCGGCGATCAGTCTTAGCGATGATGATTGGGTTGATCTGGTGAATAACCAGGGCACTCGAAAATACATTAACGATCAAGTTGTCATTGCGCCCCAGAAAGTCGAACCGTTAACCGCAGAGCAGCAAGCCGAATTGTTAAGCCGGGATGCGGTACAAAAAGATACGATACTGACAGGGCTAAAATCATCTACCCCTGATCAAGCGTATGCGATGGTTATGCAAGCAGATCCGACGGAGTTTAAAACAATCGTGGCTTCACTCGCAAAATATATCGCCTGGCGTCATAACGATTAGGTTTGAAAAAACCGCCCCCGGCTTTCCGTGGAAGTCAGTTATTACGTGCGTTTGAGTGCTGTTAATTTTGTTGGGGTAAGGTGTTATAGTTAGTATATTGTAAGTGATTAGGATTATACGGACATGGCACTACCTCATTTAATAGAACCAAATGAAAAAGACTGGATATTTAAAGTAACAGAAGAAACAAGTTTACAGCCAATACGTGACGTATGTTTACTGGCTTATTTCTTAGCTACCCCTTGTACTACGCTTGAAATTAATCGCATTCAAATTCGAGATGTTTTGCATAAATCAGGTAAGCTAAATAAAAAATTTACTATTCGCGGAACTGCATCATATAACGGTGATGACCGGGAGATTTTTTTAAAAAACAAGCGGCTCATTGAATTCACAAAATCATATATCCAGTACAGGATAAAAAATAATGTAGGCATGGGAAATCACCCAGATCATTATTTAGGTCTTGATCCAGATGAGCCGTTATTTTTTACTAATAAAGGAACCGGCTTCAGTATTGTTTCTAAGAAAACGGATAAGGGTTCGCCCACATACTCATGCGATGCTTTAAATCGTCATTTAAAGGCGTTAATGGGTAAAGCAGGTATAGAGTGCCCAAGCGTGTTATCTGGTCGCCGTACGTTTGCTGTGACACTTAAACGCAAAGGATATGATGTGGCTCATATACATCACTTACTTGGAAATAAGTCCTTATCTACAACAACAAAGCTGTTGACGACTGATCCGGTCGATATGGGTGCTATTGCTGCGGAGGCGTTTTAATGGTTGATCCTAAAAGAGTAGAGCAGGTACAGCAACTATCAGATGAAGAACTTCAGATCGAAGTTAGTGCCGGGGATAGATCTAGGTTTGGAGCTGGCCTTGCTCATATTTTAGTTGCGGAGCTGGAACGAAGAAAATCAGAAAGTAGAGTGCAAGAACATAACGAATTATTAGATGCGACAAGGGATGGAAACCGGATAGCTAAGGATGCATTAAAAGAGGCGAAAATTGCAAATTCTAATGCGAACAAAGCTCGGATTTGGAGTGGCTTAGCAATATTGGTTTCGATTATTGTGGCTGTACTTGTTAGTATTGGTGCGCTTTAACCTTCTTCCATTTTTTGCTGCGCTAATTCAACAGCCTTGTCCACAGCCTGGCCTTCGTTTTTTACATCATCAAATTGAGCCTTGATCTTTTTAAGGCCTTCTTTTGTTGCTTCTGTCACGTAGGCATCCAGACGCTTTTTATCTAGCGTCTGAGCTTTGTGGTGGGCTTTTCTGGCCTTTGCGATGGCGTTCTTGCGTTGTTTGCTTGTCTGCGCCAACTCGGTTTGCTCTGTGTTCAAAAACTGCATCCTATCACTTATTTACCGTGTAAACAAAATACTAGCATATTATCGTTTACACGGTAAACATTTTTCAGTATATTTATGTTTACACGGTAAACGACAAACGGTTAAAAATAAATGCAATTAAATGTTTACACGGTAAACTAAACTTAGTAATATGTTTACACGGTAAACAACAGACAAAAGATTGCATTAGGAGGGGCTGAGGTGAGCGAGCAGAAAAAAGAAAAAATCATTGATAGGGCTCGAAAGTTAATGGCGATGGCAGGTGATAAATCTTCGCCAGAAGAAGCTGCAATAGCTGCAAGAAGAGCAAGATCGATTATTGATCAGTATCAGTTGAGTCTCAGCGATCTTCAGGAGGAGTCTGAGTTTGGCTGTGCTGTGGCTAGTAAAGCCAGGCGTATAACCCCAGGTTGGGAGCAGAGCCTCACTATATGGGTTGCTGAGTTAAATGACTGTGTAGCTAAGTTCGACAGATATGGGCGAATTGTGTTTGGTGGTTTCGATGAAGATGTAAAGGTTTGCAAGTTTATGTTTTATTATTTAACTGAAAAATGTAAACGCGCATGTAAGGAATATATGAAAAGCAATCCTTGTGGATGCAGGAACTCGTTTAAGCTTGGTTATGCTTGGGCTGTTACAGATAAAATCAAATTAATGATTGAAGCAAGAAAGACAGATTTAAAAACGAGCTCAGGAACTTCTTTGGTTTTGATCAAAAAAGACCTGGTAGAGAAAGAGTTTGGTGTAACTAAATATGGTAAAGAACGTCAGACTAAATCTGCTGATTTATTGTCACAGATAGCGGGTCAAATGGTGGGTGAAAAGACAAATATAGTTACCGGGCTTGAAGAAGATAATCGGCATCAGATTGCGTCGGTTGGATAACTAACTTAACGGAAAGTGATATGTCTGATATTGAGATAGCGATAGAGGTTAAAGCCAGGACTGATAGGGCGTTACTGGTGACTGATGGTAAAGTTGAGTGCTGGATACCAA
>Ga0316207_10001002_pt1 | contig 38524 bp, 34 predicted proteins | sample 6weekpyrite_MG_FD_204943 | JGI IMG/M metagenome (GOLD analysis project Ga0316207, IMG submission 204943) | Microbial mat bacterial communities from mineral coupon in-situ incubated in ocean water Damariscotta River, Maine, United States -... | ecosystem: Environmental > Aquatic > Marine >... | reverse complement strand
CGGCAAAAAAATGGACCATGCCCATTAGAAACGGGAGCCAGCCTTGAATCGGTTTATGATTGAATTTGAAGCACGTTTAACTGACTATATTTAACCATGACAGTTACACAGAATTATTTACATCGTCCCACTTGAATCCACAGCGGCCTTTTTTAGTATTTCGTTCTCCTCTTTGAGGCGAGCCACTTCTTTCTCTAAAGCGGTGACATCGGTTTCATTCTTCGGGCGTCGGCCTTTGCCTGGGAAGGCTTTATCACCATGCTCATCAATTTCGGCCTTCCATTTATATAACTGATTTCTTTTTATACCTAATTCCCTAGCGAGTTGAGCGCCATCTTTGTCGCCTTGCTCTAATCGTCTACGGCTTCTCTTTTGAACTCAATACTAAATTCTTGTCTTTTTGTTTTGCCATTTTTTCTCTCCTGGTGGCATAATGCCCCCTTTAGAGAGTGGGGCCGAAAATGGATTTATGACTTGTTTTAACGCGAGTATATAACAGCTTATTATATTTTTATATGCTCTGGATTTTAGTCACAGTGCGAAGGTGGTGCTTACCTAAAATAAAGGTGATTAAATTAAGATATCCTGTTTTTTAAGTGGGCAAAATTTACCCGCTGCACTTTGCCCCAACATTTCATAAATCGCATCAATGGCCATGTTTTCATCGGCAAAAATGTGTTGCTCACCAATAATATTATTTAAGCCGGTTGCGCGTAGCACGTTGAGCACCTGACGTTTTAATCCACTAAATATAATAGTAACGTTGTTATTCGCAAGGCGCTCGACTAAATGGCGCAGTACTTCTTCACCCGATGCATCGAGCTGGTTAATGCCGTCACCAACCACTAATAAATATTTTGCACTGGGGTGATCTGCCAGCGCTTTTAGCATGGCGTCTTCAAAGTAGGAAACGTTGGCAAAGTAGAGTGAACCATCAAAACGTACTGCAATAATATTGTTATCGATAGGTAAATCTTTGTGTACGCTTAAGTCGCGTAAAGTGCCGTCAGCGTAGCGGCCCAGCAGTGCAACACGTGGGCGCATGGTACGGTATAAATACAATACAATTGCCAGTACCGCACCAATCATAATGCCGTGATCCAGTTGTGGTGCTGCAGCGATGGTAGCAATAAAAGTAACAATGGCGGTGACACCGTCGTGTTTGTTGGTGTTCCAAATGTGTTTTATGGCTTTAACGTTGATTAAACCGAATACCGCCATGATGACGACTGCGCCGAGTGTGGCTTTGGGTAAGTGATAAAGTAGCAGGGTTAAATATAATAATGTAATTAACACTAATGTTGCGGTAACAACAGATGAAAAACCGGTTTTGGCACCGGCATTTAAATTGACTGCAGATCGTGAAAATGAACCGGAAGCGGGGTAGGAGTGAAAGAAACTGCCGGCAATGTTACCCATGCCCTGGCCGATCAATTCTTGATTAGGATCGACGCGATGTTTGGTTTTTACAGCCATCGCTTTGGCAATAGAGATAGCCTCCGTAAAACCCACTAAAGAGATAATGACTGTACCGACTAGCAAGCTGCTGATAGCCTCATAACTGAAAGCCGGCATAGCAAAGCTAGGTAAGCCTTCGGGAATTACGCCAACCACATGGCCGCCCATACCTTCAAAATCTAAGAAATAGCTGGCGAGTGTTGTAGCTACAACCGCCACCAGCACGCCGGGAAATGTGGGCAAGTATTTTTTCATGACGATTAAAATAGCAAAAGCGCTGATGCCCATAATGAATGTTGCGGTGTGAATTAAATGTAAATTTTGAATCATCCCCCAAATGCGAATGCTGAGAAAATGGTGATTGGCATCACCGGGCATATCGACACCAAATATTTTAGATACTTGTGTTAAGCCAATAAATAAAGCTGCCGCATTAGTGAAACCGATGATAACGGGGTGGGATAAAAAATTAACAATGGCACCTAAACGAAACAACCCCAATATAAGTTGAAAAATGCCCACCATTAAAGTTAGTAACATAGCGGTGGGAATAAATAGCGCCATGAACTCTTCCTGGGTGTACCCCGGGTTCATCATGCTAATAACTACGGGGGTTAAAATAGTTGCGGTCATGGTAGAAACAACGGCAACTGGACCGGTGCCAAGCTGGCGTGACGAACCCCACAGGGCTGCAATAAATACGGGAACAAAAGCAATATATAAACCGTAAACCTCAGGTAGGCCGGCGAGTGTGGCATAGGCCATGGATTGTGGGATGAGTACCAGTGCGACGGTAAGGCCAGCGATAAAGTCGGCACGCAAAATATTCGGGTCTTTTAGTTCATGAATCCAGGTTAGAAATGGGAAAAACTTATTAAGCATTTAGACCCCCTGTTAGAAAGAACGTAATAACATTAGTGTATCATATTAGCTTAGATTGATTTCGTTTAAACTTCAGATAAAATATTAAAAATGATCGGTTTTTTAACATGTTAATCGTTATTTGTATTTTAGACGAAAGCTAAGGTTTGGCATTTTGACAGCGCCAACAAATTTCAAAAGCGACGCCATTTTTTTCGTGGCAGTTGTCGCAAACCCAGCTATTATTGTTTTTAGTTTCATCTAATGCATTGATAATGTTTACAGCTTTAATGTAGTTTTTATCATTTTTTATCCATAATTCTAACCAGGTATCTAAGGGCGCTAAATCACCCGCAGCTCCTGCAATAAACTCATTTTTTAAGAGAGTTTCAATGCCTGCATTTTCAATTACATTTTGAATGTTGCTTACGATAAATCGATTTTCATTTGAGTAGATGAGTTTCATCGCAACTATTTATTACCCGAGCCCCATATTTTAGAAACGGCTCTGTCGTTTCCAAGGGTTCCAATAATTAAACTGATTAAGCCCGCACCACCAAAAACAAAAACCGGGATTAAGTAACTGATGTCTTCTCCCTGAGCGAGGGTAAACACCAAGCTTGCCAGTCCAGTAAACAAAATGCCCATAACGATTAATATCGTACGGTGAGATTTTTTATAGATAAACGCTTCATTTCCCGATTCAAAAATATTAAGTAAAGGGCTGAATAGATTGCGCAGTAAATTTTTCATTGTTTTTTGTTTAGCTAATAGTCGTTTAATTTATAAAAAATGCTTTTATGGGTTTCCCAGTTCCTGCCAAGGTACTTCACACTCACCTAAATTGGTTGCAATATACGCCGAATTTTCTGTAATCGTAACTGAAAAATCCATGGTGCGTTCTACCAATTTTGCCAGTGCTAAAATATCAGACCACTTAAAACGAAAATAGCTAGCAGTTAGTTGCTGAAATTTATTTGTATTTTGATCCCACCACACATCAGATTTAGTGTTAAAGCTATAAACTTTAACGTTTTTTGCCAGTCTGCTGGCTTTTTTAATTCTGTCTACCGATGGTTCACCTAAGTCAACCCATAATGAAATTTGTTCATCCAGCGTTTTAGCCCATATATCGGGTTCATCTATATCGCTAAGGCCTTTGGTGAAGCTCAAGTGTTCTTGAGCGTTAATGCAATAAGCTAACACTCGCACCATCATGCGCTCGGTGGTTTCCGATGGATGTTGTGCAATGGTTAAGTTGAGGGTGTCGTAATAGTCACGACTCAGGTCGGACAGTGAAATACGGAATTTGAAAATAGTCGGTTTTAGGGCCACAAATACAAACCTTTAATTAATATTACATATTTTTACATTGTACCCTAGTTATGAATATAGGTTATGTGTGATTATGCACTAAAGCTAGTGCATTTACAGAATGATTTTATAGGCTTGGCCAAATAGGGTTTTCACCATCAAGTAAAACGCCAAAATTTATGTGCTTTAGTTTTTCGTATTCAAATTGCAGTTCTAACCATGAGTTATTAAATGTAATAGACTGATAGCTTCCGTAATCTTCGACATGAGGCAGTTCACCTAAAATTTGGGTTAGGCGTGTAATAATTTCAACCTGCGACATTTTCCAGGGAGAAAATTCGGGAAATTGTACTTGAGTATTATTGGTTTCTATCCAGCCGAGTTTAAAGTCTTTTTCTTTTTCAAATTTTAATGTCACTTCGAGTGCGTTATACAGAATAAAAATATCTTCGTATTCATCCTGATATTTTTTATCGGGTTTGCCCTGAATAGAGATAGCTTCATCTTCTGTTAAGCCAAAAGTGAATGGAGCGATTCCGTGTCCTATTGAAAGATTCATGATGGCCTTTTGTAATTTGTTATAGTGTTTAAATAATATCCGTTATTAAGCGTTAAAACTAGTTAAATTAACATATTAGTGCCCTGTTAACGTCGGCGATGACGAGGTTTGCTTTTTATTTTTTACCTTTACAGATTGAGGTAATTTTGTCATTTGCAAAGTCCTGTTGCTATAAAATGAGCTGATTGCTGTGATTTTTAAATCCATCTGTCAGCGTTATGTGAGTCGATACTAGCATGAGTTATCGAAATTTAAAAACAAAAAAATCTGACAGAACATATTGATAAATTTGTAAATTTTATAGCTTAAATTGATTTAATGGTGATAGTGACTACATTATTAGTTTTTTATGATTTATCAATGCATCGAATGAGTTATTGTTTTTTAGTGATGGAGCTTACTTTCTTTGGCTCTAGATTTGAAGGATGGAAATTTTTTAGTTGCATATAAACTATGGCAACTAACACAAGTTTCACTCATTTTTGAAAAATAAAAACTAATTAACACTGGCTTTTTCTTTGCGAAAACATGAGCAAGCATACCAGAGTAGTAATGAAATTTTTCATCTAGGTTTAAAAAATGTTTTGGTAGTTTTGGGCCTACACTAAACCAGTCGCCAAATGAGTCAGATATTGTCACAGGAGAAAATGCAATGTGACCAACTATTACTTTGTTTTTAACCGCAACAAGAGAAATAGTTAACTCACCTGAATCACGTAAAGCATTTATAATATATTGCTCAGTATGGTTACTATATTGATGGGTGAGAAAAGCAGATTTTATAACGGTTGCTATTTCAGTTATATCATCGGCTTCTTCTTGTCTAAAAGTGATGCTCATTAAATTTGTTTCCAAGGGCGCCAGTGTTTTGTTGTAATTACCTTCTATTGTATTCATTTAACCGATATTTCTCTTCTTGCCTAACATATATTTTTATTTTCAGGTATGTTGCATGGGCTCAACATGAATTGAAATATCGGATACCCCATATTTTTCTTCTATAAGAGATTCTACATGTGTCGCTATATCGTGTGATTCTGCTGTTGATAGCTCTGAGGCAACTGAAATGACAAGATCAATTGCTTTTTCACTTCCAATCCAACGTGATCGAACTCTACTCACTTGAAGAACACCTTGAACCTCTTGTATGGAATTTGATAATAACTCTGGATCTAAAGCAAATTGGTCGACGAGAATTGGAAAAGATTTTTTAAATAAATTATAAGCCAGGTAAAATATAAGAAGTGAAACCCCAAGAGCACAAATTTGATCTAGCCAAATATATCCCATAGCGGATAATTGCCATCCGATTATAACTACGATGGTCGTTAAAACATCTGAAAAAGTATGCGTGGCATCTGCAATTAGTATATCAGATTGTAATTCACGAGCACATTTTCGCTGCCAAGTTGACAACGCAATGTTTATGATCAATACAACCAGCATTACTCCTAGCCCTAAAACGGAGTTTTCAATTTCAGTATCATTTTTATTGATTGCCTGCATAGCTAACTCAAATGAAAGCACAACTAATAATGATGCGAGAAAGAATACAGCTAAGGTTTCGAACTTACGATGCCCGTAAGGATGTTCACGATCTGGGGGTGAATTTGATATTCTAATAACAATCCATGCTACTATATTATTTATAACATCTGTTAAAGAGTGTATTGCATCACCAATAATTGCGAGTGAGCCAGTGGATAATCCTACAATTAATTTTGCTATTAAAATAACAAAGTTAATGGATCCTTCAATCAATATAACTCGCTGAATTTTTTTATCTCTTTGATAATTATCATTCAAAATAAATTAACTCTGTTTTAATGTTGATGCTAAAAATTTACTTATCAAAAACATTCTCTAAATAAGTGGTTTTTCTATATGAAAGTATTTTTAATTTTTATATTTGGATTGCAATTACTTATGCTAATTGAGACTTCTTGAAATCGATTGAAGTGTCAACACTATTTCGTACCTAGATTAGCTTCAATTTCTTTAATCTGATCTAATCGCTTTTTTTCAAATTTTACAGGTGGTAAATAGTCATTAAAACTATGTGGCCTGTCGTGGTTATAGTACGCAATAAATTCATCGATTAACCATTTCATTGCAAGCGGATCAATGAGCTTATCATGTTGATAAATCGTTTCGGTTTTAAACGTTTTGAAAAAACTTTCAATTACCGCATTGTCCCAACAATTTCCACGTCGACTCATGCGTTGTTTAATATACCAGGCCTTTAATAATAATCGGTAGTCGTCACTGATAAACTGACGACCCTGATCCGTGTGAACCATTAGCCCTTTGGGTGGCTTGCGACTCCACAGCGCACGTTGTAGTGCAAGCTCAGTGAGTTCTGAACGCATATGTGCTGCGGTGGCAAAGCCGCTTCGACAAGTTGTTCCGTATCATTTACCGTTTGCTCTTTCGCCAGGTGATCGAGCTGTGTCCAACTAAAATAGCTGCTTTTTTTAACGCCAGCTGATAAACTAAACGAAAGTGTTGCATTGGCCACTTGACTCCACAGTGGCTTTTTTTAATGTGTCTCGCTCCTGGGTCGCTTTATATAGTTCAGCCTTTAAACGGGCTATCTCTTGCTCGGGGGGTTCGTTTTTTAATGCGAGTCGAGCCATGTTGTTTTTTTCTTTATAGTTTCGAATCCAGGTATAAACGGCAGAATCCGGTACATCATGTTCGCGCGCGACTTGAGCCGCTGATTTGTTACCTATTAATACCGCATCTATAATATCTTTTTTCAGTTGTTCGTCGTATTTTCGTTGTGCCATGCTTTATCTTCTCTAGGTGATATAATAATCTATCGTCTAGGTACGGGATAGTGTAGTCACTCCACCACTCCATCCCCTTAAACTTCAGGATGATTCTAAATTATATGTACTGGTCAAGTCATGCCAGTACATAGGTTGGCGTCGGTAATGTTTACAGTTTTCAGAATCAAATCAACGCTTAACGTAGGACTTAATATGAAGTATTTTGTAAGTGATTGAATATTAATGAATTAGTGTGCAAGAAGTTCATTGGTATATATTTTGCTTGTATAACCGTATGATATAAATTCCTAATGAATTTGGATAAATGTTGAAGTAACAGCATGTTAGTGAGAGTTAAATATGAATAAATATAGGCCAGATTTTAGAGTTTCTCCCAATAAAAATATTTTAGCGGCGGCTATTTTAGTCGCTTGTGGTAGCGCGGCTGTCAGTACATCGGCGGTAGCAGCACTGGCTACAGGTGCGGTTCTTAATTTTGATACTGGTGTTAATTCAGCTTACGGCAAACTAACTTCAGGTAGTTACTTTGGTATGGACGGTAACGGTGATGGCGTTATTAAATCATTAGAAAAAGTTGGTATTGCACAAAATGATGGTCTTATCATTGGCTCTGTTCAAGGTGCATCTGGTAGTCACTTGGGTGCTCCTGGTTGTGTTAATGATGAGGCAACTGCTGATCCTGCTACTTGTACTAATGCAGGTGAAAACCCAGGTATCGATCAGGCGTGGAGTTTCTTCGGTAACACGGGTATGACTCAGTCTACCTCAGCTACTAACATTTTAAGTGATGACGGTGCTGGTAATGTAACAATAGATTTCTCTGGCTTTAGTGTAACGTGGAATGGTATTGCTGATATTCCTATGAGCTCAGGTGCATGGGACGGTAATGCTGAAGGCGTCGCTAACATGACTTGTGCGGTTGATTGTGCTGAAGGTGATACATTCACATTGTATTATTCAGCAACGGTACCTGCGGGTGATCCATCTAACTTTGGTGGTGTTAGGTACAACTACTTTTTGACAGGCACAATTGGTGCGGCTCTAGGTTCAAATACAGCGCCAGTACCTGTAGATGATACCTTAAACCCTGTCTATAACGGCGGTGCCATATCCCTCGACCCCTCATCTAATGACACTGATGCTGATAATGATACACTTAGCACAACGGCTTGTGCGTCTGCTACAAAGGGTGTGGTTACATTTGTAAGTGGCACCCCTAACACTTGCAGTTACGCGCCGAATGTTGATGCCATCGGCCCTGATAGCTTCACCTACAGCGTATTTGATGGTACAGATACAATTACTACGGGTACGGTAAACGTTACAATTACCGACCAAACAGCCCCCGTCATAACAGTAATCTCTGGTACAGATACATTAGAAGCCGGTAATAATTGGGTTGATGCAGGTGCTACCGCAATTGATGATTTAGATGCATCAGCAACGGCAACAACATCTGATACTGTAAATAATCTGATGGCAGGCAGTTATACCATTACATACTCTTCAACTGACGCGGCGGGGAATACCTCTACAGCCGATAGAGCAGTGACAATTACAGCAGATACCACTCCACCCACAGTTATCGTAAACGCGGGAACGGATGCAATTACCGTAGGTGATACCTGGGTAGATGCGGGTGCCAGCGCCACTGATTTAGTAGATGGCACAGTAAGCATCGTAACAACTGGTTCAGTTGATAGCACAACTGAAGGCACTTATACCATTACTTATACTGCTACAGATGCAGCCACTAATTCAGCATCTGTAACGCGTGATGTAATCGTATCGGCGGCACCGGATGTCGCCGCGCCAGTTATTTCGATTAATGTGGGAACAGATACTATTGAAGCGGGTAGTTCATGGGTTGATGCGGGAGCATCGGCCTTGGATGATATCGACGGAGTAGTGACTGTAAGTGTTTCAGGCTCGGTTAATACTACAGTTGCAGGCGACTATACAATCACCTATAGCGCTTCTGATGTGGCAGGCAATACTGCAACTGTGGATAGAGTTGTGACAGTAACGGCTGATCTAACCCCGCCAGTTATTACCATTATTGATGGAACAGACTCTATTGAAGCGGGTAGCTCATGGGTTGATGCAGGTGCAACGGCAATAGATAATCTGGATGGCAGTGTGACCGCGACGGCTTCAGGTACTGTAGATAACACAATAGCTGGAACCTACACAATCACTTATACGGCAACTGATGCTGCGGGTAATAGTTCTACTGCTACTCGAAATGTAACGGTTACAGCAGGTGCAGCTCCGGTTATCTCAATTACAACGGGTACAGACAGTGTTGAGCTGGGTACCGTCTGGGTGGATGCAGGTGCAACGGCATCTGATGTTGAAGATGGTGTGCTTGATGTAGTTACAACAGGAGCAGTTGATATCAATACTATCGGTACTTATACAATAACTTACAGCGCTACCGATTCGGCAAGCAATACTACAACAGCTGATAGAACTGTTGAGGTAACTGCTGATGTAACAGACCCTGTTGTAACCATTACATCGGGTACAGACAGTGTTGAGTTGGGGACTGAATGGATAGATGCAGGTGCCACCGCAACGGATAACACCGATGGAGTGATTACTGCAAGTACTACAAATACAGTGGACTTTAATACGGAAGGCACTTACACCGTTACGTATACAGCAACTGATGCTGCGGGTAATGTGGGTACAGCTGATAGAACGGTCACGGTTACTGCTGATGCAACTGCGCCTGTTATTACTGTTGCTACTGGTACTGACTCTATAGAAGCGGGTGGCAGTTGGGCAGATGCTGGTGCAACCGCCACTGACAATATTGATGGTTCTGTAATGGTTAGTGTTTCAGGTAGCGTTAATACAGCGGTTGTAGGCTCTTATACTGTTACCTATAGCGCAACTGATGCAGCTGGCAATACAGCGACAGCAGATCGTGTTGTAACGATTACTGATGATGTGACTGATCCAGTTATAATAATAACGGCGGGTACTGACTTAATCAAACAGGGTGAAACCTGGGTAGATGCGGGAGCTGCGGCGACTGATAATTTAGACTCTAGTGTTTCAGTGAGTGTTTCGGGTTCAGTTGATAACACAACAATTGGTACCAACACCATAATGTATACAGCAACAGATGCAGCGGGTAATACCGGTGTATCTATCCGTACTGTTACGGTAATCGATGGTGTTGGCCCTGCCGTTGTGGTTACTGACGGTACAGATTCAGTTGAAGCTGGTACGAGCTGGACAGATGCTGGAGCAATTGCGACTGATGCTGTTGATGGTTTAGTAACAGTTGTCACATCTGGTGAGGTTGATACAGGAACTGTTGGAACTTACACAGTAACTTACACTGCAACAGATGCTTCGAATAATGTAAGTGTTCAGACTCGAACCGTTGTGGTAACGGCAGACGTAACCGGTCCTGTTGTTTCTATAACGAATGGTAGCGATGTACTTGAAGCTGGAAGTAGCTGGATGGATGCGGGTGCAACAGCGGTTGATGCTCTTGACGGTAGTGTTTCAGCAACAACTACTGATACAGTTGATACATCAATTGCAGGCGATTATACCGTAACTTATAGTGCTACAGATGCTGCGGGTAACACCTCAACAGCAGATCGTACAGTAACTATAACAGCTGATGTAACCAACCCGGTGCTTACATTAACAGACGGAGACGTGAGTTTAGTGACGGGTTCCGTGTTTACTGATGCTGGAGCAGTATGTAGTGATAACCTTGATGCTGATCGTACAATACTTAGTTCTGATTCTGTGGATATGGGTACTATTGCAACATACGTTTTAACGTATTCATGTACTGATGCAGCGGGTAACCCTGCAGATGATGTAATTAGAACAGTATCGGTTACTGCAGGGGCACAGGAAGGTGATAATATCTTCGGTTGTTCAATGTCACCAACCTCCATAAGCGCATCTAAAGGTGCTGACTGGTGGCTTGTTGCTGGCTTCCTTGGCTTTATGGCAGTAAGACGTAGTAAGGCTTTAAAAAGCCAATGATTAGTTAGAATATAATTTCTAACTTTTTAAAAAATAGCACAGCTAAAGTTGCGCTATTTTTTTGTCTTTGGTTTATTGTTGTTTAGTTGTAAGCGCTCGGCAAAATATATAGTAAAATCGCTTAATACTGACTAAATCTGAAGGTATTATTGTCTGTTGCTTTGGAGTGTTGTATTGGCAGAGAAATAATCGGGTTATTGGAGGTGTTTTATTTTTTAAGTCATTAGTAAAAACTATGTGCTTTGGTGTGATTTTTTATAATGCTTTTAAGTGATTGGATGAAGATGAAGCACTTAGTCATAGCGGTATGTAGTTCAATACATACACGAATAATAAAGATATTTTTTATGTAAACAAGTGCAGCATCTCAGATCGAATTTCCAGCATGCATATGCCTGATGTGTGCGTCATGGTTCGGTGAAGAGTAGGCAGTAATTTAAAGCTTGGCACAAAATTTGGAATTGGATAATAGATGACGGATTGGGTTGGTTGGATACGTTATTTCGGGATTGTTTATTAATGAATGCACTGACTTAAAAAATATATTTTTATCTATATCCATAAAAAACAACATGCTTATTACTCGGAAAAGTACTGGCAGATAACGTTTGCTGAGCTCGAAAAAAAAACAGAAGAAAATAAAAACGAAATAAAAAACCAAGATAACAGGAAAAAGAAGACTACGGAATTAAATCCTAATAGGAAGGAGAATTTGGGCAGAGAAAATGCAATTATCGGATTAAGTAAAGCGTTTTATAAAACAAGAAAAGCACGCGAATCATATACTCAAGATATCTTCCATATATTATAAAAATTGCTGTAAACATGATGTCTGAAAAATATAGTAGCTACTGTAGTGATTATTACTGTCAAAGATACAAGTTCGTTTTGAGTTGGCTTCTGAGAGGGCTTTAATTATGCTTGTTTACTGTGGTATGAAATATGTCATAATGTCAAACACCGTTTTAGGAATATAATAGGTAGAAGTAATATGATTTTCACAATATCTGCTCGTAGTAAGCCAAAAGATGTACCCGTTATTGACTTTCTTCAAATCAGCTACCCACAAATTAATCTGGCCGATATAGATAGTGTGTTTGGTTTTGTTGAAAAGTCCACATTATATGGTGGTCGGCAATATGTAGAGCCTGAATTAAATGATGATGATGTGAAACAACTGAATAAAAATAGAATAGGTCTTAGAATTCCATTTACTAATCACTATGCGACAAAAGAAGAGTATATAGAAAATAGAGAATTTCTTGAAAAATATCATAAAAAAGGCAATGCGGTAATTGCTACAAACGATGATCTGGCGAGGTGGATAAGACAGGATTTTCCAAAATATAGGATAGAAGCCAGTGTTATTAAAAATATTAATACACATGCTAAAATTGTTGAAGCTATGGAGATTTATGATACTGTTGTTTTGCCTATGCGTCTAAATCAAGATTTAGACTTTTTAAAAAAAGCGAAAAACAAAAAACGAATTACCCTGTTTGCTAATGCCGGTTGTGCATTAAATTGCCCGTCGAAAATTTGTTATCCATCTGTTTCAAAATATAATAAATTCCAGGGGGGAGAATTTAAGTGCTCGCAGACCATAAAATACAGAAAATTAAATGGCATGATCGACTTTGATTTGGAGGAGCTGGTGGGGATTGGTTTTTCTCGATTTAAATTATTACGATCACGAGGTAAAACCGGCTTTTAAATTGTTTGTATTACACCTTTCCGTGGCAATGTTTATATTTTATATTTGACCCGCAGGGGCAAGGGGCGTTTCGACCGACAGATTCCATTTTTTTATTTGTCTGCTTAGTTTTTGGCGGTTTAAGCAGCTGGCTAGGAATTTGAATGTCAAAATCAGCATCTAACGGTTTTTTTACCGATTGACGTAATTTTTTTATAATATGCTTGGCTGATGGTATTACCTTGCTCAATTCTGTTGCATGTTTATGCCACTTAGTAGGGGATGGTGCCGATAATGTGTAACGGGACATTTGTAGTTTATTTAAGCAGGTTTGTTGCAAAACAGGATCGAATTCAAGCCCACTAAAGTTACACAGCTCCCTGATGGTATCTTCAGTGTTGTTAACTACATTACTATAGCTAACAGTTGTCCATCTTTCTGCCGGTATGAGTGATTGTAGATCACTTAAAATAATTGAATTGGCTGATTTCCACTGAAAATAGGCAATTTCTTCTAGTGATTTATTATGCATTTTTTCCCAGCCCGGCGGCAATAAGTAAGACCAGCTACTGTGCCGCCCTGGTAGTTCAGGATAGGTGATAAAACGTTTTGATTTCCATCCATCCATAATGCTGCTGACATTTTCTCGTGGATTTCTGTATAGAAAAATATAATAAGCATCCGGAAACATTTTATTTAGTAGCGGGATACGTAAAGCATTTTTTGGCGTTTTTTCAAGAAGTATTGGTTTCGTAATAGTTTCATCAATACGTTCATCGTCTCTATTGCGTAATTGACTGTAAAAATATTGACGAATAAGGTGTAGGCTTTTTTCGTCTGCATCTTTTTCATCTAACCGGTTAGAGTTGCATAACCCGGTAGATGGGTTGTATTTTGTAATTGATTCAATAACTCTATGACTTTCATTGTCGATAGTCCATACATTGGCAGATTTGGAAAGTATTTCAAATAGTAGAGTGCTACCTGATCTTGGCGCTGCTAGAATAATGATAGGTTTTGTAAATTGATAATTAGAAGTCATAATTTAAATATTTAGTTAGTTTCTTAAAAACTTGGGGCTAGAGGTCTCAAGTTTTGTCAATAAAGGTTTAATGTGAGCTTCGTAGTTTTTCCACCGAGCAACGGACTTGGTATATAGTGGTTTCCTAACCTGATCATAGCTTGGTGTGTTTACATCTCGTTTGTTTTTGTGGAAGTTTAAGCAGGTTTCATTCCATTCAAGATCACAAAAATCAAGCAATTTACGGGTCATAGTTTCTTGGTCTGTCATCAGGTCTTCATACACAACATCCAGTATTTTAATATCAAGTACCTCACTCCAGTATTGCATCACTTGTTGGTAGGCTAGATGATAATCAGCTAACTCAGCTTGGTCTGTTGACCACGTCATTTGTGGTCCAAATCGTTGAAAATACATAGAGAGGCATACATCTCTAGGGTCTCTGATCATATGTACAATATGAGCATTGGGGAACATGCGTGATATTAATCCAACATGAAAAAAGTTGGCTGGCATCTTATCTACTATATTTTTACTATCAGTTGAGTGACTGCTTAATGTTTTGAGGTAACTGTTAGCCGCATCGTTTAATTTTTTTTTGGTTACATTGATAAGTGAAGCAGGGGATTGGTCATGAGATTTTCCACCGCCAATGGATTTGGATAAGAAATTAATATCTTGTAGTTCACCTGCACCAATAACATCCGGGTGGCTGGATAAAATTTGTTCACATAATGTGGTGCCTGAACGGAACATACCAATAACAAAAATAGGGCGTGAACTTTCATTGTCAGATATGGGGAGATTTTTCCAAAATTTTTCCGGGTAGTCAGTAGGCCACTTAGCAATATCTTCTTTGTTTGTATTGTTTAAATCTATAATTTCGGTAAGTATTTCCATCTCTTGATTTAATTCACGCTCAAGTTGATTCGCTTTTTGGTAATTCAAAAAAGCATTGTCATAATCTTTTAGGGTGTCGTATTGCTTGCCCAGTTCTGAATGAAGATTCAGGAGTGAAGGTTTATCAAAAGTTGTTTCTTTCATGGTTGACTCTATTATTTCAATTGCTTTTTGCTGATTATTGAATTTTCGGCTCAGAGCAGAGTAGGTCAATATAATGGCAAATGATCGTTCACCGGATTGAATAAGTGGCGTGATCAGTTTATTGGCTGCGTCAAACTCACCACGACGTTCAAGAATTTGGGCAATATTGCCACTAATTTCATTATCTTTACAAATATCGTAGGCTTTTTGATAATACTCCAAAGCCTTGTCATAGTCTGGTGTTTGATAATAAATTCGACCTAATAATTTTATGGCATCTATAAAATTTGGATCATTGTTATAAGCTTTTTTTGCGTAGAAAAGAGGCTTGTCCAGATCGCCGCTACCCATTAAATAAAAATCTGCAAGATTACATAGTAATTGATTGGCATTGGGTTGAAGTTTTAGTGCTCTATCAATATATTTTTTTGCTTTAAAAGGGTTACGCAATTCAATCAACACTGCAGCAAGATTATTAAGAGCTTCAAAAAAATTAGGGCTAAGTTCAACGGCTTTTTCAAAGCAGCTTACAGCAAGCTCATATTGATTGGTGAGTTGATAAATGTTGCCTAAAAAATAATGGGCATTAATGTATTGAGGGTCAAGCTTTATGGCTATTTTATATTCTTCAATAGCTGCACTCATATGGCCGAGACACTGTAAAGCTGAACCATAAATATGGTGTGCAGCAGCAAACTTTGGATTGCTATCAACGATTTTTTTACTGATGTTTTCGGTTTGCTTAAATTCTCCTAACTTTCTGTAAATAACAGCAAGTTCCAGCCCGATTTCTAGTTGGTTTTTATTGGAAGAATAAAGTTTTAAATAAACCTCTTTAGCTTCATGTAGTTGCCCTGATTGCTGAAGCTCTCGGGCTTTTTTTAATTTTGATCTAATTAATACGTTACTTTTAGCCATGAAAATATATCTACCGAGTTTACTCTTGGTGTATTGTATTTAAGTATTTTTTATTCAGAATTTAATTTGCGCAGATATAATAACAGTTTTCACTTTGTCTGGTTATTGTTAATTGTGTGTAGTGCCCAACCTTTTTTGGCCAGCGAATTAAAGGTGATATTACCCAAACCCCTACCTAGTCGCCCCTGAAGAATACATAACCCATTAATAACAAACGCGGATTTTAGTCACAAGTACGCCACATTGAAAAAGTTGGGCCAGTGAGTATCCGCACTGGCCGACTAAAACACAATGTGAGACAGCTTATGACGAAGCTTTATACCCATCTAACCTAGGAAGAGAGATACCAAATTCATGCATATAAGTGTGTGATTCATAGAGATCGTTTCAATCTGGCCAGCTCCAAATCTAACTTATAGTTAGATTCTTGTATACGCTCTTTTGAAGGCTGATAGTCAGCATAGGCTTCTTCAGAAAGAGGAGTTTCTTTAGATAGTTCAAAGTAACGCTCCATTGGTGTTTTTCCTTTGTGAGCGCCATGAGGGCGGTCCCAGTTGTAGTAGTGCTGCCATTCGGCCAGAAGTTCATCAATATTCCCTGAAGTTGTATCCATGGTTGCGTAGAACTCTGCCTTATCAGTCTTCTGTGAGCGTTCAACCTTTCCGTTAAGATGTGGCGATCCTGCTTATTAGGTCGAAATTTAATGCCCAGTCCCATCAATTTTTCCTGTACTTTGACCGCAAAAAACTCTCGGCCTCGATCAGTCTGAATTCGTTGAATCGGGAATGGCATTTCTTCAGTGACTGCATCAATAAAATCTAAGGTATTAGCTGCTGTACGGCGCTTATAAATGCGCAATACCCTATAACGGGTGCAACCATTAATAGATGTATATTGATAAAGCCCTGGGCCGATCTTACAGGTATCCATTTGAACCCTGTCACCGGGATAGGTCTTTCATATCGGATAAATTCAGATTTCTTCCTGAATTTTTTGATTGGCTTTACGTGGTGTTTTTTTAAAATCTTATGAATTGATGCCAGTGACAGCGAAATTTTGTGAAGCCTCAATAATTCACTTTGAAGTCGTCTTGCACCAAGATTACGAGCTTTCTGATGTCGAGAATCAAGCGTTCGATTTCGTCAGTAATTTTGGCAGTAGGAGATGAATGTGGTCGCCGACTATGGCTTAGCAAACCTTCTACACCATCAACCTGATATCTGCGCCACCACTTCCTTAAAGTGGGCCTAGAGATGCCGCATCGTCTGCAAACAAAGCCTGCATCACCAGACTCTTCATACAGACGAACCCATTGTAATCTTTGCTGAATTTCTCTGTTCATAACACCCTATAATATTGAAAGGATTTCTATGAATCACATACCTAAGCGCTCAAAACCTTGCAAACTATGAAACCTAAAACACCCGATGATCATCCTGATTTATTCCACTCCCCGCTCTCACAAATTTTAAATTTATCTCACCCCCCCTGTGTCGCTTAGCCGATCAAATTAACTGACCGCGGTTAGAAGAAAAAATTAACAACGTTGCCATCGAAACAAAAGCCCTTAAATGTCATGTGTTAAAGCATGTGAATGTCGACACCACCGTGCATGAAAAAGCCATCGCGTTTCCAACCGACGCGAGACTCTATCATAAAATGCGTATCACGCTGGTGCGCGAAGCGCACAAGCGAAATATGAGTTTACGACAAAGTTTTAAAAAAGTCGGCAAAAAAACTTTCATCATGCAAGGGCGTTACGCAAGTGCAAAACAGGTGATCGTGCTAATGTGGTATTAGCAGCCGCTGCGTACAAGATGGCCAAGCTACGGGCTTGGTTTTATTGGTTAACGTTTTTAGTGTACTGTTTAGCTATTTTAAGTTTGTAAAGCGTTCGGTCTCTGAAAATACACGGTGTTTAATGGGGTGATCTTCAGGGGCGACACTTAGAGAATTGGGTGTTGTCGTCTTTAGAAAGGTTAACGATACCAATGATATAAAATGGCTGCATATAGTATTTTATTACAGTTGTTATTGGCTTTTGAAGTTGTAGATTTTTAGATGCTATTAACGAATAAAATCGACTAAATAAATAAAAAATATTAGGTTGGATATGGTGTGCAGTAAAATGACTAATAGCAGATCCTGTGTCTTTTGATATATCCAGCCATAAAGCAATGCAGGAAAGAAGGTGCTTAAACCAAACCAGCCCTGAGTTGGTGCGTGAAGTAAGGCAAACAGAGCTGAGCTTATCATAATTGGCAACAGCCCGGATGCAGGGGCGAAAAAACGGTTACTGGAGGTTCGAGACGGCTCATTGTTTCTGAAAAAAACTTCCAGACGTGTCATAAAATAGGCACGAAAAAACCATTCTTCTGGCAGCGCGGCAAAGATTAGTGTGCTCATAGCAGCGTTAACATAGTCAGGATTAACTATTAGCAGTAGTAAGCCTGTTGTAATAACGAACCCACTTCGAATCAGTTGTGATGGGCTAAGTAATAGTTTAGGGAGTGTTAAATTTTTATCGAGTAAGGGCAAAAATAGCATTAAACCAATTAGCCACAGGTTTCGTTCGGCATCAATAAAAACGGCGCAAGCCGAGAGGGCTGCGCCGTTAATTAAGAGCAGATAAGGGAATCTACTCAATGGGTTTTAAGCTTTGCGCGTTTTAGTTTGAATAGGCCCAGCAAGGCCATGAAGCCAGCTACTATCCACCAGTCTGCTCGTTGGTTTGCAGCAATGGGTGTGCTGCTCATATTACAGCCATCGCTGCCTGAAACACGACTATCGAATGTTCCTACAACAGGGGTAGCAACACCACCTGGGTCAGTTATCATTCCTAGTGCCGTGTTGTCATCGTAAGGGCCATTGTCTTCGATAGTTAGCTGTATGCATTCATCGCCCTCAACTAAGCCGTTAGTATGGTCGTATGCAGAGTCACCAACAGCAGGGCATAGAAAAGCTGCTGTTGCAGCTGCAGAGGCAATAAGGTTGTTGCTATCTGCGATAAATGTTTGCCAGGCACCATTACTAAACTTTCTATAAACAATAGGTAATATGTCACCAACAATACCAGTGTCGCTTACATCCGGAACTCCAGCAGGTATTGGTGCAAGGAGTGTAATAACTGCTTGTGTGCTTGCTCCAGCTACGGTAACAGAAAAATCAGTTAAGCCTTCGCCATAACTATAGCCAGTGAATAATGAGCCTGGTGTTACAAAGGTGTCCTCTGTTCCTCCTAAGCTTATCAAGTCGTCAAGTGTGATGCGCCCATTAGATGAGCCAATCGTATTTGCAATTGGGCCTGGTGCATAGGTATCTTCAGCAGTTACAGCTGGAGCCGGGGGTATTGCAATTGTACCTGTAAGAAAATAATTATATTTAACTCCTCCAAATTCTGAAGGGTCTCCTGGCGGTACAGTAGCTGAGTATTCTAAAGTATAGGCCTCACCTTCTAAACAATCGACTGCGCAGGTCAGAATAGCCACCCCCGGTTCATTGCCTTCCCAAGGATTGTTGCTCATATCAATTCGGGGGATGCCATTCCAAGTTACACCGAAACCAGAAAAGTCTAGTGTTACATTACCCTCTTCATCATCTGTGAGGGGGTAGGTAGGTGAAATAGTGTAAGTTAGTCCGGTATTGCCAAAGAACCCCCAGGCATTATCTATGCCGGGAGCTTCAGTGCCGTCTGGATCTCCAATATGTGATCCAGAGGCGTCTTGAGCTCTTCCGATAGCTAGTCCTGCATTTTGTGAAATCGCAGTACGTTCAGTACGTTTCACAATTCCATCACCACTTAGATCCATGCCAAAATAGCTACCTTCGGTAACTTTACCATAAGTGCTGGTAACACCAGCATCGAATTGTAATACCGCGTTATCGGGTAATGTTGCAATGGCCTGAGAGCTAAAACTGCCGCAAGCTAGCATTATTGCCACAGTGGTTAATTTTTGTTTAGTTTGCATAATTGTATACCTTAATTTTTTAATATTTTTAAGAGCTTTTATGTGTGCTCAATTAAAAATTCATACCAAAGCTGGCGCCAAATGAATTTTGCGACATTGTATAACCACCTTCATAGTTGATGTATGTAGGGCCAAATTGCTCATTTTCGAATGCATGGATATATGAAAAACTTAACTCCATCTCATCACCCATTTGATATGTTCCACCTAATGTCAGGTGGTTTTCAGTAATGGCGGGTGCCACCATGCTGAACAAAATATCATTTTCAGAGTCAATAGGGCTTTTGCCATAGTTCCAGCCGCCGCGTAACGTCCAGGTTGGGCTGTATTCATAGGATATTCCTAGTTTAAATACTGTTTGATTTTCCCAGCCAAAGCCCAGGCCTGCATCTTTTCCTAGTGCATTTGTTTCACGATCGACAGGGAATAAAAAATCGCCACGTGAATCTGGGCCTGGGTTAGAGACTGCGGGTACGTCTTCGTACATTACGTAATTGATGTCCAGTGCGACTTCTAGTTCATTCGTAGCCATGTATGAAATACCAAAACCAATATTACCTGGGGTATTCATTTGGCCCTGTTCTGCGAATAAATCAGAGTACTCGTCAAATTTGCTCATGTAAGTTTGGCTGGTATATGATGCACCGAGAGTCAGTTTATCGTCCATGAATTCGCCTAACCAGCCTAAGCGTATACCTGCACCATACGCAACGTCAGTTCCGTTATCAGTTAATTTTGCTGTATCGTCCTGAGCGCTAGTAAATTGAGTGAATTTATCTAAGCCATAAGCTTTGAAAATTTGTAGGCCAATAACCAATGTTGCACCAAAACTATTATGTTCATCTATTTTCATTGCTATGGTGGGGTTGATGTTCATAACTACAAGGCTTACCCCCAGCCTATCATTGCAATCTACAGGTGTGGAGTTAGCGCAATTAAACAAGTTAGTATCGTAACGACTGCCACCACCACCGACCGGTACCATGGTGAAGCCATAAGTTAGGTCGCCGTCTTTCCAGCTAGCACCTAGATTTGGCATTACATATACGCCATCAGAGATAGTCATATGATCAGGTGTGCTTTCGACTCTAAGGGTATTAGGCTCCTGCCCCATATATGCTTCAGAATTCACGATAAAAATATCAGCACCCATATCAAAACGGTTTGCTTTTAGTAATGCCATGGTGGCTGGGTTGGCTGCGCTGTTCATTACGTCCTGAGATTGTGTAATGCCTACGCCACCCATGCCTCTTGATTTGTTTCCGTAGCCAATTAGAAACATGCCGTTAGTTGCAAATACGGAAGCAGGCGCAGTGATTGCAAGCGCACACCCCAAAGCTGTTACCAACTTTAATTGTTTTTTTATCATCTGTTTATCCCACGTAAAAATGATTGAAATATTTAGTTTTTAAGTATTTATTTTTATGTTTAAAGAAAAGAAAGCGCTGCATTTTTAAGTGCAAAATAACTATAACAGCTTCCTGATTCTTATCGCAATCATGCTGAAGCTTGTTTTAATTGTCAAGGATGGTTTGTTTAAAATTATGGTGATTTTCTAAAAATGAAATTAATGAATATAATATTACAGTTATCTTATAATCCATGAAGCTTAAGGAAATGCTATTGCTGTAATGTGCTTGTTGAGACTGATGCTCTCAGAATATTTTCAAGAGAGTTTGAAGCTTAGAAAGTCATTAAGTGTAGACGGAGGCTTAGGCTTATGTTGTTTATGCAATTGTATGAAACAGCATTTAAAAATACATTAGAAAGCTTGGTTGATGTTTGTGCAGGTTTAAAAATTGACTGCCTAGTTTTCTAATCATTAACAGGGCTTGTTAGAGTGTCTCATTTTTAAAGTGTCGGTATTCTTTTCACTTTTTTTAGGGTTCTTAAATAACTAAAGTGAGCTTGTTCAAAAATAATGCGAATCAGTCTTAGAATTTGATTTAATAAAAAGCAGTGGTATGTGTTTTTAATTTTTTAACTTGTTGTTTTAAAAGTATATAATGATGTATCTTTGGTGTGTTTCAAGCATGTCGAAATCATTTACAGTCTGAGAGCTAAACAGCCTTCATATGTGTTTTGGTTATAGTTATCTTATTGAATATAAAGAATTAATTTGTATTGGCATAGGCGTTGCTGTTGACCATCTATGTGAAATGTTTTCACTAAAATTATAAAATTAAATTTCGGAGTTCAATATGAATAAAAAAGTTCTTATTTCAGCAATGTTATTAGGTATGGCTGCTTCTGCTGCTACAACTACTGCAACTGCTGCGCTTGCTACAGGTGCGGTTCTTAATTTTGATACTGGTGTTAATTCAGCTTACGGCAAACTAACTTCAGGTAGTTACTTTGGTATGGACGGTAACGGTGATGGCGTTATTAAATCATTAGAAAAAGTTGGTATTGCACAAAATGATGGTCTTATCATTGGCTCTGTTCAAGGTGCATCTGGTAGTCACTTGGGTGCTCCTGGTTGTGTTAATGATGAGGCAACTGCTGATCCTGCTACTTGTACTAATGCAGGTGAAAACCCAGGTATCGATCAGGCGTGGAGTTTCTTCGGTAACACGGGTATGACTCAGTCTACCTCAGCTACTAACATTTTAAGTGATGACGGTGCTGGTAATGTAACAATAGATTTCTCTGGCTTTAGTGTAACGTGGAATGGTATTGCTGATATTCCTATGAGCTCAGGTGCATGGGACGGTAATGCTGAAGGCGTCGCTAACATGACTTGTGCGGTTGATTGTGCTGAAGGTGATACATATACATTGTACTACTCAGCAACGGTACCTGCGGGTGATCCATCGAACTTTGGTGGTGTTAGGTACAACTACTTCCTAACAGGTACTGTTGGCGCTGCTACTTCTGCTATTCCTGTTCCAGCAGCAGTATGGTTGTTTGGTTCAGGCCTACTAGGCTTAGCAGGTGTTGCGCGTCGTCGTAAATCTGCGTAATTTACTTTCTCTAACCTCTGATTTGGCGGTTAGTTAAGTAATGAAAAAAGGGTGATATTTTAATATCACCCTTTTTTATTTCTGCTACTTTATAAATTGTGCTTTATGGAAGGTAATTTTTTGATTTTATTTGTTGGTTTTTTAGAGCGCTGTAAAAATATATTTATAATTATGTTGATACACAAAGAGAATAGATGTTAAATTTTTTTAGCAAATAAATTATTTTATTGATAGTTTTAGGGGCCAGTGTGGTTCTCGGCTACGGCTAGCAATATAAGCATGTTAACCCTGCCGGGAGAATTTACCCCCCGGTATTAGCGGTATTTTTTCCGATAACTCAAAATTTTCCTGGACTAAACATTGTTATCCAACTAATACCGACTACTTCAGTTGGAAGTTTGTCGGTGGTATGATGGTGGGATTATATTCGGGCAGCCTCAAGCATTCACTGAAATGACCGACATTGTAATTATGTTCAATCAGCGAGCGGGTTTTATTCTGTGAATACGGGCAGTCTATTAGTGCTGACCACGCAATTGATATGTCAAGTTTGCGCATGAGGTAGACAGGTAGCGATATTGGTATGGAGAGTGGTTCGGGTTTTGATACGTTAGTTCCATATGTTTATGATGCATTAGTATTTGGCGATGGACAAAATGGTTGGTCAATTGATGATAATGGCATGTTTCATTTGTTTTATAATACTTGGGGGGTGTATAGAGCGGTTACTTGTTCCAGCTGTTGTATGGTTATATCTTTCAGGTTTAATAGGCTTGTTGTCTTTTATAAATAAGCGTAAATATAAAAGTTATGCTGGATAAGAAATAAATTGTTAAAGAGGTAGATGTTTTTTATAACTGTTTGGTGTTGGGTGCTTATATTATATTTAATTCGATAGCTATTTAGATATAGGGTTAAGTGTTTTACATGCTTTGGGAGTAATTGAGTCTCCTTTTATTTGGTGTTAGTCTTTTTTCTTTAGTGTTTTTAGTTTAGGTGTTAAATAATGAGTGTGTCGCAAAATAATATTGATGAGGCGATACGTTTTCATCAATCTGGTGACCTTAATCGTGCCGGACAATGTTATCGAAAAATTCTTAAAAAATGTCCTGATGATTTTGATGCGTTACACATGTTGGGTGTATTAAATTACCAGAAAGGTAAGTTTGATAAAGCGATTGTATTGCTTGAAAAGGCAAAAAAGCAAAATACTACAGCAGAAGTTTTAACTAATCTTGGAACTGTGTTCATTACTAAAGGTGATTTAAATAAAGCAGTAGATGTATTTAAGCATGCGCTTAAAATAAATCCAAAGCTTGCATTAACGCATTATAATCTTGGTAATACATATAAAAAACTGAATGACTATACTAAGGCCATAGCATCGTACCGGTCTGCTATTGAACTAAATCCAAATTACTATGATGCACTACATAATATTGCTATTGTTTATAAAATAAAAGATATGTTTAAAGAAGCAGAGCAAGCAGGGCTTAAAGCCATTTCTATAAACCCCAATAATTCGGAGTCACAGTTTACACTTGCGGGTGTTTTATTGCGTCTCGGAAAGAAAGAGGCTGCAATTAAAGCGTATATGAAAACTTTAGAAATTGATCCAGGGCATACGACAGCCAAACACTTGATATCTTCATTATTAGGTGAAACGACTCAAAGGCCACCGGATGAATATATAGCTGATTTATTTAATGACTTTGCAGAAACCTTTGACGATCATCTGGTTAATAAGCTTAAGTACCGTACACCTAAAATTATTCATGATACAGTTATATCGCATATTGATACAAAGCAAACCTACAGTATTTTAGATTTGGGTTGTGGTACCGGGTTGTGTGGAAAGTTATTAACTGATTATGCGGATAATCTTGTTGGTGTTGATCTTTCTTCAAAGATGATTGAGAAAGCCAGGCAGTTAAAGGTTTATGATGAATTTAATGTAGTTGATATTGAAAGTTATTTTAATTTATCGAGTAAAGTATTTGATATCATTCTTTCTGCCGATGTATTTGTTTATGTTGGTGATCTCGAATCTACTTTTAAGCAGTGTAAAAATGCTATGAGTGAGAAGGGCGTTTTTATTTTTTCGGTAGAGGAATATAAAGGCGAAGGCTATAAGTTACTTGATACCGGTAGATATGCGCATTCAATAGAATATATTCGCAAAATGGTTGATGCTGTTGGTTTTCGTGAGATTGAATGCAAATCATTAGTGTTGAGAGAGCAAGCTGGTAAGCCGATAGATGGCTGTGTTTTTCTTTTAAAAATTTAGCTTAATTCTACCATGAAATTTCAGAGACATGAAAATAGCATTCTTCGTCATCTGCGAATGCCTGTGATGATTTGTTGATTGGAGATCCAGTGGCCCTAGGTGTTGTAAAGTCACTGGATTCCCGATAGAAACATTCGGGAATGACAGGCACCGAAGTTAACGGGGTACCAGTGTTTTTTATGATATTAATTTAAAGAAAACAAAAAGCCAATTTATTGGCTTTTTGTTGGTATTTTTTTAGAAGATCGAGTTGTAAATTAGCTAATGTTGAAAAATCTTTTATCATAGCTTCTGGAATATCTTCAAGTTTATTTGAGTTTGCCAAAGCTAACATTTCTTTAAAATAAGCTTTATTTTTATTAATGATTTCTATTTCTGTGTTTTTAATGTATTTTTCAAGACGTTTACGCTTAAGTTTTTTGCCGGCCAAATTAATAATCAAGACTTCTAGTATGCGTCTCAATGCACTTGGGTTGGAGGCGCTAGGAATTAATAAACGCCATGCTAATATATTTTCATTTCGTTTAGTTGCTTTGGGTAAAAAGTATTCAATATCCTTTAGTTTATCGGGAAAGTTTATCAAGGATTCATTTGCATTCGTGTTAAAGGGGTTGATAATAATTTTACCAAGCTTTGGAAGATCTAGAATGACAGGGGTAGAGTGTAAATGGTGTGGTGTTGTGTCAATGTAACCAAAATGAAAATATCGAGGCATTGGGTCTGTTGGGCCGTAGTTAATGAAGCATTCGTTTGAATGGAGTAACGGTTTTGAGTGTCGAATTTGTAAGTATCCCAAACTATCTGCTGAGTTGTTGATTATATCAATGCCCGAGCTATTTACATGGTGGTTAAGAGAGTCAATAAAAGGCATCAGTACTTGCGTGTTGTTTTTATTGGTAAGATTAATATTCAAGTGTCGACAACCTAAAAAAGTTTTTATTAGAAGCTGGTCGTGACTTAATTCGTTACTCAGTTTTTTATGCTTGGCACAAATACCAGGGCACTTTTTCGCCACAAAATCGAAAACTAAAGAGTTATTTAATAATGCTAAAGGGAATGTTTTTTTATGGTATGAAATTTTTTGTGTTTGATTAAATAAATCTATCATTAATCCGTACATTTTTTCATGTAGAGGAGTAACATATTCTTTGCAAGCGGTTATAACTAAATTATCTTTGTCTAATGATATGGTGAAATCATTTGTGCTGGGTAAACAGCTAGCGGGTACGGAAAAAATGATGTCGTTATTATTTTGGCCTAAAGGTGATTCGACAATAAGGTTACCGTTTTCTTCAATGATGCAGATATCAGGGTTCATAATTCCGCCTTCGCTAATAATGATTTTCTGCATATCTGAAAAAATGGAAATAACTTTAGGGTTACTCGAAACTATCATGGTCATATTAATTATTAAGCGTAGAAAACAGGCTCCCTCATAATGGGTTAAACTATTAAATCATATATTAATCCTCATTCATAGTTAGTTTAAGAGATGAGTAAGAGTTAGGAATTTGAGAAATTAAATATGATGTTTGAATTGTATTTTTTTAAATACTTGGAGTGACTACACTATCCCGTACCTAGACGATAGATTATTATATCACCTAGAGAAGATAAAGCATGGCACAACGAAAATACGACGAACAACTGAAAAAAGATATTATAGATGCGGTATTAATAGGTAACAAATCAGCGGCTCAAGTCGCGCGCGAACATGATGTACCGGATTCTGCCGTTTATACCTGGATTCGAAACTATAAAGAAAAAAACAACATGGCTCGACTCGCATTAAAAAACGAACCCCCCGAGCAAGAGATAGCCCGTTTAAAGGCTGAACTATATAAAGCGACCCAGGAGCGAGACACATTAAAAAAAGCCACTGTGGAGTCAAGTGGCCAATGCAACACTTTCGTTTAGTTTATCAGCTGGCGTTAAAAAAAGCAGCTATTTTAGTTGGACACAGCTCGATCACCTGGCGAAAGAGCAAACGGTAAATGATACGGAACAACTTGTCGAAGCGGCTTTGCCACCGCAGCACATATGCGTTCAGAACTCACTGAGCTTGCACTACAACGTGCGCTGTGGAGTCGCAAGCCACCCAAAGGGCTAATGGTTCACACGGATCAGGGTCGTCAGTTTATCAGTGACGACTACCGATTATTATTAAAGGCCTGGTATATTAGACAACGCATGAGTCGACGTGGAAATTGTTGGGACAATGCGGTAATTAAAAGTTTTTTCAAAACGTTTAAAACCGAAACGATTTATCAACATGATAAGCTCATTGATCCGCTTGCAATGAAATGGTTAATCGATGAATTTATTGCGTACTATAACCACGACAGGCCACATAGTTTTAATGACTATTTACCACCTGTAAAATTTGAAAAAAGGCGATTGGATCAGATTAAAGAAATTGAAGCTAATCTAGGTACGAAATAGTGTTGACACTCCAGCTGTATTCGTCGGATTGCCTGATTTATGGTGGTATATCAAGTGATTTTATATATCATTATTTTTGTATGAACTATAAAGTAGAGAAATCTAGAGCGAGTGTTTACAGTAAAAAATTACAGTCTCATTTATTGAGGCTATGCTTAAATTGGTGACTATGCTATATTAATGTTTATTATAAATTAAATACAAAAATAGGTGTGGGATGTGTTTTTTTAACGGGCATATAAATGAGCTGGGCAATGTCAATGAGAAAAAACTCAAAAAATTAGCCAAAAAAGTATTATCTCATGCTCATTTATGGGATGAAGAAGACAAAAAAAAACCTAATAAATTTGAATGTTTTAAAACAACACGGCATATTATTTTTCAATACCCTGTTGACTTAAGTGATCATACAAAATCGAAGTACTTACCACTTTGGAAGGACTGGAAGTCTCTTTTAAAGCCTATCATCAACGAAGTCACACGCTCGTATAACTTCAAACAGGGTAAAACAGCTCGTATTATGCTCGCAAATATAATGCCTGGTGGTGTTATAGGTAAGCACATTGATCAGAATGCATCAGCCGATGTCCCTCACAAAATACATGTTCCATTACAAACTGACAAATTAGCAAAGTTTTATGAAGAGGACTCGAGCTATTATTTAGAGTATGGTTATGCCTATGAGGTTAACAATAAAATATTACACGGCGTTAAAAACGAATCCAATAATGAGCGCATCCACTTAATATTTGATTATTACGAAGCGGGTAAATAATTGTGACGTGGTTAATCTTTTTGATACAACCCAGTTAGTCGTTAAGCTACCCGAGGCTATAAATAAATCCGTGTAACTGTCTATCATTAACCCCAAAAATGGATAGTATAGACAGATTATGAAAGAAGAAGACCTACTTGCCATCGCCAAAGAGGCAGCTAAAAACATTAAAACTGAGCATAACTTAAGCAAGCTCACGAAAATGTTATCACAAATCACCATTGAAGCGGCGTTAAACGCTGAGCTGGATGATCATCTTGGTTACGAAAAGCACGCAATCAGTGACTCTGACAACAGCTTATCAGACGACAACAGAAGATCAGGTCTTGAAATCACTCGATGAATTTGCAGAGCGCTGGGATGAAAAATACCCGCAGATCAGTAAATCCTGGCGCGCTCACTGGCATAATCTGAATACCCTGTTTAACTACCCGCAGGATATACGAAAAGCCATCTACACGACGAACGCGATAGAGTCACTAAACAGCGTTATTCGCAAAGCCATCAAGAAACGAACGTTATTTCCGACTGATGACTCCGCCAAAAAAGTGATCTATTTGGCAACGCAACAAGCCTCAAAAAAATGGACGATGCCCATTCGAAACGGGAAGCCTGCACTGAATCGGTTTATGATTGAATTTGAAGAACGTTTAACTGATTACATTTAACCATGACAGTTACACAGAATAATTTACACTCTCGTAGCTTTTTTTACTAGGTGTTGAATGTCAGCTTCTTGTGAGTAGTTTCTTTATAGGTTGATGAGAATGTCGGCTATTGATCAATAATTGAAGTCTTAATTTATTGTTCAATGACAGCTTCAGGGTGGTTGTTGCTATTGAGTGTATTTGAGGCGGTTGATTAAGGTGAAGTTCTCAAACTAGCTGTGATTTCTGCTATTAACAAACCTGATGAATTAATGTGTCTCTTAAATCAGGCCAGTTTTTGTCCAAAAGGCTTCGACGAAGTACATGGGCAATTATGAGTGTCATTGTTTCTGAATCAATTGGCCAATCAGAAAATAAAATTGTTAATGCGATTTTATTCCCGGGTCTAAGGTTGCCATTGTAAGCTTTAGATGTAGTAGTTCAAATCTAAACTAACAGTCACCTCAAAAATGGGTAACTGTCAGATCAAGTCTGAGCTACTACAAATAAATATATTATGCAGCTACCTCTGTTGCCGCGGCTTTCATTGTATCTGCAACTAACGTATAAACACCAATCCAGGCTTCTTTGGTTTCTTCAGTGAAATCATCCTTAAGTCCGGCGCCTAAAGTCCATATTAATGCGGACCCTACTGTGTCGTAATGTTCGTCCTTAACGCCATAACCAGCGTGACGTTTTCCCATGTCCTGGATCGCTGGGACAATGGCTTCAAGATTGTTTAATGAATTAACGGCAGTGTTAAGAATGGTCATTAGTTTTTTGCCCTGTTCTTTCATGTCACCTTTAAACATAGATCGTACATCTGGATCTAGCTCGAATAATTTTCCATAAAATAATTCGGCGGCTGTTTCTGATATGGGTACTACTTTAGCCCAGGAACCCTGTACTAGAGATATTTGTTCTGGAGTCATAATAAAATCCTCAATAAATTAATAAATAAGTCAGTAAATAATTGCGTTAACCATCAACAGGTATGCGAATGACGACACCACCCATAACTTCACCGATTTTAAAATCAGTTTTTGGTGAGTCTTTGTGTTTGTTGTGGCATGAAACACAAACAGGTGCGACACCGATATCAGGATAAATTGCGGTATAGTATGTTGTACCACCTAGTTTTTCTTTTTGATAAAAGTTTTTTCCTGGATTATCTGCAATGTATTTAAGACCTTCTTTTTCGGCTTTGGTTTTAGGTGCATTCTGGCTATTGATAGGCCATAAAGATTGTAAAGAGTAACTGAAGTTTATATCTGGGTTAGATGAGATGCGATCAGCAACGTTTTCTGAACCCATGCGGAACATCTGTGCAGGTAATGGCAGTGATTTATCATCAATGAAATGTTCACTGGCTTTTATAACCTTGTCTTTTTTAACAAGACGTCCGACAACCTTTTTTGTGTATATTGCACGATCAGAATCAAGTACGATGTGTAGGGCATCTGCCATGACCTTAAGTGGTACACTGTCCGATGCAAGGGTAATATTACTGCTTAATGTGAGTGCAGATGCACAGCTTAAAGTAAGTAACGATTTAGATAGTTTCATAATAGCCTCCGGGAGCTTTGGGTAAAAAATCATTCATCAGAATTGTTTTTATTTAATTCGCGTTGTAAATCTTTTTTAGCTAGATCCATACTTTGAATATGAAGTGATGGTGTTCCAACAAAATTATTTTCAATTAGTTTTTTATCTGCTAATGAATCGATAGAGAACTCCAGGCCATGACACTGTAGACAGACTGGTCGAATCATTTTTTCATTAGGTACAAGCGTTGCATTTTGATTATGCTGAACCATGACACGACTAAGCCATTCGCTAACGTCATAGTTTAATCTCGGCATATGACAACTTGCGCAAGATACACCGCTACCTTCTTTTGTGAGACCAGATTGTTCTGTTTGCCATAACTCAAAATGTTTAGAGTTTTTATAAGCCAGACTGTGTTTGTCATTATGACATTCAAGGCAGGTATCTACAGCGGCTACCTGAAGATCATATTTATGAGCTGGATGACAGGTATTACAGGTCAGTTCATTATCCATATGATCTTTGTTCATAGGAAGCAAGGACATTGCGGGCGTCATAGGAGACAGTCCTACTTTTAACCGCATACCATGTTTACCTTTTTTGAAATGTTTAACTTCAGGTTCATGGCAACTGGAACATGCTTGATGATCCGGTTTGTTATTCCATGTGGCTGCAGATGTATCATCATTATGTTGCATATGGCATGAAGTACAGTTCGCACCACTTTTTGCATGACCACTGAGTAGCCAGTCCTGATTGATCGTATCAGTTGAAGTGATGTCTTCTGGTTTGTCACTGTCTTCTATAGTGAGTGATTGGATAGGATACTTAGCGTGAGGATAGGTGGCCACTTCATCAAGAATGGATGAGTATTCTCGTTTTGGTAGTAGTGCTTTTTTTAGATGATCAGGTTCATCAAGATGTTTGATTAAAAAATCTGTATATAAAGCTCGGTTATCATGATAATTATGACAACCCGCACTGGCACAGGTATTAAATTCCATATCTTTATGACTGGGGCGTTCATCTGCAATATCTTCATGACAATGAATACAGAAATCAACCGGTTGAGTTAGGCCAGTTTTCTGAGTGATATCAGGTTGATGCTCAACATGACAGCTAATGCAATTTAACGCGTCAATTTTTTCCAGACGATCGGCATTTCGTGGATCTGTGAATTTTCTTTTAGGATGAGAGTCGAATGGTTTCTTTCGTTCATCTCCATGACAATTTGTACAGGTTTTTAAAATTTGTTCTCGATCATCAAACGAATTTTCATGACATGATTCACAGGCAATACCAATTTGATGATGTCCATCTGTCATTGGCCCAGGCATGAACACAGATTTATCTTCACCGTTCATTAAAGTATTAGAAAAATAAATGATGGTAATGATCATCATAATGATCCAGATATACCAGAGTCGTTTTTTGTCGTAACTATTCATGATTAATAAAAATATGTCTTGAGAATATGGAAACCGAGTAAAGCAGGTAAGGGCCAAAGCAAAATAATATGACTCCAAACTGAAAAGCTTCGAATCAGCCGAGCTGATTTTCGGGATAATTTATGATCGCTTGCAATGCCTGTTCCCGCTATAGCACCGGAAAAAATAAGTCCACTGAATACAACCATTAAATAAAAATTAAGATTATGGCCAAAACGAAACCCAGTATGAGCGAGTAGGGCGATAATGATGAAAACACCTAGAGCTACGTGGGCAATGCGCCAGTAGGCAAAATCCCATTTTTCAATAATATTTCTAAATCGTTTTCGTACGGAGATAAAAGAAATTAAAACAGAGATACCTAGAATGCTATATCCAGAAATTTGTTTAAATAGATTGTCACGCCACAAGGCATCCCAATTAAACGCTTGAATCGAGTTGTTATAAACAAGGCCCGGTAATAAAAGAATGAATAAACTGAAAAATCCTACGATAAGCGATGGCATTAGTAGTGCTTTGTAGGCTTTTACTGGTGTTGGTCGAGTATTTCCATTTACAAAGTTACTTAATAGATGACGGCAGCTTCCACAAACAGTAGATGCACCCGTGCATTCTGAAAGTTTTTCTACACTGTCGTAACCTTTTGATTTAGCCAGTTCAAGTTGGCCTCGAGTAACACCTGTGCAATTACAGACAATTGCTGTTGCAGGCCAATCGGCTACATTTTCAAGATCATCTTCTAACCATAAGGTGCCTTTATCTTTAAACCGACTGATATGCCATGGCCAGATTTTTTCTTGTTTTGATACCGCTTTTTGAATACGTTGAGTATTTGGAAAGGGTCCGATCGCAAGGAATCCTCGTAGTTTTCCATTAATAACCGTTATTTTTCGATAAACTTCTTTTTGATGATCTTGATAAATAATGGTTTCACGTTTACGTGCCGAGTGACCAACTTCACCAATACTAAAAACTGAATAATCAATCACTTTCATCTGTGTTGATGAAGTTGAACCAGAATAATTAACAGGCATTCCCTGTAAGTGTAAGCTTAAAGCTGCAGCCTGTTCAAAGCCCGGGGCAATTAATCCATAAAGCCTATCTCTATGTTCTGCACATTCACCGATAGCATAAATATTTTTATCATTGGTTTGTAACTGATCATTGACCCGAATACCTTTTCCATATTTGATATCAGACTTTTTGACTAAATCAATATTAGGAACAATGCCAGCTGCAATAATGACGGTGTCACATTCCAGAAATTTATTATTATTAAATATAATTCCGTCTACTTTATCTGTTCCAGTAATTTGATCTACACGTGTGGAGCATAAGACATTAATCTCAAGCCCTTCAATGTATCGTTTAAGATAACCACCGGCTCGTTCATCAAGTTGTGAATACATGAGCCACATATTGTGTTCAATGACTGTGACTTCGGTATTAAATCGTTGCATCGCTTTTGCCGCTTCAAGGCCCAGTAATCCACCGCCAATAATGACTGTTTTACGTGTGCTAACGCTACGACTCATAAGGTGTTGAGCATCGTTAAGATCTCTAAACGTATAAACGTTTTTTAAATCAACACCGTCAATTTTTGGAATAAATGGTTTTGAACCTGTCGCGATGACTAAATCAGAATAATAAAAATGATTACCCTGGCTATCGATTAATTTCTTAGAAGGGGGAATAACCTCAGATATTTTTTGATTATAAAAAGTTGTAATATTTGAGAAATCTGTCTGCGTATAAATAGATGGTTCTTTATAATCACCTGAAACAAGGGCTGATAGGTGTATACGGTTATAGGGTGCCCAAGGTTCATCGCCAAATATTGCGATGCTTTTATTAACGTTGTTCTTTATTAAATTTTGTACCAGGCGTACACCAACAGGACCTGAGCCAATAACGATGATATCGAAACTTATAGGTAAAAGATCTGTGTTTGTTATTTCACATTCAGCCAGCATATTTTTCCCGAGTAAATAAAAAAGGCGCCATGAAAGAGATGGTCTTTCATGGCGCCTTTGCCAAATGAGCCAAACGCTCAAAATATTAATAAATGTGAGAGTTGTAAGCCTCATTTAAGTGAATGCAGATTGTATGCCAAATGTAATAAACGTTATTGTTGGCGATTATTATCTATATAAAACAATGATATATGGATAATTAAAAAATAGTTGCATAATGATTCGTGGTATTGATAAGAATAAAATATTTATAGACATGCACCATGTAAAAGCAGTAAATAGTGTTTGTTGCACTAAAAATGTACATGATCTATTTTTAAATATTTACACTAAAGTATTTCTTGCGTGTACATCGACGAATATCATGTACTGTCTTTTTTACACTTTTTTATTTTTCATTATTAATTCATTTTGGGTTATCGATGAACTAAAAATGTCTCTTAGATAGTTCAGGCTAAATGATCCACATGGTTCTGACAGGATGTAATTTCTACATATAAAATATAAACAGAAAGGAGTACTGTAATAATCATTCCCTCAATGCAAATGTATTCCTCAGAGTTTCTTTATAAAAGTATCTTCATCAAGAAATATTCTATGAATGTATTTGATATTAAAAACAGACGGCATAGTAGTTGCATACACTAACTATTCAATAGATGAATTTTACTGGCAACATTATGCGCAAAGATATAAATCAACTAGCCCAAATCGTATCAGCTAAAAAGCGATATTTATCGGAGCTGGCGACACCGCATCTTAGTTATATATCAGAACAATGCTTATGCCTGTTGGATGACACGGAGCAATTAGATGTGTTTCTTCAGCAGGCAATAATTGACACACCTTATTGCAACTTGATGTATGTAACTGATGTTAATTTCAAACAGCTATCTGGTAATGCCATCAGGCAGTCGATAGAACCGCAGTATCGAGGGCAGGACCTGTCTCAGCGCCCTTATATGAAAGCAACTATCCCGTTAAAAGGGTTGGTTATTTCTAATACATACCAGAATGTACATACCTCGAAACCCTGCATTTCAATTATTCATGCGATACAACAAGATAATGTTCTACTTGCCTTACTCATTGCGGACTTTGATTTAGAAGAGTTGCCACTACCGAATGATATTACACTGCTCATGAGCAACTGGCATCAGTTTAAAGGTGATCCTTCAATTCGTCATAGCCTGTTTAGCCAACAACGTAGTCACAGCTTACTTGATATTAATATCGATAGAATTCACGCCTTAATGCAGTCATTGTTGAACCATAATGGTGTGTTTCATTTTAAATTGCACTATTCCAGTTCACGTGCCACGCTTTGGTTATATGATCAGCCTCATCATTATCAACTGCATAATATTGATCAGTTGCTTAATGATGAGCTTAACGATGTGTATCCAGCCTGTGCATATCCTGCTGAAGCACAGGTTAATGAACAGCAAATTACAATAGCGCTTGAGCAGTTTAAAGCGCTACGTTTCGCCGATGAAAATATTTACCTGAGATCGGCTTCTATTAATATCATCAATGGTATGGTTGGGCTTAACTTCTCATGTGATGGCTCACACTACATCCCCATTAATGAATTTATTGATAACTCAATGGAGTATTGGCTAGGATCCTTACAAACTGCTTAAGCTTAAATTAAGTCACTACTTTTAGATTACAAAGTGGAGTGTCAACAATATTTTTACATTAACTACAACTACATTTACACAAGATATAAGATCAAAAATAACTGATAGGTGATTTATGAAGCTCGCAATGATTGGTTTAGGAAAAATGGGTGGCAACATGGTACGTCGTCTGGTTAAGGACGGACATGAAGTTGTTGTTTATGATCAATCTCCTGAAGCAATAAAAAAGCTAGCGGAAGAAATTGATAATGTTACACCGGTTGAAAACCTTAACGAACTCATACAGGCCCTGCCAGCACTAAGAAAAATATGGCTGATGGTGCCGCATCAATTTGTTGATCAAACTATTGACGATTTAATTGCTGCCGGTGTAAGCAAAGGTGATTTACTTATTGATGGTGGAAATTCTAATTTTAATTTAAGTAAACAACGCGCAGCTACATTATCCGAATCGGGTATTCATTTTGTTGATTCAGGTACATCCGGTGGTGTATGGGGTTTGGAAAATGGTTATAGCATTATGGTTGGTGGAACAGACGAAGCGGTTGCGATGATTAAACCTGCTTTGGAATCATTAGCCCCGGCTAAAGATAAAGGCTGGGGGCACGTGGGACCCGCTGGAGCAGGGCATTATGTAAAGATGGTTCATAATGGTATTGAGTATGGAATGATGCAAGCTTTCGCAGAAGGATTTGAATTACTTGAAGCAAAAAAAGAAATGGATCTTGATTTATTACAAATTTCAAAAATTTGGCAACATGGTAGTGTTGTGCGTTCATGGTTACTCGATCTAATGGCGGATGCGTTTGATGAAGATAAAGAACTTTCATCACTTAGTGACTATGTTGATGACTCGGGTGAAGGACGTTGGACAGTACAGGATTCTATCGATTTAGCTGTACCGACACCGGTTTTAACCTTGGCGCTGCAAATGCGTTTTCGAAGCAGACAGGATGATGCTTTTGCTGGCAAAGTGCTTAATGCAATGCGCGCTGGTTTTGGTGGACACAGTATTAAACCAGCAAAATAATTGGGGGCTATTGTGAAAACAACAGAACATGTGTGTTTAGGCGAGCCAACTGAACCCACCAATATTGTTATTTTTGGTGCTGCGGGTGATTTAACTAAACGTAAATTGATTCCAGCACTAATAAAAATGCTGCGTTGTGGTTTGTTACATCCGCAGAGTAAAGTGATTGGTGTTTTTAAAGATCGCACATACGAAGAGTGGGTTGAATCATTACACCAGGGTGTTGTTCAATATACACCGTGTCTAAATATAGAAGAAACAGAGTGGAAGACATTTTCTTCGATGTTAAAAATGGTATCGGGTGACTTACAGGAAGAATCAACTTATCTGTCATTAGCTGATTCTTTAGAAGATTTAGGTGAGCATAAAAATGCAATGTTTTATTGTGCGGTTCCCCCAAGGTGGTATACAACCATTGCCGCTGGATTACATCAATTAGGATTGTCTGAAGAAAAAGATGGCTTTAGGCGTGTGGTAATTGAAAAACCATTTGGCATGGATCTAGAAAGTGCACAGCAACTGAATAAGGATTTACAGGAGTTACTTGATGAATCACAAATTTATCGTATTGATCATTATCTCGGTAAAGAGAGTGTACAAAATTTATTAGTGTATCGATTTGCAAATGGCATATTAGAGCCATTATGGAATCGAAACTTTATTGATCATATTCAAATCTCAGCGGCGGAATCAATCGGTATAGAATATCGTGCGAACTATTATGAAAAGTCAGGTGCCTTGCGTGACATGATTCAAAGTCATTTAATGCAAGTAATGACATTAGTTGCAATGGAGCCCCCAGTTGAATATACCGCAGATGCGATACGAGATGAGAAAATAAAAGTACTACGTGCTGTACGAGTATTTGAACCTGAAGATGTTTCTGAAAATGCGGTAGCGGCACAGTACGGTGCAGGTACTCTTGATGAAGAAACAGTAAAAGCCTATGTGACAGAAGATGATGTGTCACCTGATTCAGTAACCGAAACATTTACGGGTGTGCGTTTTCATATTGATAACTGGCGCTGGCAAGGGGTGCCTTTTATTTTATGGACAGGTAAACGTTTACCTAAACGTGTATCTGAAATTGTTATTCGTTTTAGAAAACCCCCGTTTAATTTGTTCGACTCCCACGCTACACCACCTCTGGCAAACTCCTTGGTGTTTCGTGTGCACCCGGATGAAGGTATTAGTTTGCGTATGAATGCAAAAATGCCGGGCTTAACGACCGATACTCAACGCATGGTAATGCGTGCGCCTTATGCTGAAAATGGCGAGGATGTTTCAGATGCCTATGAAGTGTTATTGCATGATGTGTTAAATGGTGATGCTACATTATTTTCACGCGCCGATGAGGTTGAAGAGTCCTGGTCTATTATTAAACCGATCTTAGAAGCATGGAAAGCACGTATATCGATTGCACGTTATCGTTCGGGTTCATGGGATGTGTCGGATATGGAAAAACTTTTAACCAACTGTGTTGGCGGTTGGCATAAGCCTAGCTAATTTATATAGATAAAATATATGCATAACTGGCACGTATACAATGAATTTTCCAGTGCAGAGAAGTCGGCTGCAGATTTTATTGCGGAGTTAATCTATTCAGCGCTAAACAAAAATGATATTTGTCATGTGGTACTACCGGGTGGCAATACACCTAAAAAGTGTCTGGGTCTATTAGCTGAAAAATCATAGTGAACGTAACGATGTTATGTTGCAAGAGTATTTTTGGTCCAAACTTGATAAGAGTCATCACCACATTATACCGGCTGAGTTAGGTGCAGAGCAGGGTGCATCCAGCTATCGTGATTTAACCGATAGAATAGAGTTTGATATTGCATTTTTAGGAATGGGGGAAGATGGACACACGGCAAGTTTATTCCCAGAAAATGAAGCATTAAATGATACACGTTCAGTAATACCGGTTTATGATTCGCCTAAGCCACCATCAGATCGTATCTCTATGAGCAAATACACTCTAAAACAGATCCCTAGTGTTTATTTAATAGTGAAATATGTGTGCACCAATAGTGTGCGCACATCGCAAATCCAAATACTGTATGCTTTGATTAGGCGGTAAAAAACAGGCCATGGTAATAGCTTACAACAGTGTGTAGCCG
>Ga0316207_10001001_pt1 | contig 38543 bp, 31 predicted proteins | sample 6weekpyrite_MG_FD_204943 | JGI IMG/M metagenome (GOLD analysis project Ga0316207, IMG submission 204943) | Microbial mat bacterial communities from mineral coupon in-situ incubated in ocean water Damariscotta River, Maine, United States -... | ecosystem: Environmental > Aquatic > Marine >... | reverse complement strand
GTAACGAGTAAAACGGTGTCGCCCATGCTTACCATGACGGCACCACTTGCCTGACGTGCTATTTCACCCGTTTCGAGGGTGACAGTATGATCGCCATACTGAAACGATTTCTTGATCGAAGCCACAAAGGAATCCTTACGTGTAATATTTTTTTTCGCTGAGATACCCCATGCATCTCAACATGAAAACTTTCTTCTTATTTACGCAGACCAAGGCTGGCAATAAGTTCACGGTAACGTGTTACGTCTTTGCCTTTTAGGTAATCAAGCAATTTACGACGCTTGTTAACCATTCTCAGCAAACCTTGACGTGAGTGATGATCGTGAATGTGTTCTTTGAAGTGTCCAGACAAATCGTTGATACGTGCGGACAAAATAGCGACTTGTACTTCCGGAGAACCGGTGTCACTGTCGCTACGTTTGTTGTCAGAAACGATCTGACCTTTTTGTTCAGTACTGATGCTCATTTATTACTCCTGATCCGGCCCCATGCAGGATTTTCGAAGGCGCGTATTTTAAACCGTAACTCCCCATTAAACAAGGGAAAATACAGCCTTAACTCGCCGTTGGTGATAGATTTAACAGACGCTTTGGTGCAACTCGGCCGTCATCGAGGATGTGCCCTACGCCAATGAAGTCTGTTTCATCCGAAAATAGACTCACAAGCCCAGATGTTGGCGCATGTGGTACGGTAACAGCCTGTCCCTGACGTAGATAATATGCGGCATCTGGCGATAATTTCACCTCTGGCCAGTCCACCAATGCTGTTTCTATCGGTTTAACGTAGTTATTCAGGGCTTCACGGTCATTTTGTTCGGCATCAATTAATATCGACATACTCACCATATCTTGCTCGGTAAAAGGCCCCAATGCCGTGCGCCGAAGCTCAGTCGTATGTGCGCCACAGCCTAATTCTGCGCCAATATCCTCAATTAGTGTGCGGATATAGGTGCCTTTAGAACAAACAACATCAATAGTGAAGCTGGATTCGTTAAAATCTACCAAATCCAGTGAATAGATCGTGATTGGACGAGCTTCTCTTTCAATTTCAATACCTTGGCGTGCCAACTTATACAAAGGTTCACCATCATGTTTCAAGGCTGAATACATAGGCGGGATCTGCATAATCTCACCGGTGAATCTCTCAAGAATTGCTGTCAACTGGGCTTTATCAAAGGCAGGAATCGGCTTTTCTTCCAATACCTCACCTTCTGTATCACCTGTGGTGGTCGTCACACCGAACTGGCCGGTGGCTCTGTAATGCTTTTGTGTATCAACAATGTAATTAGCCATTTTAGTGGCTTCACCAAAGCAAATGGCCAATAAACCGCTGGCAAGCGGATCAAGGCTACCGGTATGACCTGCTTTGCGGGCAAACAGCAGGTTTTTGACCTGTTGTAAGGCTTTATTTGAGGTAATACCCAATGGTTTATCAAGGATCAAGATACCGTTGACGTTGCGGCCACGGTTACTATGTCGACGTCTGCCCATCGGGGTTATTCTTCTTCGTTACGATCGCTTTCGACAGCATCATTGATTAATTTTGCCATCGACATGCCCTTTTCAAGCGATTCGTCATATTTGAATTTTAATTCAGGAACGATGCGTAGGCGCATGGCTTTACCCAATTCACGACGGAGAAAGCCGTGAGCTTTTTGCAAAACAGAGAGGATTTCATCGTGACTGTGCTTATCCGACAAACTGGAAACAAATACCGTTGCGTAGGCGAGATCGCGAGTCACTTCAACGGCAGAGACGCTCAATAGATTTAAGCGCGGGTCTTGCATGTCACGTTGTATCAATTGTGCCAGTTCACGCTGAATCTGGTCAGCAACACGTTCGCTACGCGAAAATTCTCTAGCCATGCTTTAAAGTTTACGCTCGACCAGAGTACGTTCATAAACTTCAATCTGGTCACCCGGTTTAACGTCATTGTAATTCTTAACGCCAATACCACATTCAGTACCTGATTTAACGCTATCCACATCATCTTTATGACGACGCAATGACTCAAGTTCACCTTCGTAAATCACGACATCATCACGCAACACACGAATCGGGTTGGTACGTTTAATCGTTCCTTCAACCACCATACAACCGGCAATTGCACCCAGTTTGGATGAGCGGAATACATCACGCACTTCGGCAAGACCAATAATTTCATCTTTGTAAATTGGTTTAAGCATGCCCAGAACTGAATTTTTAATCTCATCAATCGCATCGTAAATAATGCTGTAATAATGAAGGTCTACGTCTTCATCCGTGATCATCTTCTTCGCAGTAGCATCTGCACGCACGTTAAAACCAATCATTATCGCTGAAGAAGCAATCGCTAACTGAACATCCGATTCGTTAATACCACCGACACCACTCGATACAATATTCACTCTCACTTCTTCATTGGAAATATCACGTAATGCTTCACCTAATGCCTCAGCAGAACCATGCACATCGGCTTTAAGTACAATATTTAAGGCATCGACATTGCCGCCTTCCATTTGTGAAAACATGTTTTCAAGTTTAGCCGCTTGTTGACGTGCAAGTTTATTATCACGATGTTTAGAACCGCGGAACTGCGCGACTTCACGTGCCTTGCGTTCACTGTCAACAACAATCATTTCATCACCGGCACCCGGCGTACCAGATAGACCCAGAATTTCAACCGGAATCGAAGGACCTGCAGATTCAACGACCCTACCGTTTTCATCTACCATGGCACGAACACGACCATACTCAGAACCACATAAAATAATGTCACCCTTATTTAGTGTTCCGTTTTGAACAAGAACACTTGCAACCGTACCACGACCTTTATCAAGGCGTGCTTCAATCACAATACCGGATGCCTTTGTCTCGACAACGGCTTTAAGCTCAAGTAATTCTGACTGCAACAAAATAGCATCGAGTAATTCAGGAACGCCTTCACCGGTATGAGCAGAGACCTTCATAAACATAACGTCGCCACCATACTCTTCGGGCACCACTTCTTCTGCAACCAGTTCATTGGTGACCTTGGCAGGATCTGCCTCCGGTTTATCAATTTTATTAATTGCAATAATAATAGGCACGCCGGATGCACGCGCATGTTGAATAGCTTCTTTGGTTTGCGGCATCACACCATCTTCAGCAGCAACGACAATTACAACAATATCTGTTGCCTTTGCGCCGCGCGCACGCATAGCTGTAAACGCAGCATGGCCTGGCGTATCCAGAAAGGTAATCATGCCCTTATCTGTATCAACATGATAAGCGCCAATGTGCTGGGTAATACCACCTGCCTCACCATCGGCAACGTTAGCTTTGCGAATATAATCTAGTAATGAAGTTTTACCATGATCAACATGACCCATAATGGTGACAACGGGTGCACGAGTCACTTCATCGCCTGTCACTTCATTATGCATAGAAAGCACTTCGTCTTCTGCTGCACTTTCCGCCATCATCTTCGGTGTATGCCCCATTTCTTCAACCACAATGGCGGCTGTTTCCTGGTCAAGCATTTGGTTAATCGTCACCATGCTTCCCATACCCATCATCACTTTAATAACTTCACCGGCTTTAACCTTCATCTTTTGAGCAAGATCACCGACTGTAATGGTTTGAGGAATCTGTACATCATGCACGATAGGTGCAGTTGGCATTTCAAAACCATGTTCTTCCGAACTACCACTTGAAACCGGACGACGTTTACCCTTGGTACGCTTCTTACGACGACCCGACTTGTCACCGGCAACATGTAATTCTTTACGGCCATATTTTGTACCGCCAACAGATTTTTCTTTATCTTTTGCGCGGCCTTTCGCTTTACGTGGATCGCCAGTTGCTTTCTTTTCAGGTTCCGAGCTAACTTTTTTCTCAATACTGGCAGCAGCTTTAGCTTCAGTTTCTGCCTTTAACTTCTCGGCCTCGTCTTTTTCCACCTGAAGTCTGGCTGCTTCATCTTCTTCAGCCTGTTTAGCTTCCGCTTCCTGCTGAGCTTTTGCTTCGTCTAATGCACGTTGTTCTGCTTCTTCCTTAAGACGTGCTTCTTCTTCAGCACGTGCCTGTTCTTCACGTACTTTTTCTTCTTCAGCCTGTACAACACCTCGTTTTACATAGGTGCGTTTTTTTCGTACTTCGACGTTAACCGTCTTACTCTTTGAGCCACTACCGACACGTAACTCGCTTACCGTGCGTCGTTTCAAGGTGATTTTTTTAGGCCCGGCATTTGACGCTTCTTCTTTTTCAGCATCTTTACCGTGAGATTGACGCAAATGTTTAAGCAATGTTGCTTTATCAGTGTCAGAAATTTCTGAATCTGCATCTTTTGCAGTCAGACCGGCATCCACGATCTGTGTAAGCAATCTCTCAACCGAGATACCTACCACTTCTGCTAACTGTTTTACTGTTACGTCAGACATTCATCACTACTCTTTAAGTTGTCTTGCTTATTAACCCTGATTTTCTTCTTCTGCAAACCACGGTTCACGTGCTTTCATAATTAACTGCGCGGCACGTTCATCATCAAGGCCGTCGATGTCGACGATTTCGTCAACAGATTGCTCAGCCAGATCTTCCATCGTAATAATACCTTTTGCAGCCATCTTATGCGCCAACTGCTCATCCATACCTTCCATACCAAGAAGATCATCCGCAGGTTTGTCATCGCCTAATAATTCTTCAGAAGCAATGGCCTTGGTTAGCAATACATCTTTGGCTCGATTACGAAGTTCTTCAACAATATCTTGATCAAATTCTTCAATTTGAAGCATTTCTTCAATAGGAACGTAAGCAACTTCTTCAAGCGAAGTAAAACCTTCCTGAACAAGAATGACGGCAATTTCTTCATCCACGTCCATTTGTTCCATGAATAATTTTTGAACCTTATCTGCTTCCGAATCACTCTTTTCTTCTGCTTGTGCTTCTGACATTACGTTGAGTTCCCAACCTGTCAGTTCACTGGCAAGACGTACATTCTGACCACCACGACCAATCGCTAATGACAACTGGTCTTCAGCAACGGCAATATCCATTGAATGCGTGTCTTCATCAATCACGATTGATGCGACCTCGGCAGGCGACATGGCGTTAATAACAAATTGTGCCGGGTTCTCATCCCATAAAATAATATCAACGCGTTCACCAGCGATCTCACTTGATACAGCTTGTACGCGTGAACCACGCATACCGACACAAGCACCGACTGGATCAATACGCTGATCGTTACTCTTCACTGCAATTTTTGCGCGCAAACCGGTATCACGTGCCGCACCTAAAATTTCAATCAAATCATCGCCGACTTCTGGGACTTCAAGTTTAAATAATTCAATCAGGAACTCAGGACTCACACGACTAATAAATAATTGTGGGCCACGTACTTCAGAACTAACCTGGTAGAGATAACCACGAACGCGATCACCTGAGCGAACAGGTTCGCGTGGAATCATATCTTCACGTGAAATTAAACCTTCAGCGTTATTACCCAGATCGATAATCACATTACCGCGTTCAACACGCTTCACCACACCAGTCACTAATTCACCAACGCGATCTTCGTATGCTTCAACAACCTGTGCACGTTCGGCTTCACGCACTTTTTGCATAATGACTTGCTTTGCAGTTTGTGCCGCGATACGACCAAAGGCTTCTGATTCCATCGGTTCAGTGATGACATCACCAATTTTTGCATCAGGATCTCGTAGTATGGCTTCTTCAAGAGTTAAAACCGAATCTCGCGTTTCAGGATCAAAATCCATAATGTCGATAACTTCCCATGTACGGAAAGTATCGTAATCACCTGTATCACGATCAATATCGACACGCACGCCAATTTCGCCTTCACTCTTGTGGCGTTTCTTTGTCGCTGTTGCCAATGCCGCTTCAATCGCGCCAAAGATGATATCTTTGTCAACGCCCTTCTCATTCGAGACTGCATCAACAACCATTAATATTTCTTTCGACATATCCTCTGCCTCTGTTCCTGCTACCAGACTGTTACCATTCCGGTTTTAGTTTTGCCTTATCAATATCAACAAGTGAAAGCGAAATGCTTTCCTCGTTTTCTAAATTCAACAGCACCTTGTTATCTTCAACACCGGCAAGCTGTCCTACAAATTTCCGTTGTCCGTCTATCGGCGTGTGCATGCGTACTTCTGCTCGTTCACCCGCAAAACGTTCAAAATGCGCCGCGGTAAACAAAGGCCGCTCAATACCTGGTGATGATACTTCCAGGGTGTACTGCCCCGATAACGGTTCTTCTACATCCAGCACGCCACTAATTTGCTGGCTTGCCTTCTGACAATCATTTACGTCGACACCCTCTTCGGTATCTATATATATCCTTAATAAGGAGTGCTTACCCTGAGCCGTGTATTCAACGCCGACCAGTTCATAACCCAGCGCATCCAGTGATGGCTCGATCATTGCCCCTATTTTTACTGCTTGTTGGCCCATTTCATTCCTTCCGGAAACAAAAAATGGGCGCAAGGCCCACTCCAAAAATCGCTTTCTAATCAATAAAACTGTGAAAGCGCGGTGATTATAGCCTTGAGTTCGATAAAACGCCAGTACTTCACGGGTTTACAGTGTTTTTTTCTGACTCCTTTGCCTTTTCAGCCCATTTCACTGACTAAGCAAAGCACTTTTATTAAAAATAGAAATAATTAATTAAAAATCAATAAGATAAATAATTACATCAAAATTTTTCGACAAAAAAACTTCATCAAGGAGCTTTGTTGGCAACAAGCTCAACAAATACACAAAGAATAAATAGTGAGAAATTGACCTAAAGATCGGTGATCTGGCCTTTTTTATGTCATTGCTTCGCTTTACCGCCTTGCAATGCATCTGCGACTGATTTCATCAATGCTACTACGTCGATGGGCTTGGTAATGTAATCATCAAAACCTGATTCCAGACCTTTTTCTTTATCCTTGGGCATGGCATTCGCGCTAATCGCCAAAATAGGTGTATGGGATGTTGTTTTACGCTCCCGCAACAGTTTAAGCACATCAAAACCATCTAAACCGGGCAAGTTAATGTCTAACAGAATTACATCAGGGTTATGTTCTTCCGCCAATTCAAGCCCCAGCATTGGCTCATGAGCACTCCACATATGAATATTGCTCATTCTACCCATCACCTGGGCAACTAAACGTAAGTTAGCCGGATTATCTTCTATATAAAGCAACGTATGTTCATGACCTTTCTCACTAGATGCCAGCAGCTCGGGTGTCATCTGTTGTTCATCAAGCATTTCTCCTGACTTAAGTGGCGGCTTATCACTTGGCAATTCAAACCAGAACGTACTCCCCTCACCTGGCTGACTAATGACACCGATACGCCCACCCATTAATTCAACAATATTTTTTGTAATAACCAGACCAATACCAGTCCCTTCAATATTAGTTTTATCCTCATCAAGACGGTTAAACGCTCGAAAGAGTTTGTTTTGATTTTCTGGTGTGATACCTGCACCTGTATCGGAAATATTAACACGCGTCTGATTATCATCTGTGTATTGACATGTAATAGTGATCTTGCCATTTTGACAATTATATTTAACCGCATTACTAAGAAGGTTAAGCAAGATTTGTTTTAAACGCGTATGGTCAGCACGTACTGCGTTAATTCGGTGCTGTAACTGTTCTAATTCAACGCTGACACCATTTTGATTTAAATCTATTTCGATACCTCGCTTTTGCGCCAGCGGCATAATCAACTGCATTGCTTCTGCAACAACTTCGCCCAATTCTACCGTTTCAATAGAAAGATCAATCCGTCCAGCTTCAATTCTTGCAAGATCCAGCACCTCATTAATAAGTTCTAAAAGATGGCTGCCTGCTTTTACAATCTCATTGGCAAAATCTAATTGTTCTTCATTTAAGCCTGACTCTTTGTCCATTGTCAGTAATTGACCAAAACCCATAATCGCATTCATCGGTGTACGCAATTCATGGCTCATGCTGGAAAGAAATTGTGATTTGGCACGATTCGCATTTTCAGCTTCCTCTCGCGCCACAATCAAATTTTCCTGATCTTGTTTTTGTAACGAGATGTCACTGTGAATTCCTATCATACGTAATGGTTTGCCTTCCTTGTCACGTCCAACTATTGTGCCACGACACAAAACCCATTTATAACTACCATCCTTACACCGAAGTCTTAATTCAACTGTATAATTTTTTATTAAGCCATTTATATACTGTTGCAAATTCTCTTCAACACGCTTTAAATCATCCGGGTGCACACTTTCCCGCCAGGTCTCCACACTATGTGGTAGCTCATATTCATCATAACCGAGCATTTCCATATAAAGCCTGGAAAACTGCATCACATTGCTGCGCATATCCCAGTCCCAAACACCGTCACCTGCACCATCAATGGCAAAAGCAAGCCGCTCTTCATTTAATCTGGTCGCAGTAATATCAGTACGCGCTGAAACATATTTATAGGGTTTACCATTCTCATCCAGAAAAGGAACGATCGTCGACTCTACCCAATATTTACCTCCGGTCTTCTTTTGGTTACAAACAACACCGTGCCAGACTTTACCTTTTGATATTGTATTCCACATATTGGTATAGAAGGATGCAGAGTGATGATCAGATTTAATCATACGATGATTATGACCAAGCAATTCATCTCGGCTATAGCCACTAATTTCACAGAACTTATCGTTTACTTGCGTAATACGACCAGCAATATCTGCTGTACTGACAATGTCATGTTGGTTCATCGCTGCAAGTTGGTAAGAGTTTTCTCTTAAAGCACTATCCAGATCATTATTAATCCGATTAGTCCAACGCGCTCGCCTTGCTCTGGCCGTTACAGCAGAAATCAAATGACCCGACTTAACCGGTTTAACAAGGAAATCATCACCACCTAGATCCATTGCATTAAGTTGACGATTTATATCTGCTTCGGTAGAAAGAAACATAATCGGCGTCATAGCCCAGCCATCATCCTGTCTAATCACCTGTGCTAATTCTGGGCCAGAGCATTCGGGCATATAAACGTCTGAAATAATAACATCCGGTTTAAACTCAGATAGCGTTTCGAGTACCTGCAATGGTTTGGACAATGCTTCTACCACCATGCCTGCTTCTCGAAGCACCGTTGCATAATATTCAAGCAGCGTTTCATCATCATCAATAAGCAATATTCTAAAAGGACTTATTTCTGTTCTGGCAGTTAAACCATTCAGTGTCGGAATAAGCCTTTTCATATCCAGCGGTTTGCTGAAATAACGCCGTGCACCTGCACGTGCAGCAGCCAGACGAGCCTCAATATCATCCCGTATAGAAATAAATATAACGGGCGGGCATAACTTATAATGTCCCTTAATCCTTGCTATAACCTCGGCACCGGCCACATCACCATCTTTAAAAACAACATCCATAATGATGGCGGACGGGATTTCCTTTTTAAAAGCAATTTCAAAATCACTTATTTCTGCAAAATGTTGTACGCTATAATCAACATATTCAAGTTTTGCTACAAGGTCCTTAGCCAGTAGCTCATCATCTTCCACAAGATAAACAACGCGGCTCCCCCCCTGGTCCACTTTTTTATCCTCGACCGGACTAATATATGAAGAATCAACCGGTTGCCATGCGCTATCGGCGTCCTTCAGACGAATAAGAAGCTCATCAACCTTGGGTTTTATTTCATCTAAACAAAATGTCAGCGTAGCTGATTCGTTTAGCAACGACTTAAATACCTGTTCCAATTGTTTCGCCACTGTACTGACGACTACCGCACCAAAAGTACCACCCGATCCGGCTAAACTATGTGTTATTCGATGCAGTGCAACAAGATCCTCATAGCAAGCCTCACTCGTTTGTAATAACTCCCAAAGCTTCTCAATTTCAGCAATTTTATCTGGTAGCTGCTGCTTGAATGCCCGATGTAAGGCATCTAGTTTTTTCTCTACCTCAGATTTTTCTAAAACAGTCATTAGGTATTATCTCGTTCATTTATTCCAGGTATATTCATCTAGCGTTTTATGTTGTTAAAACACAAAGCGCTTAAAGTTGGTAATGTAACTCCAGTGTCCTGCCTTCATCGGAGAAGGCTACACTTTCACAAAGTTCAGCAATTATTGCGATCCCGCGACCATGAAGTTTATCAGTGGTCGGATCAGTACTGTGCCCTTTATAACCATCGCCATTATCATTAATACGTATTAACAATTTAGAATCCCCCTCCTCAGAGAAATATTTAAAATAAAATCGTATCGTGGCGCCTTCTAGACTATTCAATTTTAGTTCGCGCGTTTTGTAAAAAACCTCAAATTCTTCTTCATTTTTTCTCTCAAGACTACCGAGACCCAGTATGCTGTAATCAAGTGCATTAAAATAAATTTCTGACAATAGTGTTTCGATAACACCTTTATGCTTTTTCACAATAGGCAATGAACCTATTGCATTAGATATTTCCACTAAAGGATCACCATTACGCATATCATTTTCTGTCAGCTGAAATGACATTTCCCATGGTAAAACAGCAGTACCTACGTCGACGTTATTATTACTGTCTTCTATTACTACCGCCTCATGACATGATAATTCAACCAAAGTAATATCATCATTCTGATCAGACGAGCCAGTAAAATTGTTTAATGTGCCTAAGACTTTTTCAATTCTATTAGTATTGGTAGATAATAAGGTTTCTTTTAATCGTTCATTACCAAACATTTCACCATTTGGACGATGCGCTTCCGTCACTCCATCGCTATACAAGTACAACTTATCATTTTCAGCAACATTATGAATTTCAGCTCCCGAATCAAATCCGTTATCATGCAATATACCTAGTGGCATATGCCTTGATTGAATCGTCCCTTTGAATCTACCGTCGTCACCAATCCAGTAGCATTCTGGCATACCTCCCATCCAGGAAGTCAGGATATTCCCCTTGGAATTTAACTCGAACAGGCCTGCAGCAAAAAACATACTGGTAGGCATCAATTGAAATAATTGTCGATTTAATTCACGAGCAATATCGGAAACTGCAGCACTTTCAGAAACCATTTCAAAAAAGATCATTGCAACAGGCAAAGTGCCCATTGCAGCGGTCAATCCATGCCCTGTGAAATCCCCCATTACGATGTATAAGCCACCTTTAGGGCTGCGTGCAACAAGAAAGATATCACCATTAAATGTCGACATTGATGACATATGATATTTTATAAATCGATCATCAAGATCACTCTGTTGTAATGCACTTTTAAAGAAATGCTCAATAAGCTCCTGTTCACGAGTCAGTTGCTCGTTTACACCACTTAATTGATTATTTTTAACCGTCAACTGCTGGTTAAGATCACGAATACGTAAATGTGCATTAATTTTTGATTTCAGTACATCTGCATCGAATGGCTTGCTCACAAAATCATCACCACCCGCAGCAAGCGCATTTGTTAGCGATGACTCGGCACTTAACGCAGTGACGAAAATAACTGGAATATAGCTATCGCCTGACAGTTTCTTGATCTCGGAAGTGGACTGCATGCCATCCATTTCAGGCATATTGATATCCATCAAGACCAGATCCGGGTTTTCCTGTTCAAACAAAACAACGGCTTCTTTGCCATTCACTGCTTCAACAACGGTATATTCCGCCATCTTTAGCAGCATTTGCCTAAGTAGCTTCCTGTTAGTCGCTATATCATCAACTACCAGGATCGTGGCCGCACTCATTCGATTCTAAACTTCTTATTGAAGTGTGTAATATTAAATATTTTTTCAACCACCTGATTGCAATTGATAATTGCTATTTCACCATCCTCTTTTTCCAGAAAACGCTGCATATTTAATAGCATACCCAGAGCAGAACTATTTATGCTTGTTGTGTCTCGCATATCAATGACAACTTTCGTGGATTTATCCATATCACAACTATATGCTTGACGAAAATCATTAAGCATAGAAAAATCAAATGCTCCTTTAACGCTAATCACTAGCACTTCATTGTTATCCGTAAATGCAGATGTTATCGACATCATTCTATCCTCTAAATATAAATTTCTTGTTCAAAACAGTTCCACTTCACCTTCATCAACAGACGTAGATGCAACTGCACTTTTTGACGCAGGCTGATGTGCTATCTGTTGTTCCAGTGCGGTATTGATTTTTTCTAAAATAAAGCCAACATCACTTTGTCCTAACAGCGGTTGAATCGCGTTGATCCCTTTACCAAGATCTTCTAGCCATGTTTTCACATGAACAGTTAACTGCGAAACCATATCTTCATATTGCAATGCCATGACTGCATTCGCCACATCAGACTGTATTGACTTAGATATTTCCGATGAAATATCCAGACTTTTTGCCACAGAAGAACTTACTTTATCCAGATCAGTCATCATATGATCAAGGTTTTCTTTTGCTTCGAGTGCATGATTCATTTCAAGAGATGCAATTTGACTAACAAGCTCATTGGTCTCATCGAGCATACCCTTACTGAGACTAACGTTCTTGTGAATTTGGTCATTCAATGCTGATGACTTATCTGCAAGACTGCGCACCTCATTTGCAACAACGGCAAAACCACGTCCTAACTCACCTGCTCGAGCTGCCTCAATGGATGCATTGAGCGCTAACAAACCTGTTTGGTCGGCAATAAACTTAACCTGTTCCAATAAGCCAAACATCACATCCATTTGCTCATTCATATCCTGTACTTTGTTTGCCGCTTCAATGCCTTTATCGCTAACACTTACTGTTAAATTCACATAATCACTAAGCACCTTGGCTGTTTCACTTGAAAACTTGTCAAAAACCAACGTATCTTTATTGTTTCCATCATCAGCGTGTAATTGTTCAATTATTTCCAGTGTGAGATCACTTTGTAATGAGGAGTTTTCTGTTAAACCATTAAAGCTTTGATGTAGTTTTATACTGGCATCGCTAATCACAGCCTGTATTTGATTCATACTTTCAACAAGTGGTGGTAATTCATTGTTTGATGAAATTGTCATATTTTGCAAACATTCAACAGTACGATCATTAATACCCGTGTGTAGCTTGGCTTCAAATTCGTCTTTAATATTTTGTTGTGATCTTTTAATCCAACGGCTGACAGTTATTCCCCATGCAATAGAAACCAGCACAATCGTAAATCCAACAAGCGCATCACCTAGTAACAAAGTAGCAACAACAGCCGTTGTCAGCGTGATGATACCTGCCAACCGGAATTGTCTAAATGTGTTACGTATTGCAGCCTTATCTTTGATCATAATAATTATTTCCTTAGCGATGATTCATACGCTATAAAAAACTGGTTTATACAGATTTCTTACGCAATTCCTTATCAACGGCCACTAGCAATTCAGTGACATCAATCGGCTTAGTAACATAACTGCTAAAACCCGCATCAATTCCCTTCTCTATATCCTTTGGCATAGCATTTGCGCTTATAGCGATAACAGGAATACTCTGTGTAGATTTCCCTTCTTTTAATTGTTTAAGAACATCATATCCAGTCATACCCGGAAGATTAATATCAAGCAGGATTAAATCGGGACTATGTTGCTTCACCAAATCGAGACCCAGTACGGGTTCATGAGCGCTCACCATATTAATCTTCGGCAATCGACCCATTACTTGTTTTACCAGTCGCAAATTAGCAGGGTTATCTTCTATATAAAGAACGGTCTTGTCATCGCTCTTTTTATCCAAAAACGATGTTTCCTTCACAGAACTATTTTTATTAACTGATCCCGATCTCACGTCGGCATGTTTATCAGCAGGTAAATCAATCCAGAAGCAACTCCCCTTCCCTTTTTGACTTTCCACACCAATATGGCCATTCATTAATTCAACGATTTGTCGGGTTATAACCAAACCAATACCAACACCTTCTATTTCTGTTTGTTCAGCACCAAGTCGTTCAAACGGTGTAAATAATTTTTCCCGCTGCTGCTCATCTAGCCCATTTCCTGTATCGCTTATTCTCAAGCGAATCACATCGTCATCTCTATGCACACAAGAAATCTCAACCTTGCCATTTTCATTATTGTATTTAACCGCATTACTTAACAGGTTTATAACTGCCTGTTTTAACCTGACAGCATCTGCCATAACATGAATTTTAACCTGATGAAGATCTTCATATGAAATGGTTGAACCATCACTAACTATTGAAATTTCAATCTCTCGTTTTTTCGCCAGAGGTTCAATTAACTGTAATGATTCTGCAACGACATCACCAATGTTGATACTTTCAATGTCGAGTTCAAGCCTGCCAGATTCGATTTTTGACAAATTCAGTACTTCGTTAATTAACGTCATAAGATGCCTGCCTGCTGATGCAATCTCATTAACGTTCTCATTTTGAATGATACTTAATGGTGGGTTTGTATCGGTAATTAACAACTGACTAAAACCAATAATGGCATTCATCGGAGTACGTAGCTCATGACTCATACTGGAAAGGAATTTTGATTTTGCACGATCGGCATCCTCAGCTTCGATTTTAGCCTTAAGTAACTCATCACGGTGTTTAGATTCTTCAATCATTGCTCGACTTGAATGAATGATTACTCCATAGGTTGTATTAAACGGTTTTAACAGTTCAATAATTTCTTCATTAAAACCTCCCGCAGCATTGGCAATACCATACATCCCTACCAATTCATCTCCGTAGAAGATAGGTACACCTAGAAATGAGTGCATCGCAGGGTGGCCTTCAGGTAATCCTCCAGCATCAGGATCGTTAACAGGATCATGACTGACAACAGACTGACCTGATGTCATTACCTTACCGAATAGTGTGTTAAGATTTCTAAACTCAAAACCCTCTGCACGGTTATCGTCGTATAATTCCTGAGTATCTTTATCCCAGGCGATATTAGTAATCGCATGTGTCTTGAGGTAAGGGACACCCTCATCATAGAGTACCTCACCAGTAAAACCATAGTCGCTACCTGTAAGCTCTAACAGCGTTTCAAGCATTCTCTCCATCGTTTCATTGATGTTCCCATTCTCAACAAAGTCTGTTGTACAAACATGCAACATATTGAGTAAATTTTTCTGTAGATCCAGCTTCTCCTGCATTTGTGTTCGTTGCGTGATGTCCTGCAATGTCCCTGTCAACGCAATCATCTTGCCATCATCATCAAGTATTGCGTGAGCTAGTTCATGTACACTGCGCACTTCACCATCTGCACGCACAATACGGTGGACAACATCATATTGACCTGTTGCAGCAGCATTCTTTTCATTGAGTTTTACTTTTTCAAGATCTTCTGCCGGAATAGAGGAATAAAACCTTTCAGAACTAGGAGTAAAGCTATTTGGTTCATGTCCAAAAATATGGTAAATCTCATCCGACCAGCTCAACTCCCCAGAGATAACATTCATATACCAGTTACCCATGCTGGCTATTTTCTGTGCTTCTCTTAATTGTGTTTCGCGTTCAGCTAAAGCTAACTCGGCCTTTTTACGTACGTCAATATCTTGCACCATACCTAACATATGTAAGGCTACGCCCTCTTCCGAGCGCACGACATCTCCGCTTTCATGAACCCAATGCACGCTCCCGTCAGACCAAACAACCCGATGTTCAATGTTATATATTTCACCTTTCTCAACACAATTAGAGACTGCATCAAGAACGTTCTGCCTGTCGTCGGGATGTATTGCCGAGACAAAATTATCATAAGTCGTTTCAGTAGTTTCTTTTTCAAAACCGAAGATCGGCCAGATACGATCAGACCAATAAAGATCACCTGTTGATATATCCCAATCCCAGGTACCCACATTTGAAAATTTCTGACTCAGTGAGAAACGTTCCTCACTTTTTCGTAATGCCGTAATATCAGTACGGGCTGAAACGTATTTATAAGGCTTACCATTGGCGTCAAGAAAAGGCACAATGGTTGATTCAACCCAATACTCACTACCGTCTTTTGAGCGATTACAGACTGTTCCTCGCCAGACATTTCCACCTGATATGGTCTTCCACATATTTTTATAAAATGAGTCTGAGTGGTAACCTGATTTTAATATTCTGTGGTTCTGGCCAATCAACTCATCTTCACTATAACCACTAATATCACAGAACTTCTTGTTTACTGCAGTAATTCTTCCTGCAACATCTGCTACACTAACGATGTCGTGCTGATCCATTGTGACAAGTTGAAATTCATTGTCGCTTAGCGCTGTTCTCAGCTCTTTATGCAAATGTACATTTCGACGTGAACGTTTTGCCATCGCCGTTACTGAAGCGATGAGTTTCCCGTTTCTAACAGGTTTAACTAAAAAATCAGCCGCGCCAAACTTCATTGCTGATAACTGGTTATTGATATCTGTTTCCGAGGAAAGAAAAATAATGGGTATCAGCGCCCAGTCATCATCCTGTCGAATCATCTGGACAAGCTCAGGACCAGAACAGCCTGGCATATAAACATCCATAACAATCACATCAGGCTTAAAGTCCTCTAAGGCATTTAAGCCATCTAATGGATCAGATATTGCCTTTACAATAAACCCTTCATCCTTCAATATTTCGGCACTGCAAATTGCAAATTGTTCATCATTATCAATAAATAGCGCTCGATATGGTTTACTTACTTCTTCTGACATTAAACCATCAAGCGTATTAATTAACTTATCTACCTTAAGTGGTTTACTGAAGTATCGACTAACACCTGCTCTTGCTGCTTCAAGACGACTACTTAATTCATTTGTATTGGCGATCATTATCACCGGCGGGCAATCATCTATCCTTTCTTTAAGCAAAGAAATTTCCTGCTTTTCATCACATTCATTTCCAATATCAATAATAACCGCATCAGGTGACTTATTACGACAAGCTGATTCAATTGAATCTAAACTGGAAAAATGCGCCATCAGATAGCCGCCATCCTGAAGCTGTGCAGTGATATTCGCTGTCATTACATCATCTGACGTCATCAAATACACAACATGCTGTTGATCGACTTCTCTTATTCCAACCTTATTATTTTTTGTAAAATTTGATCTTGTCATGTCCATCTCTCAAATTAAGTTTCACTAAGCGCTTATGCCTGTTTAATGCAAGGCAATGTTTTTAGAAAACTTCTCCGCTACTTTTTCTCTAACAATATTTTCCAACTTGTCAAAAGGAATTGGCTTGATGAATAATTCAACGCCTTCTGGCAAGCCCCCTTTCGCCTCAATTTCATCTTCAGTCAAGCCGCTAACAACAATAATTGAGCAGTGATCCAGGTCCGACATTTTTTTCAGCGCTTTTATCATCTGAAAACCATCCATATTGGGCATTTTCAAATCCGTAATAATAATATTGGGTAAAGCCTTACCGATTTTCACCAGTCCTTCATAACCGTCTTTTGCCGTTACTGTCATGATGCGGCTATCCCACGAGTGGAACTGCTTTTCATACATACGCAATTGCTGTGCATTATCTTCAACAATCACGACCGAAAAAGACTCTTCAACGTCGTGTTCTGACTCAGGCATTTTTTGCGATAACATTCTTTCTACTGAGCTACGAACAATTCGACGATGACCACCCTCTGTGGTCCAGGCCTGTAATGAACCATTATTCGTCCATAGCTGGATCGTACTGACTGCTACTCCCAGCATTTCTGCTGCCTGTCGTGTTGTAAGATATTCTTTGCTTTTTTCTGACATTAGAACCTCTTATTTACAGCTATCCGCATGTTTTATATGGTGATTTACAAATTTCATCATATTCATCACTTTACTCATTACACTCAGTATCGGCGTTTTCGTCATTTTCTTTAGGCATTTATTCAAATAAATCGATTAAAGAGCGAAAATAACCACACAAGAACGAAATAATGGATGAATAGGCATAAAAAAAGGACTACCGAATATCGGTAACCCTTTGTTTTATTTGTAACGGGAACAAAACTGTCGAAATAATTAAACACCTCAGAAAGTTGTAGTTATCCATTGAGTTATGTATAGTGCCGTCCACTGATGCGGGGTGGAGCAGTCTGGCAGCTCGTCGGGCTCATAACCCGAAGGTCGTAGGTTCGAATCCTGCCCCCGCTACCAAATACAAAAAGCTCCCTTTATGGGAGCTTTTTTTCATTCAGGAAGGACATTGAGATGGCTGGTTCGCATCCAGGTCCTTCAGATTCATCAGATATAGCTACGTTTCTCTCCGACAACAAGCATCATAAATACACAGAATGAGCGCAGTGAGCTACGCCCTGTTGGTTATTACTCAATGAATTGCCATAAATAAGACAAAAAAAAGCCGGGCAAGCCCGGCTTTTCCACACCTTGGGAGGTAGTGCTTAAGGCTTAACGTAAACGTAGCCTTTGTACTGTAATTCAGCTACTTCGGCTACGCCAGAAGGAACGATTTCAGCATTCAGGTTGATCTTATCTTTAGGGATTTTCTTACCACGTACTGTGTTTGCACAAAGAGCAAATTTCACACCACGGTTAGCAAGAGACTGGATAGTATCGCCAAAAGTATGACCTTTCTTATCTTTTTTACCGTCTACAAGGATGAAACCACCAGAGCTATGGAAAACCATAACCGCTTTCAAGTTCTTGTCGCCAAGAGCGTTAAGGTGGTTTTTCATGTTACGTAAACCACGGTAACCCCAGTTGAGGTCGTTCATGTGGTAAACAACTTTCTGAGCTTTGTAACCGTTCTTAGCTTTAGCACGATCTGCACCGCCACCTGATGCACAGCCAGTCAATGTAACAGCTAATACGCCAGCTGCAGCCAGCATCAAAGTACTTTTAATAGTCATTATTTACTTCTCCTCTCATTATTATAATAATCTCAAATCAACAATATATTGTCGTTTGCGCACCATTGATTTAACACTCATCCAAGCCCGATTGCCAGTGACAAAGATAAATATCTCTGTAAATCCATTATTCCAATATAATTCAGTATGTTACAAACATATTTAGGTATTTATATGCGTTTCAAGCATTGCAAAAAGCAGTGCATTACGCACCATTACCCGTTACTACATTGTAATTTACAACGGTTTTGTTTAGTCATTAGCCTTACGCTTAAGTTTGCGCCACAAGGTTGTCTTATCAATACCTAATATTTGTGCCGCGCGGGTTTTTTTACCGTTGGCTTGAGCCAAAACATGGCTGATATATGCCTGTTCAAGCTCCTCGAGGCTTACAAAATTTGAACCTGAAAATAGCTCCTTGTTAAAAGCATTATCACCGCCATCATCACTGGTATCGTTCGACCAATTAAGTACTGGATTATCGGCCAGAATCACGCAACGCTCTACGACATTGCGTAATTCACGGATATTACCTGACCAGGGTGCATCATACAGTCGCCGCATGGATGCCGAATCAAATCCTTTAACCTGTCGGTCATAACGCGTGCTAAATTCTTCAACAAAGTGCTCAACAAATGAAGGAATGTCTTCTCGACGCAGCTCTAAAGGTGGGACATTAATATTGACGACATTCAGGCGGTGATAAAAATCATGTCGAAAACTCCCCTCTTCGACTAATTGTTCCAGATTTCGATTCGTAGCGGCAACTATTCTCAAATCAATAGGGCTTGAACGAGTACCACCAACCCGGGTTACGTGTTGATCTTCAATCGCTCGCATTAATTTCATTTGCATTGCATCAGAGATATTACACACTTCATCAAAAAACAGTGTGCCACCACTTGCCTGCTCCATTAAACCCTGCTTGCGTTGGTTTGCGCCTGTAAAGGCGCCTTTCTCATGTCCAAACAATTCTGATTCAAGTAATGTTTCTGTTAGTGCACCACAATCAATCACCACAAAGGGTGCATCTTTACGGGGACTATAATCATGTAAGGCATGCGCAACGAGTTCTTTACCTGTTCCTGAGTCACCGGTAATAATAACGTTACAACTAACTTCAGCTACTTTTTCAATTGAATTGAAAAGTGAACGCATCACAGGGCTATCACCGATCATTCCAAAACGATTCCCCGATCGTCGTAAACGTTTTTTAAGTAATTTATTTTCTTTTTTGAGTTGTTGTGATTTGATGCATCGTTCTACCGTTATCGTAAATTCATCAAAATCAAATGGCTTCTTGATAAAATCAGCCGCACCACGCTTCATTGCTTCTACCGCATTCTCAACTGAGGAATGCCCGGTCATCACAAGAATTATTGCTTCTTGATCGATCTCTCTCATTTTCGTTAACAAGTCAAAACCATTCATTTCAGGCATACGCAAATCAGTAACAACAACATCAGCACCTGATTTTGCGAATTCTTCCAGACACTCAACTGGTGACTGGAATACGCGCATATCAAGACCCGCACTATCACACTGACGTTGCATCACCTTGCACGTCACTGGATCGTCATCGACAAACAACATTTTTACATTCGACAAATCCAAATCAACCTCCCCCCGAGTTTGATAATAAATTATCAATATCACCATATGGCAAACGAATTCTTACTGTCGTACCAACACGTAACTGGCTTTCTAAACTGATTTCGCCATCGTGTTTTTTTATTATTCCATAGCTTACAGATAAACCTAAGCCGGTTCCCTCACCTTCTGGTTTGGTAGAGAAAAACGGATTAAAGATATGTGACATATCATTTTCCGCAATCCCTTCCCCTTGGTCTGAAACTTCAATAACAACATCATCTTTCTCGGAGACCAGAGAAATGCTAATAGTGCCGCCTTCACCAGACGCATGAATTGCATTCAAAATAATATTAACCAATACTTGTTGTAATTGGTTGGGGTCACCGAGCACCAAGACACTTTTATGCAAATTAACATCAAATTTTATCTGCTTCGCATCTGCCCGATGGTTCAACAGTTCCAGAGTGTCTTCTAAAAGAACATCAAGTGAAAACCGTTCATAACGCGGCTCACTAGCACGCGCAAACTTAAGTATCCCCTGAACTATTCTTGCGCAGCGTTCGCCTTCTTCTTGCAGGGTATGTAAATCCGACTTAATTAAATCGGCCTTATCATGTTCACCCACTGACGATTCAACTAGTCGCGCCAATGACATTATATTCATTAAAGGGTTATTGATTTCATGACCAATACCCGCAGCCATCTGCCCTACTGCGGCGAGCCTGTCAGATTGTCTTGCTGCACGTTCTGCTTTATCACGCTCACTTCGTGTGTGTTCGAGTGAACCACAAAGGTAATTAAATGCACGGCCAACAATACCGACCTCATCATTACGCCCACCATCCGGATAGCGCGCTGACTCATCACCATCGGCATATTGCTTAATCGTTGTCGCTAATTCCTGTACGGGTTTAGCTAATTTATCTGCCGCCCATCTCGCTATAACCAGACTTAAAACCAATAACACCGCCAGCAATAACCAGATTGAAATTCGTAACTGTTCAATAGGTGCAAAAACCGTATCGTAAGCAGTTTCAATAACGAGCATCCAGCTTGAACGGCCATCTTTATATGGAGAATACTGGGAATAAAAATACATTCGCCCATCATCTACCAACATATAGCCGGGTTCTTTTTTATCTCTTATGCTGTTCCAGTTTTCCTCACCAATATCTGATGAAAAACGAAAACTTGTGCCGAGTTGATTTGAAAAACGTTGATTATTATCTTCGTGAAAAAGATAGATACCATCACGCGATCTGATCTTGTCGTTGACCTCAATCACATATGCCTTGCCATTAAAACCACTCATAGCAGAAAGAACTGTTTCATCAATACGCGTACCCCACATATTGATGATCAACAGACCTTCAAGATCGAATAATTCATCACGGATGGGAACAGAGTAACGTACCATTGATGGACAAAAATCCGCGTTGACTTGAACTTGTCCTAGTTCGAAATCAGAAACGTAGACATCAACATCATCATCAGTGGCTTTTTTAAAAAAATTTCGTTCTGATTGATCCGCTACGTAGAAACGCCCCTTATCGCGATCAAGTAATTCAGGTTCAATACTCCGACCTTCTTTTACTTTAACCAAGGTTTTACCCGTCCAGTCGACATAGCGCATTGCTTGAATGGTTGTTACCTTGCGCTGGAAATTCATGAAATATTCCTGCAAGGCCTGTGCACGTTCATCATACTGTGAGTCAGCACTCGCAACCGAGGCAAAACTAAAGTCCTGAAGAATAGGCACTTCTGCAAGACCTGCTGCCAAAGACTTTTGACTATCTACCAGGGTATCAAGCTCAGCAGCCATGTTCTTGAGCTTTTCGTGCAGTTCAGCGGTAATGCGTTTTTCCAAATCCGCTTCAATACGAGTAACAACACCGAATTGCAGTACCAGCAAAGGGACAAGCGTCATTATCGCGATGATGAAAAACAGCTTTTGGCGTAACGGCATGTTGAAAGTCCGAAAAACATTGCAATATGCATAATACTAACACATTAAACTGTTTCGACTAGTCACAGCTTAACGCAAACACCTGATAACAAAGGATATTAGTGTTTTCTAATTATGATTTACAATCAAGTGGTGCTGATAAGGCTTGCAAAACATTGCCATCACGACGTTGTTGCACAAAAACGGCTAAGCCGAGATTGGCTTTATCCCAATCTTCTTGTAAAGGAAAGTTAATTTGCTTGGTCAGTTTCTTTTTACCTGAAAAAGGCACTGCAAACATCTTACGAACAACATAATCATGGTGTAAGGAGCGGCCATCATTTTCTCCCGCTGTGACATTACTCACCAGGTTATTCTCATATAGTGCAACAAATAAGGTAGGACTGGACGCGCTATCAGTCAGTAATTCAGAAGAAACCGAGGTAGATAGTTTATTATCTGACGACGTTTTCCAATTTAATGCCAATTTTGCTGCTGCCGGCCAGGCATTTACTTCATCGAGCAATAATTTAACATTTTGACGGCGCCATGCACGGTAATCACGGCCATTAAAAACCAACTGTGGTGTATAGATTGAGCGAAGACGGTTTCGTTGGCCAATCTTGCGTTGTCGTTGGGTATATTCAGCGGCCGAATAAGGGTCGCGCCAGCCAATATAGTTCCAGTAATCAACATGAAGCGATAATGGTAGAAGTTTGTCTGCACCGAAGCCTTGTTTTGAAAGACTACTTAACCATTTATCTGCCGGTGGGCAGCTACTACAACCTTCTGATGTGTAAAGCTCTATTAAGGCCACACGATTTTTGCCACTTTCTGCACTGCAATTAGCGGCGCTTAATGAGACTTGAAATAAGCTGGCAATGAATACAGCCAGAATAAAAGATGGTTTTCTCAAGGACATCATGTGCCTCCGTGCGTTGAAAGATCAAAACTTTAACTATGAGTAAAAGTTCGATACCTCAAGCGCCTAAAGGTTCAATCAGCGCTTAGCACGATCCAGTAAGCGCTTTAGATCGTGACGGTAAATAAAACCAGGCAAGGCAAATATCATAAACAGGAATAAACTGACCCAGTAAAATTCCCAATCTTGACTGTGACTGCCGCCTGTCGCTTTAATTTCAAGGCCAATGGCGACACCGCCTATAATAATATAAAGAATGAGCCATTCAACCAGACGTAACCAAACGGGCTTACCGGACGGTTGTGGCGGAAAAACCAACAGACTCCGTTCTGTTAACCATGGAAGGTTTGCAGCAATAATGCTCGCGATAAGAAGAATAATTATAAGCATGACGGCAGTATACCAGTAAATACTGGTTAATGATGAATTTGAGAGCCTAGGTTAATGCGGCGATACAAACACCTATTAACGCGCCCGGGAATAACCCGACGAACAGTACGGCCAATGAATTAGCGCTAAATACAATATTCATTTCTGCTGACATTTCCAGAGGTTCATTGTTTTCTGACTCATCAAAGTACATCAGCTTAATTACGCGCAAGTAGTAGAAAGCACCAATTACCGAGAAACCAACCGCTACAGCCGCTAACCAAACCATATCAATATTCACGATAGCCTGAAGCACGAGTAACTTGGCGTAAAAACCGACTGTCGGTGGCACGCCTGTCATAGAGAACATCAACAGCAACATCATGAAAGCAATCCATGGGCTACGTTTACTAAGACCTTTCAGGTTATCCAGTTCATCCGCTTCAAAACCGCGTTTACTTAATATAATAATTAAAGCAAAACCGGCCATTGCGGTTGCCGCATAAGTAATGATGTAGAACATTGATGCAGAGTAACCTGATGTGGTACCCGCTAATATGCCAAGTAAAATAAAACCAACATGAGAAATCGTTGAATAAGCCAACATACGTTTCAGATTAGTTTGAGCTAAAGCAATAATGTTACCAACCGCTAATGACAGTATTGACAGGATAACCAGCATATCTTGCCAGCCCGCATGCAGGTCAGCCATTCCTTCAACTAGTAGACGCATAAACAAAGCAAAGCCCGCGATCTTCGGCGCGCTGCTGATAAACATCGTCACTGACGTTGGCGCACCGTGATAAACATCCGGAACCCACATATGAAATGGTACGGCACCTAACTTAAAGGCAAGACCTACCAGAACAAATACCAGACCGAAAATAAGTACAATGTCATTGCTGTCTTTACCACTAATCGCTGTTGCAAGTTCACCAATATCCAGTGTTCCTGTCGCGCCGTAAAACATCGACATACCGTATAGCAACATGCCTGATGCAATCGCACCAAGAATGAAATACTTCATAGCCGCTTCGGATGCTTGCAGTGATTCACGATGGAAAGCCACCATGGCATAAAGCGATAACGACAATAACTCCAAACCCAGATATATAGTTAGGAAGTTATGTGCTGACACCATGATCATCATGCCCAGCACACCAAATAAACCGAGCACGTAGTATTCGCCTTTAAAAATATCTCGATCAATTAAATAGCCACGCGAATATAAAAACACAGCGGCCGTTATCACATAAATAGAAGTCTTTAATAGTGTTCCCATCGGATCGCTGACGTAGGTGCCACTGAATGTATAACTTGCTTCTGAAGGTGCTACATACAGTGTCACAATTAATGTTCCAAGCAATGACAATTGCGCTAGAACATAAGTCAACACACGATTCTTATCCTGAATAAATAAATCAGCGATCAACACTACACACGCCATAGTGAGAAGAAATATCTCTGGCGATGCGAGAGTAAAATCCGGAATGGTAAATGCGTTCGTCATAACGACCCCGTTAAAGCTTTGACTGCGTAATATGTTGCAGCAGATTATCAATAGTGACGTGCATAACATCGACCAATGGATCCGGCCAAACACCAAGCACCAGCACAGCAACCGCTAGTGTGCCAAGAATAAAGAATTCGCGACCGTTTACATCTTTCAGGGCTGCAACATTGTCGTTAGCAATATCACCAAACACAACGCGCTTAACCATCCACAAGGTGTAGGCTGCACCAAGAATCAAAGTTGTTGCGGCCAGGAATGCAATCCAGAAGTTTGCCTTGAAGCTGGCAAGAATCACCATGAACTCACCGACAAAACCTGAGGTGCCAGGCAAACCTGCATTCGCCATAGCGAAGAAAACCATAAATGCTGCGAAAATCGGCATGGTATTCACTACCCCGCCGTAATCATTGATCATACGACTATGCATGCGGTCATACATCACGCCTACACAAAGGAACATTGCCGCTGAAATGAAACCATGCGACACCATTTGCACCATGCCACCTTCCATTGCCAATGCTGAACCCGAGTAACTTCCAGTTGCGGCAAAAATACTAAAGCTGAGAAAGAAGCCCAGTGTGACAAACCCCATATGTGCAATCGATGAATAGGCAATCAGCTTTTTCATATCTTGCTGCACAAGTGCAACAAAACCAATATACACAACAGCGACTAATGACATGCCTATGATCAACCAATCCAGTGCATGACTTGCATCAGGAGCAATCGGCAAACTAAAGCGCAAGAAACCGTAACCACCAATCTTCAACATGATCGCAGCCAGAATCACCGAACCACCTGTGGGGGCTTCAACGTGCGCATCCGGTAACCAGGTATGCACCGGCCACATCGGCACCTTTACGGCGAAAGCCAACAAGAAAGCAATAAAGATCAGTATCTGTTCTTGCAGTCCAATTTTCACATCATGGAAAGCAAGGATGTCAAAACTACCCGCCTGGAAGTATAGGTAGATTAAAGCAACCAACATGAATACTGAACCGAGGAAAGTGTAGAGGAAGAACTTAATCGTGGCATATACGCGGTTCGGTCCACCCCAGATACCAATGATCAGGAACATCGGTATCAACATCCCTTCCCAGAACACATAAAACAGAATTGCATCCAGCGAAGCAAACACGCCATTCATTAGGCCTTCCATAATAAGGAATGCCGCCATGTATTGTGCAACGCGGAATTTAATAACTTTCCAGCCCGCCAGAACAACCAGAATCACAATAAAGGTGGTGAGAATAATCAGCGGCATCGAAATACCGTCAACACCTAAGGCATAACGAATATTAAATGCATCAATCCAGTTTACATTTTCAGTAAATTGCATTGCCGCCGTGCCGCTATCAAAGCCTGTGTACAAAAAGATACTTAACAGGAAGGTGATAATCGATACGATTAATGCAATAGGTCGTGCACCCCAAGGGTCACGATCGCCAACGGCAAGAACAATCAGACCACCGAATATCGGCAACCAGATAACAAGACTCAATAATGGTAAATCAGCGAACATGCTTGTGTATCCCCTAGGCCCTCAAAATGAACCAGCTAAGCAAACCTAGCAGGCCAAGTATCATAGCGAATGCGTAATGGTATAAATGCCCGGTCTGGATGACACGCGCTACGCCAGCAAACCAGTTAATGACTGCGGCACTACCATTAACAATTAAACCATCAATAACATTCACATCACCCTGCTTCCAGAGTCCTTTACCCAGTGAACGACCACCTGCGGCAAAACCTTTGATGTAAAGATCATCCATGTAATATTTGTTCTCAAACAATTTATGCAAGAAGGCCAGTTTTTTCTGCGCTGTGTCTGCAATATCAGGACGCTTCATATAAATAAACCATGCCGTCACTAAACCGCCCATTGCCAGCCAGAAAGCCGGGCCTGCAATACCATGCTGAATAAAGCCGATAATACCGTGATAGTTTTCACCCAACATCGCGATTACATTGTTGGAGTCTTTAACCATAATGGCATCACCAAAGTAATTACCAAATACAACATCGCCCAGGAAGTACCCTGCCACAACCGAAGGAATGGCTAATAAAATAAGTGGAACGGTAACGACTGCCGAACATTCATGTAAATGTTCACGCGTGTGGTCATCCATACGCTCTTTACCATGGAAGACCAGGAAGAACATGCGGAAACTGTAAAGTGCAGTAATAAAGACGCCGGCCAAAATAGCGTAGTAGGCAAAGTTATGTACCCAAGTGGCATGGCCGAGTGTTGTCGACATATGCACGGCTTCGATAATGGTGTCTTTCGAAAAGAAGCCAGCAAAACCCGGGAAGCCGATAAGCGCTAGGGAACCTACCAGCGACGTTATATAAGTAATCGGCATGTATTTACGTAAACCACCCATCTTGCGCATGTCTTGCTCATGGTGCATTGCGATAATGACTGCGCCCGCCCCCAGGAACAACAAGGCTTTAAAGAAGGCATGTGTCATCAGGTGGAAAATAGCGGCCGAGTACGCCGAAGCACCGAGGGCAACCGTCATGTAACCTAACTGCGATAACGTCGAGTAAGCAACAACGCGTTTAATATCGTGCTGAATTAAACCCAGGAAGCCCATGAACAAGGCTGTCACCGCACCGATGAACAATATAAAGGCCAGCGCAGTTGTTGAGAATTCATAAATAGGTGACATACGTGCCACCATAAAGATACCCGCTGTAACCATGGTTGCGGCATGGATTAATGCAGAGATAGGTGTTGGGCCTTCCATTGAATCAGGCAACCACACATGCAGAGGGACTTGAGCTGATTTACCCATTGCACCGACAAATAACAAAATAGCCATGACAGTAATCACAGACCAATCGACACCCGGGAAGATTTGCATGGTTTCATCGACCAGCGAAGGCACTTTGGCAAAGACTGTGGCGTAATCTAATGAACCGGTGTACATCAAGACTGCAGCGATACCCAATAAGAAGCCGAAATCACCCACCCGGTTAACAAGGAATGCTTTCAGGTTTGCAAAAATAGCGGTATCACGCTTGTACCAGAAACCAATTAACAAATATGAGACTAAACCTACAGCTTCCCAGCCAAAGAATAACTGCATAAAGTTATTTGACATGACCAGCATCAACATAGAGAAGGTAAATAAAGCAATGTAACTAAAGAAGCGTTGATAACCGGGATCATCGTGCATGTAACCAATGGTATAGATGTGAACCATCAACGAAACAAAGGTGACCACTACCAACATAATGGCAGTTAGTTTGTCGACCAGGAAACCAACCTCAAACTTAATACCATCACTAACAAGCCATGTGTAGACAGACTCGTTATAACTTTCCATGCCATCCATAACGAATAATTTCATGACATAGAAAGACAACACACAGGAAACAGCGACACCTAAAATGGTCACCCAATGTGATGCGGTGCGACCAATCTGTTTACCAAACAGACCCGCCAGTATCGAGCCGGCGAGTGGTGCAAGAGCAATTGTCAGAAATAGATTTTGCATACAATTAAACCATTTTTATTCTTGTTAGCCCTTCATTTCGCTCACGTCATCTACGTTAATAGAATGTCGTTTACGGAACAGGACGATAAGGATAGCGAGACCAATCGCCGCTTCAGCAGCAGCCACCGTCAGAATAAAGAAAACAAATATTTGTCCCGCTGTATCATTCAGGTAATGAGAAAAAGCAATAAAGTTTATATTGACGGCTAACAGCATTAACTCAATTGACATCAATAAGACAATGATGTTTTTGCGATTAATAAAGATACCCGCAACAGATAACGAAAACAGAATCGCAGCAACAATCAAATAATTAGATAATGGGATCATGGCTTACTCCTCCGCCTCGTTAGGCTCACTGGCCATTTTCACAATGCGAACGCGATCAGTTGCTTTTGCCGCGACTTGATCAGTAATGTTTTGATGGCGAGTTCCTTCGCGACGACGCATGGTTAATGCAATCGCGGCAATAATAGCTACTAATAAAATGGCAGCGGCGATCTCAAACGGATACAAGTACACCGTATATAAAAGGTTACCTAATTCTCTGGTGTTACTGTAATCAGCCGCGTGTCGAGCAGGTTCTGCAAATTGTGCCAAACCGAAATGTTCTGGGCCAACCACCAGTATCATTTCAATCGCCATGATGACGGCCACCACTGCAGCAATAGGTAAGTATCTAGCAAAACCATCGCGTAATCGCGCAACATTAATATCCAGCATCATTACAACGAACAGAAATAGCACCATGACCGCACCGACATAAACCAGCACTAACGTGATCGCAAGAAACTCAGCTTCAAGTAACAACCATAAAGCGGCTGAATTAAAAAAGGCCATAACCAGAAATAATGCAGAATGCACAGGGTTACGCATAGTAATAACCATGCTTGCTGCAAATATCAGCAATGCAGAAAAAACATAAAAGCTAATTTGTTCAATCATAATTCTTAACTACCCTTAGCGATATGCCGCATCTTGTGCACGATCGGTGGCAATTTGATCTTCATAAAGTTCGCCATTACGAAGTAATTTTTCTTTCGTCATAATATTCTCGCCACGATTCTCAAAATGATATTCAAGGTGGCGTGTTTCTACAATGGCATCTACTGGACAGGCTTCTTCACAAAAACCGCAATAGATACATTTAAACAAATCAATATCGTAACGTGAGGTGCGACGCGAACCATCTTCACGCTGTTCAGATTCAATCGTAATAGCCAGTGCTGGACAAACTGCTTCACAAAGCTTACAGGCAATACAGCGTTCTTCGCCATTTGGGTAGCGACGCTGCGCATGCAATCCACGGAAACGGCCTGACTGAGGCGTTTTTTCTTCTGGATAAAAAAGAGTAAACTTTTTTCTAAAGTAATAACGCCCTGTTACGCTCATTCCCTTTAATAATTCGGTCAGGAATAAACTCTTAAATACACTTTTCATGGAATTGATCATTGTTCTAACTCCTTAATCAAACCATGGGCCGACGTTAGCGAGCACCATGACCGCAACAACCAGCAACCAAACAATGGTAATAGGAATAAAGACCTTCCAACCCAGACGCATAATCTGGTCATAACGGTAACGTGGGAATGTCGCACGGAACCAAAGGAAGAATAATAAGAAGAAAGCTGTCTTAATGATAAACCACTGAATACCATTACCGAGAATGCTACCCAAAATACCATCAGGCACCCATGCAGCAGGTAATGGTGTATACCAACCACCTGCAAACATAATCGCAGTCAGTGCCGCAATCAAAATCATGTTGGCATATTCAGCCAGGAAGAAAACAGCAAAGGCCATACCTGAATAATCAACGTGGAAACCGGCGACAATTTCTGACTCACCTTCGGCTACGTCAAACGGTGCACGGTTGGTTTCTGCTACGCCTGATATAAAGTAAACAACAAATAACGGCAATAATGGCAGCCAGAACCAGTCTAGCAATCCTAAACTGCCCTGCTGAGCTTCTACTATTGTGCGCAGATTCAAATCACCTGCTGCAATCAACACACCTACTAATGCAAAGCCCATGGCAATTTCATAAGCAACGATTTGTGCTGATGAGCGCATTGCACCAAGGAAGGCATATTTTGAGTTGGACGACCAACCGGCAATGATGACCCCGTAAACCCCTAAAGAAGTGATCGCGAGTACAAACAACAAACCCGCATTAACTTCATCTGCAATACCCAGAAAATCATTAAGCGGAATAACTGCCCATGCTGCTAACGCCGTTGCAAGCGAAATAATCGGTGCCATCAAGAACAATAATTTATTCGCGCGTGTCGGAATAATAATTTCTTTGAACATTAGCTTCACGGCATCAGCAATTGGCTGACCTAAGCCCCAGAGTTTATAACCAAAGAAACCCACCCGGTTTGGGCCGATGCGCACTTGCATGTAACCAATGATTTTACGTTCAGCAAATGTCAGGTAGGCAACACACAACATTAATGGAACCATTAATGCGACAATACCTAAAACGATCTGGACTATTTGAAAAGACCAGAGGAATTCACCCCAACCCCAAACTGTATCGAACAACTCGCTCATAATCTTTCCACTAGTCCTTCGTTACCGTAATGGTTTGATCAGGCAAGCCCAAACCACTACTCAAAACTGTACTTGAACTTATCAGCACACAATCATCTGCAACACGTGCATCAATAACCAGTTCACCTGAAACTTCATCATCACCCTGTGCAACAACCACTTGCGATGCCCCCGCAACATTCAGTTTGTCTGCCGTTGCCTGACTCATTGCAATAGACTCACTTGCTGCATGGACTGTTTGTTGTAATGCTTCGGCACGACGCACCACATTATCAACGCCATAGATAGGCAAATCTGCAATACGTACAACAGCATTTGCCGAACCAAGACTAGAAGGACATTGCCATTCTTGTTTGTTATCCAGTTTAATTTGTCCTGCATCACGCTCTACTTCAGCGCGGACTTCTTCTGACGACAGGTATTCGTAGCCATTCAGATCTAATAAATTACCGAGCACACGTAACACTTTCCAAGCAGGACGTGTTTCACCCAAGGGCGCACAATTAGCCGAGAAACGCTGCCATGTTCCCGCTGCATTAACAAAAGTACCTGATGTTTCCGAGTACGGTGCTGTTGGCAACAATACATCCGCATAGTCTCGCATTGCATCAGAAACAAATGGTGTTAATGAAACAACAAAATCAGCCGCATTCAATGCCCGCATTGCCTGTACTGGATTAATACAATCCAGTTCCGGTTCAAGATTCATTAACATATACGCTGATGCTGCTGTGTCGAACATACTGCTGGCATTATTCCCTGCAGAAACCTCTTTACCACCCATGCCAGCATAAGGAAGTGCGCCCGCAAGACTTGCGCCCACACTGTTAGCGCCGCGCGGTAGATACCCCAGCGTCGCTCCGGTCATTTCTGCAAGTGCTGCAGCTAATGCACTCACAACAGAAAAGTCTGCCAGGGCCATCGCCTGTGTACCAACAAGAATAGAACTACTGCCTGCTTCGTTAAGATTGTTAGCAATAGCTTTATGGCTCTCTGTTACATTGACTGACGCAATTAATGACGCCAAGCCTTCAGGTGCCGATGCTTGTGTCAAATCAAGTGCAGCCTTAATAATGGCGGCTAACTCAGTTGCTATCGCTGATGAATGCGCGATGATTGTTTGGGCAATTGGGAAGTTAATATCAAAATCGATGTTATTTAATAACATCACATTCGCACCGTTCGCCGCAGCTTTACGTAAACGATGTGATGCAATAGGTTGATCGTGACGAATATTAGAACCTATCAACAATGCGGCATCTACTGATTCAAGTGCTTCAATCGATGAGCCCAATGATGGTGCAAGCGGTGCTTTACCATCAGCAGAGAAATCTTGTTGGCCAATACGATGATCAATAGACGTTGCGCCCATGTCACGCAATAATTTCTGCATTAGGAAAGCTTCTTCAGTCGTGACGTTAGGTGACATTAAGCCGGCGATATTCGCTTTATTTGCACGTAAGCCTTCAACCACTTCTTCAAGTGCTGTATTCCAGTCGGTTTCCTGCCATTCACCGTTCACTTTAATCATCGGTGCAGTTAGGCGTGAATCACTGTTTAAACCTTCGTAAGCGTAGCGATCACGATCCGAGATCCACACTTCATTTACTTTTTCATTTTCAGCAGGCGCAACGCGGACAATTTCTTTGTCGCGAATATGTGTATTGATATTCGAACCGATACAATCGTGTCCCGCAATACCCGTGGTTGAACGCATTTCCCAGGCACGTGCAGCAAAGCGTGAAGGTTTTGCTGTCAATGCACCTACCGGACAAACATCAATGACGTTACCTGACATTTCAGAGTTAACGCTACGTTCGATATAAGTACCGATCAATGTTCGCGTACCGCGCCCCATGCCACCGAGTTCTTTATCACCACCGACTTCTTCAATGGTTCGAATACAACGTGTGCAATGAATACAACGTGTCATTTCCGTTGCAATAAGTGGCCCGATATTTTTATCTTTTACAATACGTTTCTTTTCTGCAAAGCGAGAGACGCTGCGACCATACCCCATCGCAATATCCTGTAGCTCACACTCACCACCCTGATCACAAATAGGACAATCAAGCGGGTGATTAATTAACAGGAATTCCATCACGCCTTTTTGCGCTTGTTTGGCAAAGTCTGAACTTGTTAAAACCTTCATGCCTTCACTAACGGGTGTCGCACAGGCAGGCAACGGCTTAGGCACACCCTCTACTTCAATCAGACACATACGACAGTTAGCCGCGATAGGTAATTTTTTGTGGTAACAGAAACGCGGGATATAAATATTCGCATCATCAGCCGCATGAATAATCATTGAGCCAGGTGCTGCTTTCATCGCAACGCCATTGATTTCAATGTTCACCATGTCATCGGCACTGATTTCAGGTTTCGCGCTCATGCTGCGGCTCCTTTCTCTTCACTGCCGACCAAACACGTTTTATGTTCGATATGGTATTCAAATTCACTACGGAAATGCTTGATAAAACTTTGTACCGGCCATGCTGCTGCCTCACCAAAGGCACAAATAGTTTTACCTGCAATTTGGTCTGCCGCAGAATCTAATAAATCCAGATCTTCAGGGCGACCCTGACCGTTTTCAATTCGTTCCAGTACGCGATACATCCAACCAGTACCTTCGCGACATGGGGTGCATTGGCCACATGACTCCGCATAATAAAAACGCGATAAACGCATTAAGGCTTTCACCATACACGTTGAGTCATCCATTACGATCACACCACCTGATCCTAGTGCAGAACCGGCTTTTGCAATTGAATCGTAATCCAGATCGCATTCCATAATGACATCTGCAGGCATCACCGGCATTGAACAACCACCGGGAATAACGGCTTTTAATTTATGACCATCACGAACACCACCAGCCAGTTCCAGCAAATCTTTGAACGGTGTACCCATTGGAATTTCGTAAACACCCGGCTTATTAACATGACCCGCTATTGAAAACAGTTTCATGCCACCGTTATTAGGCTTACCTAACTCAAGAAACCAGTCTGCGCCGTTACGAATAATCGCAGGAACAGAAGCAAGTGTTTCCGTGTTATTAATCGTTGTTGGCTTTCCGTATAAACCAAAGTTAGCCGGGAATGGTGGTTTGAAACGTGGTTGTCCCTTCTTGCCTTCCAGAGATTCAAGTAAGGCCGTTTCTTCACCACAAATGTATGCGCCTGCACCGAGGTGACCATACAGTTCAAAGTCAAATCCTGAACCTAAAATATCTTTACCAAGGAAACCGGCTTCATAGGCTTCTTTTAATGCTTGTTCAAAACGCTCAAATGGTTCGTGATGGAATTCACCGCGCAGGTAGTTATAACCTGCCGTTGCACCAATGGCGTAACCGGCGATAATCATACCTTCAACAACCGAGTGTGGATTAAAGCGCAGAATATCGCGATCCTTAAATGTACCCGGTTCACTTTCATCCGAGTTACAAACAATGTATTTCTCACCGGCTGCTGTACGAGGCATAAAGCTCCATTTCAAACCCGTTGAGAAACCTGCACCACCACGACCACGTAAAGCAGAAGCCTTTACCGTCTCTATGACATCTTCTTGCGAAATTTTATCAGCAAGAATTTTTTTCAGCGCTTCGTAACCACCGGTCTTGATATAGTTATCAAGTGTCCATGGTTCGTCGAATTGCATTGTCTGGAAACAAACTTCGTTTGCCATGATGAGTCCGCCTTAAACTTTTCTAATCCAATCCATCAAGGATCGTGTCAATTTTTTCAGGTGTTAACTTTTCATAATAATGACCGTCAACAACCATCATTGGACCGCCACCACACGCTGCCAAACATTCTTCTTCTATTTTCATTGTGAACTTGCCATCAGCGGTTGTTTCGCCCTGCTTAATGCCAAGTTTATTTTCTATATATTCAACAACATTGTCTGAACCCATTAACATGCAGCAAATGTTGGTGCAGACATTGATTTTATGACGACCACAAGGCTCGCGATCAAACATAGAATAAAATGTTGCAACTTCGTAAACACTCACGCGCGACATACCAATGTATTCAGCAACGGCGTTCATTAATTCTTCTGTTAACCAGCCACCATTTTGTTCTTGTGCGGCAGTCAATGCAGGGATGACCGCTGATTCACGACGGTCCGCAGGGAACTTGGTTAACCAGTGATCAATTTCTTTACGAGCTGATTCACTTAATATTTCATTAGCTGTTTGCATTTGTTCACTCATTAGCGGTCAATCTCGCCGAATACAACATCCATGGTTCCGATTACAGACACCACGTCCGAGATCATATGTCCTTTAACCATTTCATCCATTGCTGACAGATGGGCAAATCCGGGAGCACGAACTTTTACGCGGTAAGGTTTATTGGCACCGTCTGACACCATATAAACACCAAATTCGCCTTTAGGATGTTCAACTGCTGCGTAAGCTTCACCTTCAGGGACGCAATAACCTTCGGTAAATAATTTAAAGTGATGAATGAGTGCTTCCATATCACCTTTCATATCTTCACGAGCGGGTGGCGCAATTTTGTTATCTTGAAGCATTACCGGGCCGGGGTTAGCACGAAGCCAATCGACACATTGTTTGATAATACGATTTGATTGACGGAATTCTTCCATGCGCACAAGGTAACGATCATAACAATCACCGTTTACGCCAACCGGAATATCAAAATCAAGTTTATCGTACACTTCGTACGGCTGTTTTTTACGCAGATCCCATTCAACACCTGAACCGCGCAACATTGGACCGGTAAAACCAAGCTGCAAAGCACGCTCTGGTGACACGGTTGCGATACCCACCGTACGTTGTTTCCAAATGCGGTTATCGGTCAAGAGTGTTTCGTATTCATCCAATAACGCTGGAAAACGATTAACAAAATCATCAATAAAATCAAGCAAACTACCACTGCGTGCTTCATTCATCATTGCCACGTCATTCGCGTTATGCCATTTAGATTCTTTGAACTGTGGCATAACATCAGGCAGATCACGGTAAACACCACCTGGACGGTAATACGTTGCATGCATACGTGCGCCTGATACTGCTTCGTACACATCCATTAAATCTTCACGTTCACGGAAACAATATAGGAACAAGGTCATTGCACCGATATCAAGCGCATGCGTTCCTAACCACATCAAGTGATTCAAAATACGTGTAATTTCATCGAACATAACGCGAATGTATTGCGCGCGTTCTGGCGCTTGTACGCCGAGTAATTTTTCAATAGCTAAAACATAACCGTGTTCATTACACATCATGGAAACGTAATCGAGGCGATCCATGTAACCAATGCTTTGATTGTAAGGTTTGCTTTCAGCTAACTTTTCAGTACCACGATGTAACAGGCCAACATGTGGATCGGCACGTTGTACAACTTCACCATCCAACTCCAATACAAGGCGTAATACACCATGTGCAGCAGGATGCTGTGGTCCAAAGTTCAATGTATAGTTTCTGATTTCAGGCATTATTCTGCTTCCGCCAACTCAGTTGATTCAGTGTCCACGCCATGAAGATTTTCGCTACGAATAACGCGAGGAACGAGCACGCGCTCTTCAATACTCACTGGTTGATAAACAACACGTTTTTTCTCTGCGTCGTAGCGCATTTCAACTTCACCAATTAACGGGAAGTCTTTACGGAATGGATGACCAACGAAACCATAATCCGTCAAGATACGACGCAAATCAGGATGGCCATCAAATAAGATACCGAATAGGTCAAAGGCTTCACGCTCAAACCAGTTGGCACCATTCCAGATACCAACAACAGAATCGACAACTGGAAATTCACTGTCTGCAAAAGTACGCACACGAACACGTTTGTTATGGCGGTAAGAGATTAAATGATAAACAACCGCGAAACGATCTTTTTTCCACTTGGCTTCATGCGCTCTATCTTCGTTAACCGCGCGACTAAAACCACTCGTTGAAGCGCTATTGGTTTCCCATTCAACTTCACCGTAGGCTGAATAATCAACACCACACACATCCATGACCTGACCATATGCAAGATCAGCGTCGTCACGTAATGCGGTACAAACAGTAATGAGATGTTCACGAGGAACTTCTAAAGTAATTTCACCATGAGCTACAAGCACTTCTACTGACTGTTCGGCAAAGCGTTCTTGCAAATCATCAGCACGTTGCTGCAAGGCTGATACTTTTATTTCTTCTTCACTCATGAGCGTGCAATCGTATTGGTTCGTTTAATTTTATTCTGTAACTGCATAATGCCGTATATCAGTGCTTCTGCCGTGGGCGGACAACCTGGCACGTATACATCAACTGGCACAATTCGATCACAACCACGCACAACTGCATAAGAATAGTGATAGTAACCACCGCCATTAGCGCAAGAGCCCATTGAAATAACCCAACGTGGTTCAGCCATTTGGTCATAGACTTTTCGTAATGCCGGAGCCATTTTGTTAACTAACGTCCCAGCAACAATCATGACATCCGATTGTCGAGGACTCGGGCGGAAAATAATACCAAAGCGATCCAGATCGTATCGACTCGCTGCCGAATGCATCATTTCAACCGCACAACAAGCCAAACCAAACGTCATTGGCCACATTGAACCGGTACGCGCCCAGTTAATCAGCTTGTCAGCATTCGTGGTGACAAAGCCCTTTTCGAGTATGCCTTCTACTCCCATTCCAGAGCCCCTTTCTTCCACTCATAGATAAAACCAATAACCAGGATGCCAAGGAAAACTGACATTGATGCAAAACCGAACCAGCCGACTTGCTCAAGCACAATTGCCCATGGGAATAAAAATGCAATTTCCAGATCGAAAATAATAAATAGAATCGCAACGAGGTAATAACGTACGTCAAACTTCATACGTGCATCTTCAAATGATTCGAAGCCACATTCATAAGGAGAGAGTTTTTGTTCATCAGGACGACTAGGACCTAGCACCCAGCCCATCGCGAGCATGACACAACCTACTGCACCACCGATGATGATAAATACCAAGACGGGTAAATAATTCTCAAGCATCCGCTTACGCCCCCTCCGCGACTGTTTTTTCGTTATAACCGAACATTACTTTGTTATTGTTCTAATACTGCAAGAGGCAGGCAGTATGGCCAGCATGGAAAATTGTGTCAAGTTTACCGACTTAACAATAAATCATATAAATCAATTACTTGAAGTAGTGTTTGTGTGGGTATAAAAAAACAGTATCACAAAAATTAATGATACTGTTTCAATATGCTGAATTAATAAGCAAAAAATCCCCGCCAGAATGGCAGTAATTAGATATATGGTGAGAAATAAAAAATCCCCGCCAAGTTGGCAGGGATTTGAATAAATGGTGCCGAAGGCCGGATTTGAACCGGCACACGCTTACGCGTACCACCCCCTCAAGATGGCGTGTCTACCAATTTCACCACTTCGGCAATATAGGGTATTACTCAG
>Ga0316207_10001000_pt1 | contig 38545 bp, 42 predicted proteins | sample 6weekpyrite_MG_FD_204943 | JGI IMG/M metagenome (GOLD analysis project Ga0316207, IMG submission 204943) | Microbial mat bacterial communities from mineral coupon in-situ incubated in ocean water Damariscotta River, Maine, United States -... | ecosystem: Environmental > Aquatic > Marine >... | reverse complement strand
TTATTCATGTCGACCTCCGATCCCGTATATTAATGGCGTATGCCTTAATCATTATGGCTCTGACGCGCTGCGTTAATCCACGTTGGCGACGGAGGTCGGCTCCTGAAGCGGAAAGTCATTATGTCTAGGTTTAAATGAATGAGCAATTACATTAAATACACTCTATCTTTAATCCTTATAATATTTAGCTTCGAAATCTATGCAGCAAATCCCACACAACAAGCGGCACTCGTTGTATTTGAATATGACTTTAATTCAAAGAGAGAAATCACATGCAGCATTGCAAAGTCATCTAAAGAGCAATATTTCAAGTTTTTCACGTCTCTAAAGGAAGAAAAAAGAAAACCAATTGAAACACGAATGAATCAACAATTGAAAGAATGCGATTATCTAACTGAAGTACACAAATATACCAACCCCTTACTTGGTAGTGTAAATAAAGGGGAGACTGATCCAGAAAAATTATTTATATTTTTAGTTACGAAATTAGGTAGCGAATCAGTAGCAGGCAAAGGTAGACAAATAGGCTTTTTTAATTCTATAGAAAAATGTAACTATTATAAAAAGCGAGCAAAAGAAATTAACATCGCAACTTTGGAGTGTCGAAATTGGAAACTAAACAAACAATAACCAAACCATACAATGCACTCCAGTTCATTCACAAAAGCGGCGCATCGCGCGCTTTTGCTCTCAACTGAGCTTAATCGTTATGGCTAAAATTATGAATCGATTAATTTATACAACCATATTAGGGCTTATTGTTGTCAGCCTATTTTCTTGCTCAAAAACACCAATAGAAACTGTTAAAAATGACATTAAAGTATATTTAAGTAAGAAATATAACAAAACTTTTACGGTTGATGAGTATGTGCAATTCTTAAGCAACGAAGGTAATGGGTTTGCTGATCATCATATTTTAAAAATGTCGCCAATAAATAATCCAGAGAATACATTTCCCATAGAAATTCGATATAAAAATAACACTATTAATATAATTAGAGATGGGTATTTCGTTTTTTCTGAAGACGGAAAGCGAATCGCATCAAAACTAAATTCAATAATAGAAAAATACTCAAAACAATACGCAACCCAAATAAAAGAGGTTGGTTTTACGAAAATAAGAAATGTAAAACCCCTTAATACTTCTACTCTTAACAATATAACATATCCAAATCAGCTCTATTTCTTAATATCCATATTCACTGATCAAAAAAACGTTGGCAAATTAGACTCATTACTATATAGCGATATTATTGCTGCGTTCAGAGAAAATTCAGAATGCATTAGAGTTGGAGTAAGACATTATCCTGTTGCTATGTATAAAGATGATATTACATTTGAGGAATCGCTGGTTCTAAAACCAAACAAAATAACTGGTGTGCAGTTAAATAAAAAAAGGCTTAATGAGTTTAATGGTCAATTTCGCAGTATCCAAAAATATTACGAACGAAGTGTAGGTATAGGATGCCCAACACATTATATGTAAACCCAGATTATGTTAATTATTCTAAATAGAAGTCATACAAGGCACTCCAGTTGACCACCAAAAGTGGCGCTTCGCTTGCTTTTGGGGTCAACTGAGCTTAATCATTATATGAAAAAATGAACCAAAGAGATTTTTACTATGAGTCAAGATTTAAAGACGATAATAAATAATTATAAAAAAGACGAAGAAACAGTTTATAACAGTTGGTTCGTAAATAATGATGAAAGATTAAAAGCATTTCGCTCTATTCGCAGAGGTGTATTTGATGTAATACAGGATATAAAAAATGGTGAATTTGGTAATGATTTTAAAGGATCTTCATTGGAATTTGTATTGAACTGCATTACAGAGCAAAAACAAGTTTTTAAAGGTGCTTCACACCCATTTTACTGGAAGCCTAAACTAAGAATACCGGATATATACGAAAACGAAGAAAATAAAATAGCTTTTGGCCAATTCCTTGAAAAGTGCATTAACGCCACAAAAGAGGAACAAATACTTAAAGAAATAATCCTACTAGATCAAAGGAAAATAAAAGGCTTAGGGCCTGCGGTTGCAAGCATCCTCTATTTCCTTCACCCTACATTTATCCCTCCTTGCAATACTGCCATAGTAAATGGCTTTAACTCTTTATTTAAAGACAAAGTAAAGCTTGGCTCATGGTCTGAGTACCTTAGAATGAGAGAAGTCATAATTGAAAAAAATAATGAATTAAAATCTGAATTATCAAATGACTTAGGTGCCTTTGCAGGGATTTTATTTGATATTGGTGAAAAGAAATTATTAATAAGTGACGATCATATATCTGAAGATGAACGCACAAAAATAGAGAAGAAACTTAAGAAAAGGCATAAAGAAGTAACAAGTGAATTGGAGGAAGAAGACCTTCATACTGAAATGCAGTATCACATTATGACTATTGGTAGCTCTGTAGGGTATGATGTTATTGCCGCATCAAATGATCGCTCTAAGTGTCATAATGGAAAAAGCCTATCATTTATTAGTCTTGATGAGTTTCCTGAATTAGATGTAGATAAAGAAACATATAAAACTATCACGCTTATTGATGCTGTGTGGTTTGATAAAGACACAAATAATGTGGCCTGTGCATTTGAAGTAGAAAAGAGCACTTCTATATATTCAGGCATTTTAAGACTTACGGATTTACATTACTCTTTTAAAGACAACCCACCAACTCTATATCTTATAATTCCTGACAATCGAGAAAAAGAAGTATTGCACCAATTATTAAGACCATCTATAAAAAATAGTGAAATTGAAATACACTACATATTGTTTTCAGAATTAAAAGAAAACTGTGATGCAATTTGTAAGTTTGGTGAAGATAAAGAAATACTTAAAAAAATATCAAAGGTTGCGAGTTGATAATTCACATAACAAATAGCTGCACCAAATAACTCAAAGCAGCACTTGTTTTGAAAAGTCGCAAAAACGCGCTGCTTTGAATTGCCGCTGAGCAAGACGTTATCTGCATAAGGAATAGTGAATTTAGAACCAAATAAGCTTAAAGAAGCTCAAGTAAATTATTTGTTTATAATTTAGCCCGATGTTATATCCGGATGGAGTCCTTTTGATCGGAGTTCTTCCATTAACAAAGTCGGCATGTTTTCGTGGCTCTCATATTCAATTGTCAGATTATGCGGATCGTGGCGAGGGTGCTCTACATCAACTACATGAGGTAATGCTAAAAGCTCATGTTTGAGCTTAACAATCTCACGGGTGCTAAGAGATTCACCAATATATACATTTATACTATTCACTATCTATAATTCCTTGATAATTCAACTATTTGATTTCGTAAAAACCTAAAATTATTTTTTATAATACAAAAAGATTATTTAACGCACAAGACTATACCTTGAATTAAATAGTGAAATAATACACATAACAAGCGACTGTGGTGTCAACCCCGTTAACTACAAATCAACTGCTCGTGTAATTGAAGACAGAGATTCGCCTGCATGACGTGCTTGTTCTACCGTTGTGCTGGCACGCTCACGACTTTGTGTCATAACATTTACAGCTTGTTCAGCACCACCTTGTAATGTCTCAATTAAACTTTCAATTTCGTGTGTTGACTCTTGAGTACGTCCTGCAAGAGTACGCACTTCATCGGCAACAAACTGCAAAACCTCGACCTTGCTTACCTGCATGTGCTGCTTCGATTGCGGCGTTGAGTGCTAATAGGTTTGTTTGTTCGGCTATGCCTTTGATTACATCATGGACTGTTCCAATATTTTCACTGTCGCCTTTAAGTTTTTCAATGACATCTGCTGATGTTTGAACATCAGAAGCAAGTTCAGAGATTGCTTGTACAGTATTATTAACGACTTCGTTACCTGCTTTAGCTTCACTGTCTGCATCGGCTGCAGCATTTGATGCGCTATTCGCATTATTCGCGACTTCCTGCACGGTGGCGGTCATCTCTGTAATCGCTGTGGCTACCAGTTCCGTCTCTTGTTTTTGATTTTCAACACCTGCGCTAGTTTGCTCTGTTACTGCTGCCATTTGTTCGGCTGAAGCGGCTAATTGTGATGTTGCTCCTGCAATATCACCCATGATGCCTTGCAGCTTTTCGATGAAGGTATTGAAGTTGCGACCAAGTTGGCCGATTTCGTCTTTTGTATTCACTGGAATACGCACGGTTAGATCACCATCACCTTGGGCAATATCACGTAACATGTTATTGGTTGCATTAAGGGGCGTTAAGATACCTCGAATAACAAAGAAAGCGACAGCCGAACCAATAACGATTGCAATCAGTGTTCCGATGTTTGAGATACTTTCAGCAAAGATCGCCGTTGATTGTTGTTCTTCAGAACGCACTCCGATTAGAACTTCTTCTGCGATGAGTTCATTTAATTTAGCACGCAATGCGTCCATAATTTTTTTGCCTGGGCCGTTTTGCATCATCAAAGCTGCATCATCGATGGTTAGCTTATATTGGTTCATAGCACGACGGGCTTCAATTTCAGGGTTGGCGGCTTTTTCTTTCCATGCATTTACACGATCCTGTACCCGTTGAATATCGCTATTGCTAACACCACTAGCAGCTGCGATAGAACGTAGCTTAGCCAGATTTTTTGTTAATGATTTACTCCCGTTTACATAGGGTTCTAAAGAAGCATCTTTGCCTGATAATAAGTAACCACGTTGACTAAATCAAGCGTTGTGGCTGTAACGAGAAATTTACCTTGCGCATTACCTGAAAACTTTCTATCAAGAACAGCGAGTGCAGCACGGATGCTGTCAAAGATGTCTTTACCAACAGTTCGAGATGAAATTTTCTTGAATTGCATGATAGCTTCTGAGCCTTTACTGACATCACGACGTGCGGCTATTTCGGGAGTAGCGGCTTCATTTACCCATCGTGCTTTCATTTTTGCAACGGTTTTCCAGCGTTCCACCTGTTTTGGGTTGTCACTGGTAAGCTCGGCACCTTTTTTAATGAGTTTGTCGAATGTTTTTATCCCTTTATTGTAGGGCTCGAGGCATTCATCTTTACCTGCGACCATAAATCCGCGTTGACCCGTTTCCATATCGACCATAGCTGCACCAGCCAGTTCTGCTGTGCGAATTACCTCATAGGTATGATTGACCCATTTCGATGAGGAAATTAATGAGTTAATACTGGAAAATACAGTGATTGATATGATGGTCATTAATACCAGAATGATGATAAAGCCACCAGATAATTTATGGCTCAATTTTATGTTGTTAAGCAGTTTATTACTAAAGTCCTTTAAAACTAGATTGTTACGTGTACGTGAGTTATAGCGTCCGTTGAAGACCTTTTTTAAGTCGATAATGTAAAGAAATGTAAAAAAACAAGAAAAAGAATAGTTTTTTCAATGGGTTAGGTGTTTCTTGGGGATGGCGAATAAAAAATAGCTTAAGTCTACGAATTAATAATTATATGGATTGAGATATAATACGCGGCTTTTAAAATAAGCTGTTTAGGTTGGAAAACGACGATGAATGCCGGTATTGATTTTGGTACTTCAAATTGCGCGATTGGGGTTTGGGAAAACGGTCGCCCGAATATTTTAAATTTAGAAGATGGTAAATCGACAATGCCATCTGCACTGTATACCTCAAAAGAACATATCGAGGTGGATGAAATAAGTGAGCCTGAATTAATAAGACGAATTCAAAAGGCGAAAGCGCAACAGCAGAGTGAAGCGAGCAAGGCAAAAAAAGAAGGCCGTAAGTTTAAAATTTTATCTGATGAGAAGTTAGAAAATATCGAACGTGGTGTAATGCGGCGAGAAGCGATTGAAGCGTCTAAAAAGTTATATAACGAACAAAGTCTAAGTTCTTCTCTTGGTTCAGATGATGGTGATGTATTTGGAACGGCGGCAATCAACCAACATTTATTAGAGCCCCATAATGGTTTTTTTATAAAATCGCCAAAAACATTTCTGGGGGCGGAATTGGACTCAAACCATATTGAGACATTTTCTGAAATCACAAAAAAAATGTTAGCACATATTAAAACCACCTCAGAAAATACAATTGGAACATCTATTGAAAGCGTGGTGCTTGGAAAGCCGATAAAATTTCATGGCACAATGGGGGATAAGGGTAATTTACAAGCAACAGGCATACTTGAAAGCTCGGCTATTACAGCGGGTTTTAAAGATGTTGAGTTTATGTATGAACCTATTGCTGCGGCAATGGATTATGAAAGGACGTTAACTAAAGATATTGTTGTTCTTATTATGGATATCGGTGGCGGTACAACGGATTGCTCTATGCTTAAAGTGGGCCCATCTTATATTGATAAAATTGATCGCGATGATTCATTGCTGGGTTATGCAGGCGACCGTATCGGCGGTCTTGATTTAGATATTAAGATAGCCAGTAAAATCTTAATGCCCCATTTTGGTAAAGAAAGTTTACTCAAGTCAGGCCTTCCTATTCCCAACACCTATTTTTCAGATGCGGTAAATGTTAACGATGTTCATGCCCAAGCACGTTTTGCATCAGACAAATATGGTAGAGAGATAAGAAAACATTTTGAGCAGGCTGTGAATCAACCTTATTTTAGTCGGTTGCTTAAATTGTACGATGGGAATTACAGTTACAGTTTAAATAGAAGTTCTGAATTAGCAAAAATCAACTTGTCTGATAATGAGTTAATTAAACTGCCTATAGACTATATTGAGCCTGATTTTGAGGTTGATATTAGCAGGGAAGATTATAGAGAAGCCATCGAAATGGAAACCAATAAAATTATCCGTATTATGACAGAAGTGACCAGGCAAAGTAGTATTAGCCCGGACGTGGTCTACGTTACTGGGGGAACGGCAAAATCTCCAATAGTTGAAAATCTCATTCGAAACCAGTTTAATGATATTGAAGTTGTAACTGGTGACATGTTTGGTGGTGTTGCAAAAGGTTTAACAACCTGGGCAAATAGAATTTGGGGTTGAATTAACGGGCGCGAAGTCCTCTTTGATCTCTGAAAACTCTTTACTCGGAATAATTATTATATGGCAAGTTCTCAACATAAATTCGATACGGCAATCTGGAAAGTGGTTTCCAGTATTGGCCGTGGCCGGGTGATGGGTTATGGGTTATGGTGAAGTCGCACGGGCAGCGGGTTACCCTCGTCATGCACGCATGGTGAGTAAGGCGATGAGCCGATCTCCCAAGCCATTGCCATGGTACCGTGTTGTTCGATCTGATCGTACGCTTGCCTTTGAGGTGGGTGGCGAAGCTTATAAAAAGCAGCGCGGCTTGCTGGAAGAAGAGGGTGTACAGTTTACTAACGGAAAAGTTGTCCCTGTCTATTCTGATGACGACAAGGATCTTGATGAGTTGCTTTGGGGGCCTGATTAGAAAGGGTAAATGTGGTCAGAATATATAAACCGCTACGCGTTTTGTTCAGCCTTCATGCCCCATGTTATTCGTTCTGGTCGCAGATTATTCTTTGTCTTCTAAAGGTGTGATAAAAACGCGCATAATTTTGGCAGAGAGCTCACCGTCTGCAGTGATAGCGGCTGTCCACTTCGGTAAGGCTTGTACAAACCATATAATAAAGACAATTAATATAACTTTTTTACTGGTTGCTAGCCTTTTATAGCGCTGATACAAACCAGGTGATTTTGGTCTCTGTTTGTTCATTACCATAATAATGACCCAGGAATAGAAAGATCGCTTTAATCATGTCAGACTACAGTTTCGTTAAAGTATAGAACAATAAATGGGGGCTACCTCCAATTACTTAAATTATTTATAACCCAGTCATCGGGTTATTTTGGGTGCAGTTTATGAGAAGTGTAAAAGCGATAGTGGCGGGTAGTTTATTTGTTGTCGTGGTGTTTCTTGTCTTGCAACTGGCATATGTCTTTATTGCTGTTGGCTATAATGCACTGGCTGCCAATTTTCCATTTTTAAAAGAAATCTCAGGTGTATTTAGATATTTAATTGGTTTACCTGTTTTAATTATTGTTATGTTCATCGGTGGATATATCACAGCAGGTATTGCTAATGTGCATACCAGGATCAAAGTATGGTTGCATTGTTTTGCCGTGGCCATTATTACAGTCGGTGGCACGATGTATTCTGCATTAGAAAATTATCATTTAACCTTAACGGGTATTGTTGTCATGATACTTGCAATAAGTGCTTCATCCGCAGGTGGCATCTATTGGTTACGAAACGATAGAGATAAATCAGGTTAGAGCACACCATAGAACCGCAAAGCGTTTCGTTCAGTATTCTCTTAACGCACATTGTGCGTTGTGGTCGCGTTGTTTTTAATAGAGATTAAAAAAATAAAACAATGTTATATATAAAAGTAACTTCTATACTTTATCTGTTTTTAATGATTGCGCTTGTTAGTGCAGAAGAAAATGGCGTGATACAGCAATCTAAATGGGAGTTAGGTGTGGGTGTCGGTGGATTGAGCGTACCACATTATCGTGGTTCTGATCAGCGCGCACAGTACGCCGCCCCCATTCCTTATGTTCGCTATAACGGTAAACGATTAAAAATTGATAAAGAAGGTAGTCGTTTCTATTTTTATAATAGTGAAAAGATTAAAGTTGATGTCAGTTTAGCTTTTGCCATTGCGGTTGACAGCGATGATAACCGTGCTCGAATAGGGATGAGTGATTTAGATCATATTATAGAGATTGGCCCCAGAATTATATTTAATCTTTATGAATCAGAAGACAAAAATTTTCGCTTCCGTTTAGGTGTTCCATTACGAACGGCCTATGCCACAGACTTTGGGCATACGCAGAACATTGGCTTAGTGTTTTCTCCCTATCTTCAGGCCAGGTACTTTTTTACGGGGTGGGAATCGGCCATTTCGTTGGGCCCAATGTGGGCAGACGAAACATTTCATGATTACTTTTATGAAGTCGCTCCACACAATGTGACCACAACACGTTCTTCATATAATGCAAAGGCGGGTTATAGTGGTTCACGTTTAACAGTAACTTTAAGCAAGCGTTTTGATAAAATGCATTTTGGTTTATTTACCAGGTATGACGATTTAAAGGGCGCTTCTTTCATTGATAGTCCTTTAATTAAACAAGGGGGCTCTTTTATGGCTGGAGTTGCGCTTTCATGGGTTTTTAAAAAACCTAAACACTAAATGTTGTTAAATAAGTAACGTGGAAGAGAATCCGATTAAATATGAGAATTTAAATACTCTAATTAATTTGTTATTTATGTGTCAAAAGGTACATATTTTTATAAAAGGCTTAATTAATCTGAATTTTAATAAACGTAATGGCAGGAAATATAATTTAAATAATTCATGTTTGTTGTTTATAAATAAAGAGAAGGTCAATTAAATGGAATTTAAAACTGGCGATAAGTTAGCAAATATATCACTGCCTGCTATAGACGGTTCAGTATTTGAAAGTGAAAGCATTATGGGGAAACCTGTAATGCTTTCTTTTTTCGCTTTGCAAGTTGTCCGTTTTGCAATTTACGTGTAAATGAACGTGTTAAGCGATATGATGAGTTTGGTGATGACTTTACTATTATCGCAATTTTTGATTCACCTATTGATAACTTGACTCGACATGCTAAAGGGCACAAAGCACCTTTTCCTATTTTAGCGATGAAAAAAATCGATGTTACAGGGAATACGGAATTAAACGTTCTTTTTTCGGTGTATTGAAGGGGATGGTTTTTCGACTTCCGACTTTACTACATGGAATGTTCAAAGGGTATATTCCTCTTGTGATTAAGGGGCGTTTAACCACCATGCCAGCAGATTTTCTGATTGATAGAAACGGTGTTATTAAAACTGCATACTATGGAAAAGATGAAGGTGATCATCTTTCGTTTGATTTAGTTAAAGCCTTTTCGTTAAAAAATTAAATAATCTTTAATAAATGGGATGTTCCCATTGTAGTTGTAATGTTTAGTGCCGATTAAGTAAAATTTTAGGTATATAATAATGTGGCCATTTAATAAAAGAGAGAAAATATCAGGTATTAAGGCGTCAGTGAAAATGGTAGAGGGTATCGCTGAAATAGACGTGCGCGGACAAACTTGTCCCGGTTATTTACTTGCTATAAATAAAGCCGTTAAAGTTTTAGACTCTGGTACACAAGCAAAATTACTAATTACGTATCCCCCTTGCGGTGAGGATGTAAAGGCATGGTGTAGGGAAAAAAACATAGAATATATTAGTTTAGTCCAGGGAAAAGATATGTGGGTTATTAATATAAAAAAGTAATATTGCCTAACCTTCTAAATAAAGGTAACAAAATTTAATTCATGAAAATAGAGAATGCGTTAAACCGTTTGAATCAGATTCTTCCTTTAAAAGAATATCAGAATAAATGTAGCAGGCAGATTAAAGCACTGCATCAACAAATTCTTCTTTCTTTTATCACTCGGGGACGAATTTTAACGAAGAGTGAAATGGCGCATCACGTTAGTGATTTAGACAATGCGATAAATGTGTTACGAAACAAGGATATGGTGGTTTTTTCCGAAAATGACGATCCTGTAGGCGCTTATCCTTTCACCATGGAAGAGCGCGAAAATAAAATTTTGGTTAATGGGCATCAAGTATACGCAATGTGTGCTTTGGATGGTTTAGCTGTCAGCCCCATGTTTGAAGTGAAAGTGCAAATAGATTCACGTTGTAGAATCACTGATACTCCCATTCATATAGAGCAGTCTGGGATGATAATTGAGAATTTGGATGATGTGGCTGAGGTTTGTTTTGGTATAGATTGGGGAACAGTTGAGTCAGGGACTTGTTGTGCAGATAGTTTGTGTATGGATATGTTATTTCTAAAAGACAATAAAATTGGTCAGCAATGGCTTGCAAATAATCCAGATGAAAGAGAAGTTTTTACATTACCACAGGCAGTTGAGTTTGCTAGCCGTTTTTTTGTTCCTTTAATGGAAAAGATAAATTAATCTTTTTCGGCCCATTCACGAATTTTTCGTTTAAGTTTTTTCTCAACTTTTTCACTAATATCTTTCCATTCGGTATCGCTTCCATTTATTTCTTCATCTTCTGACCAATCTTTTAATTTTCGCATGACTTTTTTCTCGACTTTATCGCCGATCTCTTCCCACTCTTTATCTGTCTTTTTCTCTTTCGCAGATTTACATTTTATGTGGCAACCGCCACCCCAAATACTGGTGACCCCAACTAAAAATCCAAAATCATACCAGCCACCACTATTTGTTGTTTCATAGACCATAACACCATCATTAAAAATATGAATTATCAAAGTGATGAATGAAATGACACCGTGCCAAAGACCATAAAAGAAACCTGCTTGATTATGCTCTGTAAACTGGCTATCACCTGCGGTACACGCTGTGAATAGAAGAACAGCAGAAAATAAAAATATTAACCTGGGACTTATTGTATCTTGTGAATTCATCTTCGCCTCCATTCGCTACAATAGTATTAGTATAGTATATAAAGCGTTATAGTAAATTCTGGTTATATTCAGCACACTTCATGTTATTTTTATGATAAAAAAGATTGTTGATGAAAACCAGGTTATAGGGTAAATAATAAAAATGGTCCTAATTTTATTGAACTGGATTAAGGTTGGTAGATAATGATGGTTTTACTGGTAAATTGTTTGGTTGTTGCAACGGTAGTGATGATTCACTATGAATTTCTATACCGCTTTACATAGATAATCTCCAAAATGAAAATTCGCCATCGTTTTAGAATCCTTGCGAGTGTATTCAGTGCGCTTATTGCACATACTATTGAAATTTATGTTTTTGCAGTGGCTTATTACTATTTTCACCAGTCGAGTGAATTTGGATACTTGGGTGGTGATTTCAATGGTTCAATGATGGATTGTCTTTATTACTCATTTACGACTTTGGGATTTGGCGATATTGAACCCTTTGGTAGTATCAGGTATCTGACAGGACTTGAATCATTAACTGGTTTAGTACTGATCACCTGGACGGCATCTTTTTTGTATTTTGAAATGCAACGTTACTGGAATGAAAAATAAAATAGGGTTTTTGATATGCAACCCATAGCCCAGTTTTTAATGGCACTCGGTGGAATTCTTTTACTTGGTTTGGTGACAAGTACACTTGGTCGTCGTACTTTTTTGCCCCGGGTTACTTTATTACTCATCTTTGGTGTAATCATTGGTAAGGATTTACTTGATATTATTCCTTCGGTGTTTTCAGAACGCTTTGAAATAATTGCTGACATGGCGCTTCTCATGGTGGGCTTTTTATTAGGTGGGAAACTTACTATACGCTCACTGAAAAAAACGGCTGATCAGATCGTATGGATTTCGATCAGTGCTGCTGTTGTGACGACAACGGTCGTGAGTTTAGGTCTTATCGCTATCGGTGTTTCTAGTGAAATTGCTATTTTATTAGGTTGTATTGCATCGGCGACTGCACCTGCCGCAGTTTTAGATGTAGTTACTGAGTCAAACTATAAAGGTCCTTTTAGTGATTTACTGCTTTCAATTGTTGCGCTTGATGATGCATGGGCGTTAATCCTGTTTGGTGTTGGTCTTTCAATTGTTACAGCGATAAATGGCCATGGTGAAATTATATTACCTTTTCTTTCAATCATTAAAGAAATTGGTGGCGCAGTTATTCTAGGCGGGCTCATCGGCTTACCTGCGGCCTATTTAACAGGCAGAATAAAGCCCGGTCAGCCTATATTAACTGAAGCGCTGGGGATTGTATTTGTTGCTGGTGGCCTGGCTATGATGCTTGAAGTCTCCTTCCTTTTAACATCAATGGTGTTGGGGGCGGTGATAGCAAATTTTGCTAAACATCATGAGTATCCTTTTCATGTCATCGAAGGCATTGAATGGCCATTTATGGTTATCTTTTTTGTATTGGCTGGCGCATCTATTGAGTTAAATGCGATGAAAGAAATCGGATTGATTGGTATTGTATATATTCTTTGTCGCGCGCTTGGGAAGTATCTTGGGGCGAGGTTGGGTGGTCGTTACAGTAAGGCCAGTAAAGAGACGAAACGTTGGATGGGGGTTGCGTTGTTGCCCCAGGCAGGTATCGCTATTGGTATGGCTCTTGTGGCATCAAAACATTTTCCAGAATATAGCCAGATATTATTATCAGTTATTATTAGTAGTACAATATTTTTTGAAATATTCGGTCCCGCATTTTCTCGCCTTGCGCTACAACGAGTGAGCGATACTTAAAAAAATATAATAAACTAGGAACGCCCCATTTATTTTTTATATTGATAGTTTTGTTGATAGGGTTAATTTAAATATAGATTGCTTTCCTTCTATGCTTGTGACGGTAATATCACCTTTTAATATTCTGGCGTAGTGCCGGCTAATGCTTAATCCCAGGCCGGTGCCGCCGAAAGTGAACTCGATATAATTTTCAGCCTGGCTATATGCATCAAAGATACTTTCGAGTTTGTCTTTTTTAATTCCGATGCCTGTGTCTTTGACTGAAATTTCAATAAAGCCATCATCATTTTCAACGTGTCTGAGATCAACGGTGATTGTTCCATTGCTTGTGAATTTGTTTGCGTTGCTTAAGAGGTTTAATAATATTTGTTTTAACTTAACTTTATCTGTATTAATGAAGTTGATGTTTAGCATATTATTAAACAGTACTTTATTTGAATTTTCCATCGCCAATGGTGATAGGATTGACTTGATATCACTAAGCATATCGGTAATGTTTATTTCTTCAATGACAACATCAATTTTCCCTGTTTCAATTTTAGAGATATCGAGAATATCATTTATAAGCAGTAATAAATGTTGCCCTGATTTTTTAATTTTCTTTATATCGGACAAATAAATACTATCTGGTATTTCAGAAAGTTCGTCTATTAGTAGTTCAGAATACCCAAGAATAGCATTTAATGGAGTACGTAATTCGTGGCTCATGCTTGCGATGAAATTACTTTTTGTCTGGCTCACAGTTTTTTCATTTTCAGCAATGTCCTTTAATTTCATATTAGTAATAGTTAACTTTAAGGTTGCTTCATCAACTTTGTCTTGCAGAGATTCGTTTAAGCTACTTATTTCCGTCCGGGATTTCTGTAGTCCGGATATCAGGTCAACAAGAGCGCGATTTAGTTCCTGTACTTCATAGGGGGCTGAGCTTGATATTTCAGGCAGCTTTCCTTTGAGTTTGTTAGATAAAAGCTCCTGTGCCGAGTGAGCGAGTTTATTAATGGGAGATGTAATACGTTGTGAAATTATAATTGCTAATATAATGGCTATAACAAGACCAATTACCGCCCAAATTAATTGTGAGAATAGAATTTTATTGACTTGTTTTTCAACTTCTACCTTAGGTTGGGGAACCATAATGCCCCAGCCCAATTTGGGCACGTTAGTAAATCCTGCCACCATCATTTGCTTAACAAAAGGCGACCAAAATTCTGTAACACCACTTTCACCCGCTATCATTCGCTGTATTATTTTTAGATGCGATAAGTTTTTAATGTCAGCCATCCATTGAGCATTTGGATGAGCGAGTGCATTACCTTGACTATCAACAATAGCGGAGTGGCCATTCTCACCAAAGTGAATATTTTTTCTTAGTTTTTCAATTTCATCAATTTTTAGTTCTGCAATAAGAACATGATGAACTTCATCTTTTGAAACAACGGGGTAAGCCATTAAGATGGTAGGATTTTTGGTGATTTGACTACGTTTAACGCTCGATATACTCCAACGTTTTGTTTTAATTGCCTCTTTAAAGGTGGTGTTGTCACGATATATATTGAGGTAACGTTTCACCGGGTTTTGTTTTGGAAATTGATCACTGTTGATGCTCTTTGAATTTCCGTTGATATCAATCAACGAAATACTGTGAAAGTCGTTAAGGAATGGAGCGGCTGTTACTAAGTTTTGATGTATATGAGAGTACTTTGTATTTTTCTCTAATTCCCGGGAAATAGTTTGCGCTAAAATCCCCATTACATGATGTTTATCTTTGATATAAATCTGGATTGGGGCAGCCATATTCATTGCTAAAAGGCGGTGTTTTTCGTTAATTTCGCGCCAGGCGTTGTCCCATGCTGCATGGTAGACCTTGAACCCGAGTACAGACAGAGGAATAAGTGAGACAGCCAAAAATGAGATGACAAGTAATTGGTTGATGCGTCCTGTTAATAAAGTTTTAATGAGCAATTCCTTATGACAGATCTATTTAGTGACTCAGATATCATTAAATTAAAAAAATATTAGTCAATACTCTCACAACATAATAGGCTTCCCCATACTTTTATTCAATTAATGCGATGGTTTTAATAGCAAAATAAGTGGGGTTATAGCCCCTTTTGTAGAGATTACCGATGAAGTTCGAATGTTACACAGAGTGGAGTCAGCTACCAGAGAGTGCGAATACACTCTTTGCTCAGAGCGAGAAAGACAGTCTTTTTTTCTCACGTTTTTGGTTTGAGAATCTTACAGCCGTTGCACTTGATGATGACCAATCTATGGTGTTGGCCTGCGTGGTGGATGAGAATAAGGTCTTAGCCATTCTGCCCTTAATGAAGTGTGCGGGGAAGACCTGTTACTCCTTTAAGCACCGATATACTTCTCTTTATGGCCTTTTACTCACCGATAATGTTTTACCTGAAATTCGGCAACAGGTGCTCACTTGCCTGAGTCAGGGGCTAAGTCAGTTGCCGATTAATGCATTGCTACTGGAGCCGGTTGCCGACGATGACAATAACTTAAATAATTTTCAACTGAGTATGGAATCTGCTGGTTTTAATTGTGATCGAATTTTTCGACACTATAACTGGATCTATCGCGTGCAGGGGCAGTCTTTTGAAGAGTATTTGGCTAAGCGTCCAGCCAAACTTCGTAATACTATTGCACGTAAAAAACGCAAGCTCGAACGTGAATATGATTATGAAATTCGTCTGTTTATTGGTGATGAAGTACCGCAAAGGATGTTCGACTACAATGAGGTTTACAACGCTAGTTGGAAAGCGAATGAACAGTATGTCGATTTATTGAATGGTATTGTGTCGGGCTTTTCAAAACAAGGCTGGTCAAGGCTCGCGGTTCTTTATGTTGAAGGGCAACCTATTGCTGCACAACTCTGGTTTGTATTACATGGTAAAGCAAACATATTCAGACTGTCGTATCACGAAGCATGGAAACGATATTCGCCGGGTTCAATACTAACCAGCTTTCTAATGGAATATGTGATCGATACCGATAACGTGGAAGAGATAGACTTTCTGACAGGCAACGACACCTATAAACAGGACTGGATGTCTCATCGTAGGGAACGTTTCGCATTGAGTTGTGTTAAAAGTATTGAGCCAAAAAGTAGGTTTGCATTTCTGACCAAATCCCTCAAAAATTTGTTAGGTTTAAAAGTTAATTACCTATAAGTTCAATTGCTGTAGAAGTTTAGACTCTGAAGCGAGCCCATTGTTTATATGCGTTACACGGCCTTGCTGATTAACAATATACGTTGTTGGAAGGGTTCGTACACCCCATGAATTAGCTAAATGGTTATTTTCTTCTATTTGCAATGCAATTAACTCAATGTTATCTTTTTTTACTTTTTTAAGTAGCTGCTCTAAAGTTGGCTTTTGTGCGCTTATGCACTGTGAACAATGTTCGGACCAAAAATAAACAATATGTTGCATATCTTTTTTTAACTTTATCCCATCCAGCTCGGTGGTTGCATTTTGGGCCTTTTTTAATTGTGCTTTACGTAAAAAAAGAAAAACAACCGCAGCTAAAATAGCTGCAACAATAACAACAAGTAATCTTTCGTACATTTTCTTCCCTTAATTTAGGGGCGAGGTGCTCTCACACCGGGGAAAACATGACCGATTTGTGCGTGGCGAAAAAATCCTTTGATTCCCATTTTTTGTAGCATGTAATAGACAAAACAACCTGCACACCAGCCTAAAACAGCCAGGCTACCAAGACTAATCATTACCCATACAATGCTCCATCCAATCGTTTCATAGCCACTATAAAGGAGGCAGCTTGCCGTCCCAGAAACGACAATACCGATCATATTTGCAAAACGGTAAGCTTCAATATTGTCAATTCTCATATCGGGTTTTAAAAGGCCTAGTGGTTTAATAAATCCATGATAGATACATTTATAAATGTCCGTCATCTTAGGTGAGATAACCATTAATGCAAAGATACAACATTGCGCCGCAATTAATTCCCATTTATTGATTACATATGCCGTTGTAACATTAGCCACTACCAAAAATTGTCCTAGTCTAATTTCATTAGCGTCAATCCATCTATCATTCGGTACAGTATTGAAACGTTCATCATCAATTGTGTTTGAGTAAGTATTCATTTGCATTCCCTCGTTGGTATTACTTTTTATTACGCTATCAATTCTTGCGAAAATAGTAGAACACTCAATACATTTTGATAATGAGAGGGAGGTGCATATGACTTATTCAACTAAGGAATATATAACATTATTTTCGTTTTCGTTTTCGTTTTCGTTTTCGTTTTCGTTTTCGTGAGGGAATGGGAATATTTGTATTAGGGTGTTTAGGTGGACTTTATACTTTGTATATGACTAAAAATCACTCAATTATTTGCGTTTAAATTTATTTAAAGTAATATGCTCGCCAAGAAGAAAATATAATTTAAATATTCAATAATCCTAGTGGAGGGCTCATGGCCTCAAAAAAGAAAGCAGTAAAAGCTGTAACAAGTGCAGCATCTATTAAAACAATTGAAAGTGCTGTTGCCAGCTTAACTGATATTGCTGCGGCATCAGATAAAGCTATTGTTTCAGTTGGTAAAGAAAATAAAACACTTGGTACAGCGGCTAAACGTTTATCTAAAAAACGTGCTTCTTTATCGAAAAAGAAAAAATCTGCATCAGCTAAAGTGAAAAAAGATGCAAATGCAACAAACAAAAAAGCATTAAAAGCGATTGAAAAAGAAATGGCCGCTATTAAGAAAGAAGCGGACAAAGTTAAAGGGCAGAAAGCGACTGTTGCTGCTGAATTAGCTGCTCTTAAAGTGGCTTCAAAACGTGCTTCTGCATATATGAAAAGCTTAGCTAAAACAGATGCTGTTCTTAACAAGCCTAAGAAGAAAAAACGTAAGAAAAGAGCAAAGAAAGCCGCTTAAATAATATTTCTGCGTTAAAAAATCCCACCTTTTAGGTGGGATTTTTTATTACATCATAGAAAAATATCTCGCGAAGACTTTCTTTCCACTATTCCAACATCCTCAGTATTTTTAGCACCATTTCTACAACTTATTTTGCTCACAACCTTTGATTCTCTCTAAACTTTTTTCTCTTCGAGACGCTAAGTGGATATAAGCAATAACAATGTGTTATTTGTAAGCGAGTACTAACTATGAAGTTAAATTTGAGCGGCGTCATCATCCTTGTCATCACTTTTATTGGTCTGTCATCGCCAAGTTGGGCGGGAACTCAGTTTTACAGTGGAAATATTGATGATGTGAAGTGGCGTACCAGTGGTAATCGTTTGGAGTGCCGCTTAAGTCAAAATATTCCTGGCTATGGTATAGCAAGCTTTAAACAACGCGCCTTACAGTCTATGGAGTTTAGGGTTGCAACCAATGATATGCCACGCAAATCTAGCCAAGCTTTGATCTATGTTAGCCCTCCTATTTGGAAGCGTTTTGCAAACCGTAAATTATTGGGGAGAGTGCCGCTCTCAATTCAAAAAGACAGTATTGTTGTACCTGAAGATTGGGCTTATCGAATGGCGTTCGAATTACGTGAGGGTATGGAAGCGGTTTGGTCACATGCGGATGTAGGTGATGGTGAAGACCTTGTAATTGCGAAAGTGATGCCCTTACGTTTTGAACTTGCGTGGCGTGATTTTAAAGAATGCAGTCAGAACTTAATTAATTATGGCTTAAAGGATGTTAAATTTTCGTCTTTTTATTTTAGCAAGGGTAGTTTACGTCTGGATGCGAAGGAAAAAAAGCAATTAGATCGCTTAGCGGAATATGTTTCGCTAGATCCTGATTATGACTATATTCATATTAGCTCCCACACGGACAGTCGTGGTGTGAGGAGAATAAACCTCTCTGTTTCGAAAAAACGTGCAAATATGGTGAAAAATTACCTGATTAAAAAAGGGGTTAATCCTAAACGGTTTGTCATTGTTGCTCGGGGTGAGAAAAAGCCACGTTATAACAACAGAACCAAATCGGGGCGAGCAAAAAATCGACGCGTTGAAGTGAGTCTTGTTCGATAAAAAGCGTATTAGTCAGGCGGTCCTCGCCTGAGTTAATTTAGATTTTCTCTTTTCTCGGGTATAATCTTGCCCCTTTCCTATCTATTAATTTTTAAACTTGTTGGGATAACCTAATAAGTGGAGTTTGGTAATGAGCAACGTAAAAAAAGTCGTTTTAGCCTATTCGGGTGGCTTGGACACATCAATTATTCTTAAGTGGCTGGAAGAGACTTACAACTGTGAAGTTGTGACTTTTACAGCCGATATTGGCCAGGGTGAAGAAGTGGAGCCTGCCCGCGCAAAAGCGCAAGCGATGGGCGTGAAAGAAATCTACATTGAAGATTTACGTGAGGATTTCGCCCGTGATTATGTTTTCCCCATGTTCCGTGCCAACACTGTTTATGAAGGTGAATATTTACTGGGTACTTCGATTGCTCGCCCTTTAATTGCCAAGCGTTTAGTCGAGATCGCTCAGGAAGTAGGCGGTGATGCTATTTCTCATGGTGCTACGGGTAAAGGTAATGACCAGGTTCGTTTTGAGCTAGGTGCTTATGCTTTAATGCCGGATGTTCAGGTTATCGCACCCTGGCGTGAATGGGATTTAAGCTCTCGTGAATCATTAATGGATTATGCAGAAAAGCATGGAATCGAAATTGATTACGCTAAGCAAGGCAAAAAATCGCCTTATTCCATGGATGCAAATTTGTTACATATTTCCTACGAAGGCGATATTTTAGAAGATCCGTGGAATGAACCTGAAGATGACATGTGGCGTTGGTCTATTTCACCTGAAGCGGCTCCGGATAAAGCGACTTATTTAGAAATTGAATATGTGAAGGGTGACATTGTTGCTATCAATGGCGAGAAAATGTCGCCAGCAACAGTGATGGAGTACCTCAACAAAGTGGGTGGTGAAAATGGTATCGGTCGTGATGATATTGTTGAAAACCGTTTTGTGGGTATGAAATCACGTGGCTGTTATGAAACACCCGCCGGCACGATTATGTTGAAAGCACATCGTGGTATTGAATCATTGACTTTAGATCGTGAAGCAATGCATTTGAAAGATGAAATGATGCCTCGTTATGCAAAAATGATTTATAACGGTTTTTGGTGGTCACCAGAACGAGAAGCGTTACAAGCTTTAATCGACAGCACACAGAAAACAGTTAATGGTGTTGTGCGTGTTAAGTTATATAAAGGTAATGTTTCTGTTGCCGGACGTAAATCAGAAAAAGATTCTTTATTTGATGAAAATATTGCAAGCTTTGAGGATGATGGTGGCGCTTATGATCAAAAAGATGCTGATGGGTTTATTAAATTAAATGCTCTACGTTTACGAATTGCAGCAAAAAAGTCGAATTAATCACTTTTTAAAACTGTAGCCTGAAAAAACCCACTCTTGTGGGTTTTTTTTATGCTCAAATGTAATATCTTCACTCAAGAAATATAGCTTTTTGCCGATAAAATGATAATAAAAGATAGCATAAAGGAATCCTTTTGAATATCACAGAACAGTCCTATATACACGCTGAACAAATGACCTTAATTAATAAGGAATCAACGATTTCTCTTTTTGGCGGATTAATGATAGCAATCTTTTATGTTGTTGTTCTTTACAACAAAGTTTCTTCTGATGTCTTACTGTTGTGGTTTACAGCAATTGGTTTGGTTTATGTTATTCGCTGGTATACGATTAATTATGTTTATCCTCTTGATGTCACTATTAAAGGTAATAGTTATCGCTGGGAAAAAATCTATTTTATTGGAACGCTTATCGCTGGTTTGCTTTGGGGTGTTGGCAGCTACTTTGTCTTTCCTGAAAACAACGCGCTACTTGATTCCGTTATCGTACTAACAATTGGCGGTTTAGTTGCAGCAGCATCTGTTACCTATGCACCAAGTAAATATATTGGTTTAGCCTTTAGTGTTCCTGCTCTGTTACCTTTAAGTATTTATTTTTTCTCTCACGATGGAAACGAATATTTTTATATGGGGGTGCTTATATTAATTTATTTATTTGTAGTATTTACCTCCAATAAGGTTATGAATCAGGCAAATATGAAAGGGATTATGCTGGGTATAAAAAATGACGTTCTGGTTGATGAGTTAAAAAATAAAATGGTAAAAATTGAAGGCATGACAGGTGAACTTTCCTATCAAGCTTCACATGACATGTTAACAGGGCTTATTAATCGCCGGGAGTTTGAAGCCAGATTGGAGAAAGCGGTTGCAGATGTAAGACGAAATGGCAGGAACCATGTGCTTTGTTATATGGATTTAGATGAGTTTAAAGTAGTAAACGATACATGCGGCCATGTAGCCGGTGATGCTTTGTTGCAGAATTTAGCAAAACATCTGGAAGGTAAAATAAGAAGTACAGATACAATTTCGCGTTTAGGTGGAGATGAATTTGGATTGTTGCTGCCTCTTTGTAATATTGACAAGGCACGGGAAATTGCCAATAAGTTACGTGAAATTATAAAAAGTTTTCAATTTGTTTGGGGTGGAAAATCATTTGATATTGGTGTAAGTATTGGTTTAGTTGAAATCAATACAAATATGCGAACATTAAATGATATTTTAAAAGCAGCAGATTCAGCATGTTATGTCGCGAAAGATTTAGGAAAAAATAGAATACATATTTATCAGGATGATGATATACAACTTACACAACGTTTAGGTGATATGCATAGCGCTCAGGCAGTGCAAAAATCTCTGGCAGATGATCGTTTTGTTCTTTTTGCACAGGAAATACGTTCTAATCATACAAGTAAAATTAAATGGCATGGTGAGTTTTTGGTTCGTATGTTAGGTGAAAATGATGAAATTATCCCACCAGATAAATTTATTCCCGCTGCTGAACGTTATCATTTAATGGTTGATCTTGATAAATGGATTATAAATAAAGCCTTTAGATATATTAAACAGTTGGAAGAAAAATATGATGGTGCTGTTTTATGCGCAATTAATTTATCAGGCCAGTCCATCTGTGATCATGATTTTCTCAACTATGTTGTTAGCGAACTTGATGCTTCAGGTGTGTTGCCAAACTCAGTTTGTTTTGAAATAACTGAAACAGCAATAGTGTCGAATTTCTTTTATGCTGAAAAACTATTGGAAAATTTAAAAGGTATGGGGTGTAGTTTTTCATTGGATGATTTTGGTAGTGGATTAAGCTCTTTTGGTTATTTAAAAAAGTTGATGGTTGATTACTTGAAAATTGATGGAAGCTTTGTAAAATCAATGTTGGATGATGATAAAGATTATGCTTTGGTAAAATCAATAAACCAGGTTGGCCAAGAAATGGGAATGAAAACGATTGCAGAGTTTGTTGAGAATGAAACATTGCATAAAGCGCTTATAGATATGAATGTAGATTTTTCACAAGGCTATGGTATTTCTAAACCCGTGCCTTTGGATTCTCTTGTTTAATGACTTATCTTTGTTAAAAAAAAACCTGCATATGCAGGTTTTTTTATTTATAAATAATGTAGATTATTTTGAAAACTTTTTCTTTATCCAGTAATCAACGCTAACATACTTACCTGCACCAATAAAAAATAAAGCAAGTAGCATAATAAAATAAGTTGCCGCAAACTCGATACCATTTTTAAGTATGGTGATATAACCAGCTTCAGTTAACCAGCCATAGTTTCCATGTTGTTTTAATAATGATTTAGCGGCTTCTTTGCGTTCGTTAGCCGCCTCAATTAAATCTGTACGCCATTCCCAGGGAACGGTTAATGTTGATTCAGGTAAGGCATGCCAACCATTATCCCAGTGCGCTGTTCCTGCAGCTACAATCATCGTTATCATAAGTGGAATAGCAAACCAACGAGTGGCCAAACCTAATATAAGAGCTATACCTCCAACTAATTCAATTGCACCAGCCATTATTGCCATAAACATTGGTGCTGGCATTCCTAATATTTCTCCAAAGTAATATGCTGTACTATCTAAATCTGTAAGCTTTCCATAACCTGCTATGATAAAAATGGGTGCTAGAAAAATACGCAGTAAAAGCGGTGCAAGAAAATCAAGTTGTCTGGTACGATCAAGCAGTTTTTGTAATTGAAGACATTTATCGCTGAGTTTATCCATGAGTGAACTCCAGTTTATTTGGATTTTTTATGGTTAGCGCTAAGACTACAAAAATAAGTATTTGTTCAAATTAAATATTCATTCCACCTAAAATAACATTTCTATTTTTTAGATCCTGCATAATTTGCATGCCACCTTCAATAACAACATTTGGATCGGGGTGATTTAATTGTTCTGCAATTTTTTCTAATATTTTTTTTGTGTTTAATTGGTGCTCATCATTTATAAATTGAATGAGCAATGCGGTAACAGGGTTAAGTTCCATAAAATGAACTTCATCTTTGTTGTCACGATAAATTAATAAATAGACGGGTTGTTCTGATGGTGTATCAGGAATAAAGTCTGTGCTTATATGTTGCACGGGGTATTGATAGGTCAAAGGCCAGGCAAGAGGCGACATAACCGGTTGTTGGTTTAATAAATCACCATCTTTGTCTATTTTGTCCCATTTTATCGTTTCGTCAAGATCGGAGGTCATTAATGCCAGCTCGATCCATTCATAGTGTGCTAATTCTTTAATAAAGTCAGGGTCGTTTGGGTTATCGCGTTCATTTTCTAGATACTTTAAAAATTCTCGCGGCATTTCAGGAAATAATGGTGTGTGTGATAAGTGACGGCTAAAGTAATCACGCATCATGTCATTCCAGTCATCTTCGGCAGTAATTTTTTTTAGTACGGGATAGGTATTAGAAATAAAATCTTCGACGTTATTAAAAAATAACTCGTTGTAGATTTTCATGCGACGTTCTTCAACATCGTTAGGAATGGGGTTTGATTCAGGATCACGAATATGCGCAGCAAACTCGTATTGTGTTTTTTTGAATAAGGGTAGCTCAGCCATGCTGGCTACTATCTTTATTGTGTTGTTCCCATTTTTTCTGTATTTCAATAATGGTATCAACTTCGCCTAATAATTCAGGAATGGGGGGGATATTAAAATCTCTTTCTAGCAAGGTTGGCATTACACCAAATACATCATAGGTTTTATGTAACAAATCCCAAACCGGATCCACAACATCTGCACCATGGGTATCAACAATTAAGTCATGGGCTTCATTATAATGTCCTGCAATGTGCAAGTACGTTACACGTTCAGCAGGGAGCTTTTTAAGAAAATCAACAGCATCATATTTATGATTAATACTGTTTACGTAAATATTATTAACGTCTAACAAGAAGTCACAATCAGCTTCGCTGATGACTGCGTTAATAAAATCAATTTCTTCCATTTCTTTTGAAGGTGCAGCGTAATAGGACACATTTTCCATTGCGATACGCTGTTCGAGTATGTCTTGAGTGCGCCGTATGCGCTCTGCAACGTAATGCACGGCTTCTTCTGTAAAAGGAATGGGCATGAGGTCATAAAGATGACCATCATCACTACAGTAGCTTAAATGATCACTATAGCAGGGAATATTGTGTTGTTTAATAAAGTGTTTAACTTTGTAAAGGAAAGCCTCATCAAGTGGAGCAGGACTGCCTATTGATAATGATAAGCCGTGTAATGCAACGGGGTATTTCTCTGCAAAAGCACTAAACTGTTTACCTAGTGCGCCACCAACGCTCACCCAGTTTTCGGGCGCGACTTCCATAAAGTTCACTTGAGAAGGCGGTTGATCTGCAAGCGCTTCCATAATGGAACGTCGCAGACCTAAACCCGCCCCATGAACAGGGTATTGATTATTGTTCATGTCAGTAATTATGCCGGCTTATTTGCTACCGCCACATTTACCTTCACCACATTTTCCTTCTTTTCCTTTACCCATTGGCATATCTTCATCCATTCCCTTTTGACCACCACATTTTCCTTCTTTTCCTTTACCCATTGGCATATCTTTATTCATTCCTTTTTTGCCACCGCAGTTGCCTTCCATGTTTTTCTTCATTTCTTTAGCGCCGCCACACTTACCTTCGCCGCATTTACCTTCCATTTTTTTCTTTTCTTTTTTTCCGCCACATTTGCCTTCACCGCATTTTCCTTCAGCAAGTTGCATGTAACCGCTAGAAAGTTCATTCATTGTGAAAGGATTAGCACCTTCAGCAGCATTTGCAACAGAACCCATTGTTAAAGAGGCAACAAAAGCAGTACTTGCTGCAACTGAAAGGGTAGTGATTGTTTTTTTCTTAGACATCTGACTATCTCCGTTTATAAATTTATAGGTAAAACATTATTGTTTTAATAAAAAATCATAGAGCTTTAAAGGTGAACAACGAGTACTCCTACAGCTTGCAAAATAGGACATACATCTATAACAAAAGTTTCGTTAAGATACGAGGCTTTTTTTTAATTGAGTAAACAATATGATGTCTGCACGCTGCAAAGGGGAGTTTTGGGGCTAACTGAACAAAAAATTGCATATAAAACAACATTTTATTTGTGTGATTGGTTTTTGAGGAAGTTGAATGATTAAGTATATTTTTTTAAACAGTTTAAATAATCTTTTTCATCGGGGGCGCGATTTTGTGACTGGGCTTCCCAAAGCATTTTTCCCAAGCATTCCATCATTAAATGCTCCGTTTCATGGGGATCATTAATTTTCCTCAACATAGATTGGTATATCTGCTCAATTCCGCTAGGGCGCTGAGTTGAAAGCTGTTCCTGGATGGAAATATGCATCGCCATATGAAGAAAGGGATTGGTTTCACCCATTTCCGGCGTGTAGTCTTTGTCGAGTGTATTATGATTTTCTAATAGAGAGTGATATTCAGGATGGAGTTCAATGATCTTAGCAACAACCGCTTCTAATGGTTCCATCAGTTGCTTGTTGATATGTTTTTCCCATGCGGTAAAAAACATTTGTCGTAGTTCTGTGCGGTCTTGTCCAAACATGGGCGTAGGGTAATAAGCTGGGTTAAAAGTTACAAGTTATTCGATGACTTTATCTTTGAATTCACATAAGTCTTCAATGACACAAGCTCCACACCGAGGTTTACGTGCAATACAAGTGTAGCGGCCATGCAATATAAGCCAGTGGTGTGCATCTACCATGAATTCTTCAGGAATAAATTTAACCAGCTTTTTCTCAACTTCGAGTACATTTTTACCGGGCGCAATTTTGGTACGATTAGAGACGCGAAATATATGGGTATCAACCGCCATGGTGGGATGACCAAAAGCCGTATTTAAGACTACGTTAGCGGTTTTACGGCCTACACCGGGTAAGGCTTCAAGGGCTTCACGATTATCCGGGACTTCAGAGTTATGTTCTTGCACCAGCATATTGCAGGTTTTGATGATGTTTTTGGCTTTGGTATTAAACAAACCAATGGTTTTAATATATTTTTTTAAGCCAGTCTCTTTTAACGCCGCCATTTTTTTTGGCGTAGGCGCTTTTTTAAATAAGTCCTCTGTGGCTTTGTTAACCCCTTTATCTGTTGATTGTGCTGAAAGAATGACAGCAATTAGTAACTCAAAAGGAGATGAAAAATTTAATTCGGTGGTGGGGTTAGGGGTATGTTTTTTCAGTCGAGTGAAAATTTCAGTACGAATTGTTTTATTCATAAATTAACTGCTTGTTTCAGCGGATTCAATTGCGTGTTCTGTTATACGTTTTTCACGAGCGAGTTGTTTTTTATCAATAATATTTTTACCAGCAATTAACAAGCCTAAGCCAATAAATGCACCAGGAGGTAAAATAGCCAGTAAATAGCCACGGTAATCATCAAAAAAGGTGATGGTCATATCACGTGCCGCGTCACCAAACATGAGGTGAGCTTGTTGGAATAATGTACCAAGACCAATTATTTCGCGCATTGCACCCAATGTTACCAACACCGCAGTGAAACCCAGGCCCATAAACAAACCATCAATAAAAGAACTTGAAACCGTATTTTTAGAGGCAAAGGCTTCTGCCCGGGCAATAATGGCACAGTTGGTTACGATTAAAGGAATAAAGATACCTAAAATATTATAAAGCTCATGAAACCACGCGTTCATTGATAATTCGATAACGGTTACCGTAGAAGCAATGATCAAAACGAATACAGGAATGCGAATTTCTGGTCGAACCCAATGACGAATCATTGCCACCATGACGTTAGAAGCCACCAATGTTAATATTGTTGCTAAACCAAGACCCAAACCATTTACAACGGTATTAGAGACCGCGAGTAGGGGACATAAGCCAAGTAGTTGTACAAAGGCAGGATTGTTCTTCCATAAGCCGTTATAAATAATTGAACGGTAGCTAGTATCACTCATACAAGGTGTCCTTATGTTCTTTATAGAAGAGTAAGGTTTTATATACTGCTTTTACTATAGCGCGTGGTGAAATTGTTGCACCGGTAAATTGATCAAACTCTCCAGCATCACGCTTAACCCCCCAACCTTTTTTGTCCGGGTTGAGTAGCGATTTATTTTTGAATTTTGTAATCCAGTCAGAACGATTTTCTTCGATTGCATCACCAAGGCCAGGTGTTTCTTTGTGCTGAACAACTCGAACACCAGCAAGAACGCCATCGTAATTTATTGCAACAAGTAACTCGATATTACCACTATAACCATCGGGCGCTACGCTGTTTATAATAACGGCAACAGGTTGATTATTTTTACGTGCACGGTATACATTGACTAGCTTTTTGCTGCCGAGCAGTTCTTTATCTTGAACAGCAATAATGTCGTTGAAAATATCATTGTCATGCACGGTAGGTGGAATAAGCACATGAAAGGCTTTTAATAAGGCAAGACGCTTATTTTCATTAATACGATCAATGCTATTGTCGAAGGTATAGGAAACAAAGAATGTCCCGACAATAGCAAACAAGGAGAGGACAACGGCACTGATGAGCATGTTACGTAGAATATTCATTATTTTTTATCTACCGCACCAAATACCACTGGCTTATTGTAGTAATCAATCATCGGTACGGCCATATTCATAAGAAGAACAGAGAAGGCAATTGCATCAGGATAACCACCCCAGGTACGAATGATATAAATGAGAATACCGATGCCCGCACCATAAATCAGGCGGCCCCGATTGGATGCGGCAGCGGTAACAGGATCGGTTGCAATAAAAAATGCACCTAACATGGCCGCACCACCAAACAAATGAAAACTAATGGATGAATAAGTGCCTGAATCAGAAAAGTTAAAAATCATCGCCATAAAAGCAAGCGCTCCCAACATGGAAACAGGAATATGCCAGCTAATGACTTTTATAAAAATAAGAACAATACCACCTAACAAAAATAGAATATTAACCCACTCCCAACCATAACCGGCGATATTGCTAAACAGTTGATTGTTCGCGCTCTGTATTTCATCAAGGGTATAACCCAGGCTAAGTTGAGTTTTAATATTATCTAGTGGTGTTGCCATCGTTAGTGCGTCATAACTCATGCCTGCGGGGAGCGTTTCAAAAAAACTATAACGTAAGGTATCAAAAAAACTCAAACCATGTGTTTCTGCCGGAATCCATGCGGTCATTTCTTTTGGAAATGCGATTAATAGCATGGCATAGCCTACCATGGCCGGGTTAAATGGGTTGTAGCCCATCCCTCCATATAAATGTTTTGCAATAACAATAGCGAAAGCTGAGCCTAAGGCGGCTAACCACCAGGGCGCTAGTGTCGGTAATGCGAGAGCAAGTAAAATTGCGGTAAGCACAGCCGTACCATCGTAAATAAAAGGTTTTATCGGGCGTTGGCGAATTTTTAATATGGTGATCTCACAAATAATCGCCGTGATAACAGCTACCGTAATATTTAGAATGACACCAAAACCAAAAAAATGAACATAGGCCAATGTACCTGGAATAAGCGCATAAATAACGGCAAGCATCATGCGTGAAATATTTTCATTATTTTGTATGTAAGGTGAGCTTTTCATAGTTAACTCTCTTCTTTTTCTTTTTTACGTCTTGCATCCGCTTCAGCAATAGATTTTTTTTGTTTTGGCGTTAAGTTGTCAGTATTAGCAGGTGTAATCGATTGCGAGTCGCGCTTTGCTTTAACGCGTGCCATGGCTGCTTCAATAGCAGATTTTTTTGCATCTTCTGCGCTTAATTTATCACTACTGGCTTTATCACCACTAACTTTTTTTAGTAGTTCACGTTTTTGTCGCTTACGTTCTTCGTTCTCTGCTTTCTTACGTTCCATTCTGAACAAACGAAATTCATGCCGTTGCCGTGCAATATCTGAGTTTTTCTTTTCCTGTTCAAGCGCATAAATTTCTGTTTTTGCAAAGCGATAGTATTGCACTAAAGGTATGTGGCTTGGGCAAACATAGGAACAACAGCCACATTCAATACAGTCATAAAGATTATAGTCTTGAGCCTTATCAAAATTTTTCGCGCGTGCATACCAATAAAGTTGTTGTGGTAATAATTGTGCAGGGCAAACTTCTGCACATTTTCCGCAACGTATACAAGGCATAACAAATTCTGTTTCAGTCTCTTTAGACTGAACAAGAATGCAGTTACTTGTTTTAATGACAGGAACATCATCAGTGCTCACTTCAAAGCCCATCATAGGCCCGCCCATGATGAACTGTTCTGCTTTATTATTTCTTTTACACAGGTTTATTAATTCAGAAAAAGGCGTTCCAAGTAAAACATTTAAGTTTGTTGGGTGATCAACGCCATCACCCGTTACAGTAACATAACGACTGATTAACGGTTTACCTTCGAGTACTGCATCTGCAATTGCCGCGGCTGTCGCAACATTGTGGCAAACAATACCGATGTTGAGTGGTAAACCATTACTGGGTACTTCTTTTCCTGTAATCGTTTTTATTAATTGTTTTTCACCACCAGCGGGATAGAGGGTGGGTACCTGAATAATGTTAATGTATTCTGCTTCATGTTCATGTAGTGCATTGACTAACATGGTGTGGGCTGCACGTTTATTATCTTCGAGTGCAATAACACATTGTTTAGCGTGTAATGCATGACGTATAACATTTAAGCCATCAATAATTTTGCGGCTCTGTTCTTGCATTAGCATAGCGTCACAAGTGATATAAGGTTCGCATTCAGCCCCGTTTAATATCAATGTATCAATAGCACTCGTTTGCTCGCTATTTAGTTTTATATAAGAAGGAAAGCCCGCTCCACCTAAACCAACAATGCCGGCATCACGAATAATATTTCGTACTTCATTGGCTTCAAGCTGGCGGTAGTTGGCATTGGGTTTACACTCTATCCATTGCTCTTTGCCATCTGTTTCTAAAACAATACAATCTGTACTTATACCTGAAGGATGTGGTACTACATGTTTTTCTATCGCAATTATCTTCCCGGAGCTTGGGGCGTGTATTGGCGCACTGACATAGTCTTTTGCTTCAGCAATGATCTGGCCTTTTAAAACAGCATCACCAACTTTGACACAAGCCTCTGCTGCATGACCAATATGTTGCTTTAATGGTAGCGTTAATACTTTGGGTAACGGTGCGGCTTGCGTTGCATGCTTCATTGACATGCTTTTATTGCCTTTGAGTTTAAGGCCGCCAAATATTTTCCATAATTTCATATTATGAATTCACCTTATTTGTTTCAGGCGATGGCCATTTCCAGTTACTGGTTGTTTCTGTAACGGTTCGAATATAAATACAATCAACAGGACAAACAGGAATGCAAAGGTCGCAACCAGTACATTCACTTTCTATAACGGTGTGCATGAGTTTTGCAGCACCTACGATGGCGTCTACCGGGCAAGCTTGAATACACAGTGTGCAACCGATACAAACTTTTTCATCGATATAAACAACGGTTTTATTTTCAGCATGTTCACCATGTTCTTCATTCAATGGTTTTGCATCTACGCCTAATAAGTCTGCAAGCTCATTGATTACGGCTTCACCACCAGGAGGGCATTGGTTTATATCGGCTTCACCTTTTGAAATAGCTTCGGCATAAGGGCGACAACCAGGATAAGTGCATTGGCCGCATTGTGTTTGTGGCAAAATGGCATCGATCTTATCAACAATAGGATCACCTTCAACTTTAAAACGAATTGCGGCAAAACCTAAAATAAGGCCGAAGATAATCGCTAATGTGGCGATAGCAATAATTGTTGTTAGCATATTAAACCTTAACGAGTCCGGCGAACCCCATGAAGGCCATGGACATTAAACCGGCAGTAATTAAAGCAATTGAAGCGCCGCGAAAAGGCTCAGGCACATCGGCAACATCTATACGCTCACGCATAGCAGCAAATAATACCAATACTAAGGAGAACCCCACTGAGGCACCAAACCCGTATAACGCAGATTCAATAAAGCCGTGCTCTGTTTGCACGTTAAGTAAAGCAACGCCCAGTACAGCACAATTGGTGGTGATCAAAGGTAAGAAAATCCCTAAGACTTGATAGAGTAAAGGGCTGGTTTTATGCACAATCATTTCGGTGAATTGCACTACAACCGCGATCACAAGAATGAAGGTAATCGTACGAAGGTATTCGATGCCTAGAGGAGCAAGCAGGTATTCATTAACTAAATAGCTACAAATAGACGATAAGGTTAAAACAAATGCTGTCGCCAAACCCATGCCTATTGCTGTTTCAAGTTTGCGAGACACTCCCATGAACGGGCAAAGGCCAAGAAACTTTACCAGAACGAAGTTATTCACCAGAATGGTGCTAATAAGAATGAGAGCGTATTCAGCCATAAGATAAACGAGGACTCTTTTATAAAATATGTAAGGGAGTATAACTTAATATACTCATCTATATCAGCAAAATCAAAGAGATACCTTGCAGTAGGAGGGGGATTTTATTCTGTAGCATCGGCTTGAGTGCCGAGCTACAAAGATAAACTTACTTTACGCGCATTCCTGGTTGCGCACCTTTATGGGGTTCTAAGATCCAAAGATCTTCATCACCGGGACCCGCGGCTAAAACCATACCTTCAGAGAGTCCAAAGCGCATTTTTCGTGGTGCAAGATTTGCCACCATGACAGTGTGTTTACCTTCAAGTTCTTCAGGCTGGTAAGCTGATTTAATACCGGCAAAGACGTTACGCGTGCCTTCACCAATATCCAAAGTGAGTTGCAGTAACTTATCTGCACCTTCAACGTGTTCGGCTTTAATAATTTTTGCGATGCGTAAATCTATTTTGGCAAAATCATCAAATTGAATTTCGTCGGCGATGGGTTCTATTTTGGGATTCACTTTTTTTGTACTCGCTTTGCGTTCTTTTTTGTCATGTTCTTGTTTTAGATCTTCTTTCGAAGCTTCAACCAGAGCATCGACTTTTTCTTGTTCAACACGGGTCATCAATGGTTTGAATTTATTAATTGCATGATCTGTCAGTGGTGTAGCTGCATCAGCCCAGTTTAATGTTTCAATATTAAGAAAAGCTTCAGAAGCTTCCGCCATAGCAGGTAGGACAGGCTTCAAATAAGTCATCAATACACGGAACAGGTTAACGCCCATGCTGTAAATTTCTTGTACCTGTTGTTCTTTACCTTCTTCTTTAGCAAGTGCCCACGGCTTTTGTTCATCAATATACTGGTTTGCTTTATCTGCCAGGGCCATAACTTCTCGTATGGCATGACTATACTCTCGCCCTTCAAATAACCGGGCAATGTTATCACCTGCCTGTACAAACGATTGGTAGAGCTCGGGTTCAGAGCAGGTTGTGCTTAATTGACCATCACATTTTTTACTTATGTAACCGGCACAACGACTGGCAATATTGACGACTTTACCGACCAGGTCAGAGTTAACACGTAAAATAAAATCATCGAGGTTTAAATCAAGATCATCAACGCCATTACCGAGTTTGGCTGCGAAGTAATAACGTAAGTACTCTGGGTTTAAGTTATCTAAATAGGTGCGCGCCTTTATGAAAGTACCGCGTGACTTTGACATTTTTTGCCCGTTAACCGTGAGGAAACCGTGACAAAAAACAGCTGTTGGTGTGCGGTGACCACTACCACTTAAAACCGCAGGCCAAAACAGAGTGTGGAAGTAGGCGATATCTTTGCCGATGAAGTGATAAACCTCATGCTCGCTATCCGCTTTCCAGTAATCATCAAAATTCAAATCATCACGTTTATCGCAAAGATTTTTGAAGCTGGCCATGTAACCCATAGGAGCATCCAGCCAGACATAAAAAAACTTGCCGGGTGCATCCGGGATTTCAAAACCAAAATAAGGCGCATCACGGGAAATATCCCAGGACTGCAAACCAGACTCAAACCATTCACTCACTTTGTTGGCGATAGCGGTTTGGGTGTGATCGCCTTTCATCCATTCGCGCAACATGGGCTCGAAGTCGGCAAGCTTGAAGAAATAATGTTCAGATTCTTTGTCGATCGGGGTTGCGCCAGAAACAGCAGAAACGGGATTTTTTAAGTCTGTTGGGGCATAGGTTGCGCCACAAACTTCACAATTATCACCATACTGATCATCTGCCCCACATTTAGGGCATGTGCCTTTAATAAAACGATCCGGCAAAAACATTTCTTTTTCGGGATCGTAAGCCTGATTGATGGTGCGCTTCTCAATATGACCCGCATCGCGTAAGCGTTTGTATATCATTTCGGCAATGTCACGGTTTTCATCAGAATGAGTAGAATGAAAGTTATCAAACTTGACGCTAAAATCCGCAAAATCAGCCCGGTGTTCTTTTTCTGTCGCTGAAATCAATTCTTCTGGTGTAATGCCTTCATTTTGTGCACGTAACATAATAGGGGTGCCATGCGCATCATCGGCACAAACATAAGTGCAGCTGTGGCCTTGCATTTTCTGAAAACGTACCCATATATCGGTCTGAATGTACTCAACCAAATGGCCGATATGAATACTGCCGTTTGCATATGGCAGAGCGCTGGTAACAAGAATTTGGCGTGCTTTAGTGGTCATAATTTAATCAGTTTTGTTTGTTATTGGTTGATATTTTTGAAGTTTTGAAAGGCGCTACCGTAGCAGTTATCGGTCGCAACTACCACTTTGAAGGAGTAGAATATGCGCCTTTATTCTCGCAAACCTCGTGATTTTTGTGTAAGATTGCGAACCCAAAATTTACCATATTAAATTACTGGGTTATTTAACCTTGTGATTTATATTACTTTAACAACATATCAGGAGATAGAGCATGGCTATCGCTCAATCACAAATCGAAGAAGCATTAAAAACGTATATTGATCCTTATCTTGAAGCTGATTTAGTTTCAACAAAAACAGTCAAAAACATTGCAGTAGATGGCGATGATGTCTCAATTGATATTCTTTATGGTTTCCCTGTTAAGGGTTACATCAATGAGCTCACTGATAAGTTAACTGAGAAAGTAAAAGCGATTGACGGTGTGGGCAAGGTAACCGTTAACGTTGCACATAAAGTAGCATCGCACGCGGTTCAAAAAGGCGTGAACATGATTCCTGGTGTGAAGAACATTATTGCGGTTGCTTCTGGTAAAGGTGGTGTTGGTAAATCAACAACTTCAGTTAACTTAGCGTTAGCACTTTCAGCAGAAGGCGCTACCGTTGGTATTTTAGATGCGGATATCTACGGCCCAAGTCAGCCACGTATGTTAGGCATAAGCGGTCAACCAGAATCTGCCGATGGCAAAAGTTTAGAGCCAATGAATAACTACGACATTCAGTCTATGTCGATTGGTTATTTGATTGATGAAGATACCCCTATGATTTGGCGTGGCCCAATGGTAACGCAAGCGTTAGAGCAGTTACTTAAAGATACAAAATGGAATGATGTTGACTATTTAATTATCGATTTACCGCCAGGCACAGGTGACATTCAATTAACGCTCGCGCAAAAAGTTCCGGTAACAGGTGCCGTGATCGTAACAACACCTCAAGACATCGCATTATTAGATGCACGCAAAGGTCTAAAGATGTTTGAGAAAGTTGAAGTGCCTGTATTAGGTGTTGTTGAAAATATGTCAATCCATATTTGTTCAGAGTGTGGTCACGCAGAACACATCTTTGGCTCGGGTGGTGGTGAAAGCATGGCAGCAGACAGTGATGTTGATTTATTAGGTGCTTTACCATTAGATATGTCTATTCGTGTAGGCACAGATGAAGGTAAGCCAACTGTTGTTGCAGATCCAGAAGGTAAGGTTGCTGAAATTTATCGTGATATTGCCCGTCGTGTTGCGGCGAAACTTTCGCAGAAAACGAAGGATCACTCGGCAGCGTTCCCCAATATCGTAATCCAAAACAACTAAGAACGAATTATTTCCTCCCTAGCGGCGTTGAGAAAAATATTTAAATTCCTCATTTACTGTTTGTAAAATCGGTCTTTAAATATTTTTCTCGCCTTGCTAGAAAGGAAATACTTCGTTCTTGTTATGCGCTCTTTCAGAGCGTATTTTTTTGTCTGAAATATATTGGTTAAGTTTTAACCAGATAAATTTTGCAGCCAATGTGGTATATTCCTTTTTCTTTTTAGCAACGCGCCAATAAACAGGTAGAGAATAAATGAGCATCAAAGCAGATAAGTGGATTCGTAGAATGGCTGAGAATGAAGGCATGATTGAGCCTTTTGAACCCGGCCAGGTTCGAGATGTTAATGGTGAACGTATTGTTTCTTACGGTACTTCCAGTTATGGCTATGATGTTCGTTGTGCTGATGAGTTTAAAATTTTCACCAATATTAATTCCGCTATTGTTGATCCGAAAGATTTTGATCACCAAAGTTTTGTAGATGTTAAAAGTGATGTTTGTATTATCCCTCCCAACTCGTTTGCCCTGGCACGCACCGTTGAATATTTTCGAATTCCCCGTAGTGTATTAACGGTCTGCTTAGGTAAGTCTACATATGCTCGTTGTGGCATTATTGTAAACGTTACCCCTTTAGAACCTGAATGGGAAGGGCATGTGACTCTTGAGTTTTCAAACACGACCCCATTACCTGCAAAAATATATGCTAATGAAGGTGTGGCACAGATGTTGTTTTTTGAATCCGATGAAATGTGTGAAACATCATATAAAGATCGTGGTGGTAAATATCAAGGGCAGGAAGGCGTGACCTTACCTAAGGCATAATTTCCTCTAATGGAATGGGTTTTGCGATACCGTAACCTTGTACGTAATCTACTTTCATATCGGATAGAACTTTAAGTACTGCACTATTTTCAACATATTCAGCAATCGTTTTAAGCCCCATACTATGGCCAATATGGTTAATAGAATTAACCATAGTGACATTAATTGGGTCTTTATCTAAATCTTTGACTAGACTGCCATCAATTTTTAGATAATCTACCGGTAGATTTTTTAAATAAGAAAAAGAACTTAAGCCGCTGCCAAAATCATCAAGGGCAACTTTACAACCAAACCCTCTTAATATTGATACTGATTTTATTGCTGTATTGATATTTTCAATCATTGCTGTTTCGGTAATTTCAAAACAAATTCGGGTTGCCTCAATATGAGATTCTGATATTTGTGCAATACAATCATCCATGAACTTTGAATCGCCCAATGATTGCCCTGATAAATTTATTGAAAAATTTATATGCTTGTATTTATCCTGAGACATAATAGGTAAAGTATTTTTAATTACCCAGTTATCAACAGCAGTCATAATATTAAATCGTTCAGCTGCAGGAAGAAAAGCGGCGGGAGATATTAAATTCTTATCAGTATCGACCATTCTAATAAGAACTTCATAATGTATATCATCTTTATTTTCTATAGAAGCTATTTTTTGAAAATATAAAATGAAATCATCATTGTCTAGGGCAGTATTTATTCGAGTTAGCCAGTTTGTTTCATTGGCATGTGCGGTAATTTCTTCAGAATCGATATTGTATACATGAACTCGGTTTCGCCCTTGTTCTTTGGCAATGTAACAAGCTGTATCGGCAGCAGATTGAATATCTTTTGGAGTACCACTTTTATTATTAATGGCGACGATGCCAATACTAACACCGATTTTAAAAGATTTACCGTCCCAATGAAAACGATAGTTGTCTATTTCTAACCTTATTTCTTCAGCTAAATCGGCTGCTTTTTTTATTGGGCATCCTTCAAATAACAAAGCAAACTCATCTCCACCAAGCCTGGCGAAGGTGTCTGTTTCTCTGACTTTTTTGTTAATAGTAAATGATATTTGTTTTAATAGTTCATCTCCTGCCACATGCCCGCAGGTATCATTTACTACTTTAAATTTATCTAAGTCCATATAGCATAGAGAATGCGTTGTATTATTTATTTTTGCATTTTTTATACTTTTGTCCAGTCTTCGTTCAAATTCTCGACGGTTTATTAAATTAGTCAGAGAATCATGGGTTGCCTGGTAGGTCATTTCTTGCGTTAGTGTTTTTATTTTTGTTATATCCCAGACATAGGTCCGGTAGAGTTTAGTTTCAGGGTTATATATTATTTTTTGTTCAAATGTTAATCCGTTAATGTCTATATCCCTGGTTGTTTCATATTTATCATTGTCAGTGTTTATATCTATTTCAATGTTTGAAAATATTATGTGGTTTTTTTTATAAAGATCAGGGAAGTTGCTAGTTGCCGCTTTATTAGCATAAGTGATTTCTCCGCCTTTTTTAAATTCAACAATAGGATTTGGGTTTAGCTCAGGAAATGTTGCTAGACGTTTTAATTCACTTTCTTTTTCAATAATGCTACTGATATCATGAATGGTGGTTATGATTAATTTATCATCATCAATAGTGAAAGGGGTTAAGCTTATTTTAACCGGTATTAGATGAGAATCTTTATGGACTATGTGAAGTCCATTTACTTCATTCATCTGTCTCTGTTGTGTTTTTGATGAAAAAGATTTCCTCTGTTCAACGTGGGTTCTTATAAATTCAGGTGGGACAAGCTTCTCTATTTTAAATCCTATTATCTCTTCTCGTTTATAACCTATTTGTTTCTCAAACTGGCTGTTGACCAGTACAATAGTGCCATCGACATTTGAAATAATAAGTGGATCCGGTGTTGAGTCGAGTAGTTCCGAAAAGAGGCGTTCATTTCTCTGGATTTCTTTTTGTTGTTCCCGTACTTTAGATAAATCGTGCATTTTTTGTAGTATAGCGATAGGTTTATTGTCTCTGTCCCTGACGACTTTAATCATGATTTCAATCGGCATGCCTGATTTGTTAGCAGGATCATCTGCTTCGAGTACGATAACGGTATTTAATAAATTTTTTCTTGCTTTGCATACTTTACAGGGCGATTCTTCTCCCTCGGGGTGAGCGTAGTCGGTAACAACTTTTCCTATAGATTCTTCGGGACTTGATTTAATAAACTGATAAAAAGCATTGTTTGCTCGTAAAATTCGATCTTTTAGATCAACCATGTACATAGGTTCATCAAGAACATCTAATGCTGATGACCATTCTATTTCAGAAAGAG
>Ga0316207_10000999_pt1 | contig 38552 bp, 37 predicted proteins | sample 6weekpyrite_MG_FD_204943 | JGI IMG/M metagenome (GOLD analysis project Ga0316207, IMG submission 204943) | Microbial mat bacterial communities from mineral coupon in-situ incubated in ocean water Damariscotta River, Maine, United States -... | ecosystem: Environmental > Aquatic > Marine >... | reverse complement strand
TGTCGCGTAAGCGGACTTACTGGAAGCAATTCAATTAGTGAAACCTTGGTCGCCGCCGCCCTATCAATCAAGCAGAAACCGCAGCCCCTTCCGGTCCTGGGCCAATATTCAATCGGCAGATGGGTCAAGATTCACTCAGCGCCAACACCGATGTTGATCTCAAGCACGGGATGCTGATCGTGCGTCAGACCAAGTTTGCCAAGTCGCGGCAGTTGCCATTGCATCCGAGCACAGTCTCGGCGTTAGCACGCTACCGACGGCAGCGTATGCGGCATGTTTCTACGATGGACGACACCCCGTTCCTGATCAGCAACCGTGGTCAGCGGCTAGGACATCCGCTCAGTGAGCGGCAGACACATCGTGTATTCAACATGCTGCGCGATAACTTGGACTGGGTCAATCGTGGTGCGCACAATGCGCCGCGTCTTCATGATCTACGTCATACGTTTGCCGTCCGGCGCATGATGATCTGGCATGAAGAAGAGACCGATATCGATCTGATGATGCTAGCGCTGTCGACCTACATGGGGCACGCCAAGATATGCTATACGTACTGGTATCTTACGGCTGTACCCGAGTTGATGGCACTTGCTGCCAGCAAGTTTGAGCGCTTCGCAGTTCGCTCGGCGTACATCTTCTTGAGCCGTCGGTTTTCCTTTTCCAGCTCCTTCATCCGAGCCATCAGCGACGCATCCATCCCACTGTACTTGGCGCGCCACTTGTAGAAGGCAGCACTGCTCATGCCGTGTTCCCGGCACAGCTCCGGGACCGGGGCACCAGCCTCGGCCTGCTTCAAAATGGCCAGAATCCGGCTGTCGGTGAATCGGGATTTTTTCATGTAGAACCTCCTCGGTACACATTACGAGAAAACTCTACTTCTGGGCACCTCTACTTTTCGGGGGGATTACCAAAACACTCGTTGGCCTCTTGATACTCCAGTCGAAAATAAACACTAACGAAGGCCCTTGCCTATATGTGCCCCAACATAGCGCTAAGAAACTAACACTTGCCGCATATTACAGTTGCATTCTCTTGGGTAGATGCTAGCATTGCTGCTGACCGACCGGATGGTCAGTTGCTATTAGCTATAATAATAAAAGGGATATATACACCAGTGAAACAATATTCAGATAGGTGCCGATGATGACAAACGCTGCTGATGAAACCACACCGCAGAGCGAAGGTGCTCGTGCCATCCTCGATGTTGCAGTGGGTTTGTTTGCCGAAAAAGGTTTTGATGCCGTCTCGATGAACGACATCGCCAAATCAGCCGGGGTCAGCAAGGCCAATGTCTTCCATCACTTCGGCTCCAAAGATGCACTGTACCTCGCCACGTTGCGCGTCGCCTGTGATAACTCCTCCCATGTCATTACGGAAATGGCCAATGCTGATGGCCCGTTTGAGCAACGCTTAGCGGACTTTCTCCGCAATCATTTGGAGTCCATGCTGAATAATGAACAGGCAACCCGGTTGGTGTTGCGCGAACTTATTGAACACGGAGCACAGCACGGTAAGGCGTTAGCCGAGCAGGTGTTTGGTGAGCATTTCTCTGGGCTGATTGCCATCGTAACGGAGGGGCAAAAACTGGGCGTATTAAAGAAGACGATTGATCCCGCCCTGCTGGCGTTAATGCTGGTCAGCAACAATATCTTTTTCTTTCAGACCCAGCAGGTGATGCGCCACTTTCCGGGTGTCTCATTCGCAGATGATCCTACCGCCTATAGCCATCAAGTGATGGAAATCTTATTACATGGAATCAAAGATGAATAACTTAATCCCGCTTTCACGTTTCTCGTATTTGACGCGGCTTGCGCTGTTATTAGGGCTGGCATTGGCTATGGCCGGTTGTAGTCAGGATGAACAGACCGATGCTGCAGCAACAGGCAGTGAGCAACGCGCTACATTGATTACCACGACCAACGCGATGTTAGCCGATGTCGAGGTGATCGAAACATCTATCGGTTACCTGGAGACCAAAGCAGCCCCGGCTGTATCCGCTGAAGTGGGCGGCAAAATAGTCAGTGTCGAAGTGGATGTGGGTCAAACCGTCAGCCGTGGGCAGGTTCTGGCGCGTATTGAAGAGAGAGACTTTAAGTTGGAGCAGGATGCTGCCCAATCTGAAGTGAAGCGGGTGGAAGCGTTGATTCGCAGCCAGCAAAAACAGGCGGCCCGGTACGAAGATATGGTGAAAGAGAATTTTGTCACCGAATCGGTCCTTGATGAAGCGCATGCACAACTGGATGCACTCAGCGAACAGTTGGCCGGTGCCAAGGCGCGTCTTGAGACGGCGCAACGCAATCTCAACAAGGTTCAAATCACCAGTCCTACCAGCGGACAGATAGAAAAACGGCTGATCTCTCGGGGCGATTTTGTTAAATCAGGCACTCCGTTATTCAACATTACCCGCAGCACAATGTTACAGGCGCATCTGCCTTATCCTGAAAACATCGCCGCTCAATTGAAACCGGGGCTTACCGTGCGCCTGAAGAGTCCCGTCGCGCCAAACGACGTGGTGGAAAATGTGATCAAGGAGATCCGTCCGACGGTGGGGCGTGCCAACAGGGCCTTGAATATCATTGTCGAGCTGGACAATCCAGGCAAATGGATTGCCGGTGGCAGTGTGCAGGGTGAGGTGATCATCGGCAAACGCCAACAGGCCGTTATGGTGCCGGAGATCAGTATCGTGCGTCGCCCCGTCGGCTCTGTCGTTTATGCCGTTGCAAATGGAACCGCCCAACAAAGAGTCGTGACACTCGGTGTACATCGTGACGGTTTGGTTGAGATTTTATCGGGACTCAGTGGCAACGAAATCGTCGCCAAAGATGGCGCGGCCTATTTGACCGATGGTGCGCCTGTTAAAACCAGCGGAGGCCAGTAGTCATGACGCTTCCCGAGCTTTCCATCAAGCGCCATGTGCTGGCCTACATGCTCAGTGGCGTATTGGTGTTGTTTGGCATCATCAGTTTTCAAGGCATCGGCGTGGATCGCTATCCCAAGATCGAGTTTCCCTCCATCTCGGTCACCACTACCCTGGCGGGCGCTAACCCGGACATCATCGACAGCAGCGTTACCAACATCGTTGAGACGGCAGTCAACAGTATCTCCGGGATTAACCATGTGCAGTCAACCTCGTCGCCCGGTGCCTCAGTGGTGGTGATCAGTTTCAATCTAAGTAAAGATGTAGACGTGGCCTTCAGCGAGGTTCAAGCCAAGGTCAACCAGGTGCTGAGGGACCTCCCCTCCGAGTCCGATCCTCCCGTGGTGGCCAAGGTGGAGTTCGGCGCCGACCCCATCATTTGGTTGATGCTGCAAGGCGATCGCACGCTGCAACAGCTCAATCAGTACGCCAGCAATGTCATTAAAAAACGATTGGAAAACATTGATGGTGTCGCTGAGATTGTGCTGGGCGGCAAACGGGATCGCACCATCCGCGTCAACCTCGATACGGAACGCATGGCCGCCATGGCGATTACCCCGCAGGATCTAATCCGCGCCTTCAATAACGAACACTTTCAGCTGCCCGGTGGTTACCTGGTGGGCCATGCGACAGAGCGTCTAATAAAACTCGATCAGGAGTTCCACGCCCCGGCCGAGCTGGCACAACTGATTGTCAGTTATCGAGACAGCGCGCCGGTGCGCCTGCGTGATATCGCCGAAATTGAAGACGGGCTGGAAGACTACCGTGAGATCGCCCGCTTTAATGGTGAATCGGCGGTGGGGATTGGTGTGGTCAAACTCACCGATGGCAATGCCGTGGCGATTGCCACCGAACTCAAGCGCCGTCTCAAAGAAGAGATCATCCCGCAACTGCCGCCGGGTATCACACTGAAGATGGGCGTCAACTCAGCGGATCTGATTGAAAGTATCGTCACCTCACTGGAAGAGCATTTGATCGAAGCGACGATCCTGACCGCCCTGGTGGTGTGGCTGTTTCTCAAGAGTATCCGCGCCACGATCATTATCTCGGCAGCGATCCCGGTTTCGCTGTTGGGCGCGATTGCAGTGATGTTTTTTGCCGGTTACACCTTTAACACCATGACGCTGTTGGCACTGCTTCTATTAATAGGTGTGGTGGTGGATGACGCCATTGTGGTGCTGGAGAACATCTATCGCCACCGCGAAGAGGGTAATGAAGACGAAAAGTCGGCCGCCCTGCATGGCACCAATCAGGTCGTCTTCGCGGTGCTGGCCGCGACGCTCACTCTGGTGTCCATTTTTGTCCCGGTAATTTTTATGGAAGGCATCATTGGTCGCTTTTTTGAATCCTTCGCCGTGGTGGTCACCGTTGGAGTATTGGTGTCGCTGTTCGTGTCATTAACCCTGGTGCCGATGCTCTGCTCGCGCCACCTCAAAGTCAGCCATAGTCACGGCAAGCTATACGGTTTTCTTGATCGCGGTTTTCAAGCCATGGACAACCTCTACCGGCGATTGCTCAGCGGCGCATTGAACTTCCGTTGGAGTGTCATCATCGTGACGTTGGCTGTGGTCTACTCCAGTGGTTTTTTCTTCGCCAACATCGGCAAAGGTTTTATGCCGCTGCAGGATGAAGGTCGTTTCCTGGTCAGCTTTAAAACCCCGCTGGGTTCCAGCCTGGAATACACCAATGAAAAGCTCAAAGAGATCGAACAGCGGTTAAGCGCTTATCCTGAGATCGATAGTTATTTCTCCACCATCGGTATGGGCGAGACCGGCCAGGCTAATCGCGGCACGGTGATTATCAAACTGACGCCACAGAATTCCGGGCGCATGCACCAATATGCGCTTATCGACCAGCTGCGCGGCACCCTGGAGGAGATCCCCGGTGTGTTGGCCTTCCCGGCACCGGTGCCCATGGTGGGCGGGCAGCGCGGTGAGCCGTTGCAGTTTGTCTTAACAGGCCCCAACCTGAATGAAGTGGCTCGACTGAGTGATGAACTGCAGCAACAACTCTCCACCATCCCGTTACTGGGGCGGGTGGACATGGATCTGCAGCTTGATTTGCCCCAGCTCAAGCTGGAGGTGGATCGCACTCAGGCGGCCAGTGTCGGTCTCACCAGTCGTGATGTGGCGCTGGCGGTGAACATGCTGGCCGGTGGCCTGGATGTCGCTAAATACAATGACGAACCCGGTGACGGCGAACGTTACGATGTGCGGCTCAAGGCAAAGGAAGGGCAGTTCCGCAGCAACGACGACCTGCGCCGCATCTATCTGCGTGGTCAGGGCGGCGAGCTGGTCCGGCTCGATACTGTTGCCCATATGGAAGAGGGGCTGGGGGCCGCCGTCGTGCCGCGTTTTGACTTGCAGTATTCCGGTAACTTTTATGCCACGCCTACCGCCTCATTGGGTGAAGCAGTAGTAGAAGTGGAAAAAATCGCCGCCGAGCTGCTGCCGCTTGGCTATCAGGTGAAGATGATCGGTCAAGCCGAAGAGTTTGCCAAAACTGCCAAGTACATGGCGTTCGCCTTCATCACGGCCATTGTGCTGGTCTATATGGTACTGGCCAGCCAGTTCAACTCTTTCATTCAACCGTTGATCATCATGGTGGCGCAACCGCTGGCCATTGTCGGTGGCGCGATGGGGCTGTGGGTGATGAACATGTCGCTCAACATTTTCTCTATGATTGGCTTAGTCCTGTTGGTCGGACTGGTGGCAAAAAACTCCATCCTGTTGGTGGATTTCACCAACCAGTTGCGCAGTGAGGGCAAAGGGATTGATGCCGCCCTCAAAGAGGCCTGCCCGGTTCGCATGCGACCGGTGTTAATGACCTCGCTGACGATCATCCTGGCGTTGTTGCCAGCGGCCATCGGCTTGGGAGCCGGGGCCGATACCAATGGCCCACTGGCGGTGGCCGTCATTAGCGGCATGATCAGTTCCACGTTACTGACACTGGTGGTGGTGCCCGCCGTCTATTCATTGGTCGAAAACGGCCTTTTACGTCTGGACTCAAGGCGAAAAAAAGCGCAGCCAGCAGTCGTCGGAGGAGATGAAGCATGAGCAGATTAAATCTCATCGCCACTGCTCTGATTCTGTTGACGACAGCAAACCCACTATTGGCCGAGCAGTCGTCTTACTCCCTGTTTGAGGTGTACGAACTGGCGCGGCAATACGATGCCCGCTTCAATGCCGCACGCGCCGACCGTGAAGCGAGCCAGGAGTTGTTACCCCAGGCCCGCTCCCAACTGCTGCCCAACATCAGCGCCAATATCAATATGGACTACATCGATCAGGAGACCGACTATAGCGGTAACGCCCCTTTTCAGAGTGGTCAACGGGATTTTCGTAGCGAGGGCTACGGCATCAAGTTGACACAACCACTCTATCGTAAAGATCGTTTTGAGCAGTACAAACAAGCCAGGGTCGGCGTGAGTCAGGGCGACACACAACTGGCGATTGCCGAGCAGCAGTTGATCCTCACGGTATCTCGTGTTTACTTTGATGTATTGCTGGCCCAAGAGACCATTAAACTCGCCGAGGCGGAACAGGCGGCCAACAAAGAACAACTGGCCAGGGCCAAACGGGGGTTTGAAGTGGGCAGTGCAACGATCACCGATGTTCACGAAGCCCAATCCCGCTTTGATCTTGCCACTGCGCGTGAGATTGCCATCCGCAACCGTGAACAGATCACCCGTCGAAGATTGAGCAAACTCATCGGTATCTTTCCACAACTGCTCCGAGGTTTAGGTAGCAAATTAACACTGACACCACCACAACCGGCAGAACTAAATCACTGGACGGAACGGGCCTCCCAGCACAATCTCACCGTATTGCTCGCGCAGCAACAGCTGAAGATTGCCTCATTGGAGATAGAGCGTATTCGTGGTGTCGCCTACCCCAGCCTCGATCTAGTGGTGAGCTATGATGACAAAAGTGCTGACGACAGCTCATTTGGTGTCGGCACCGATACCACGGAGGCACGCATCGGCCTGGAGGCGAAAATTCCACTCTATGCCGGTGGGGCTGTTGGTTCCCACGTTCGCCAGAAAACCGCTATTCGCAACAGCGCAAAACTGCAACTGGATGCCGCCCACCGTGACGCCATGTTATTGGCTGAAGATGCCTATCTCTCAATCACCAATGGGCTGCAACAAATTGATGCCCTGAGTCAGGCGCTACTCTCATCCGAAAAAACACTGGCCTCCACCGAACGTGGTTTTGAGCTTGGACTTCGCACCGGCGTCGATGTGCTCGATGCACAACAACACTATTTTTCCGCCAAGCGCGACCTGGCACAGGCGCGTTACGACTATCTTTTTAACCGCCTGCAACTCAAGGCGGCGGTGGGGAATTTGGGGGGCAAAGATGTTGAGGCGATAAACGCGTTAATGACAGAGTGAGCAAGTTGACGGACAACAAGGAGCCAAGATGAAAATATTCAGCAAACACAGTTTAGGCAATATCGAGTTAAACAACCGCCTGGTGATGGCGCCCATGACGCGCTCAAGGGCCATCGACAATGTGCCCAACGATTTGATGGTTGAATACTATCGCCTTCGCGCGGCGGCCGGGTTGATTATCACTGAAGGCGTTGCTCCATCAGCCAATGGTTTGGGATATCCGCGTATTCCGGGGATTTATAACCAGGCACAAATTGATGGCTGGAAAAAAGTGACTGAAGCGGTCCATGCCGAAGGTGGCAAGATCTTTATGCAGCTAATGCACACTGGCCGGGTTTCACATCCCGACAATATGGAACCCAATACGCGAGTGCTTGCACCTTCCGCTATCGGTATGAGCGGCGAGATGTGGACGGATAGCAACGGCATGCAAGCCTATCCAGTGCCTCAAGAAATGACATTAGAGGATATTCAACAAACACAACAAGAGTATGTTAGCGCGGCAAATAATGCGATAGCGGCAGGCTTCGATGGAATTGAGTTACATGGCGCCAATGGTTATCTAATCGACCAATTTATTAATACCGCATCGAATAAACGACAGGATAGCTATGGAGGATCAGTTGAGAATCGGTGCCGTTTTGCCTTGGAAGTAAGTAAAAAAGTGGCCGATGCCATTGGCGCTGAACGTACCGGCATTCGCCTTTCACCCTACGGTGTTTACAACGATATGGAGATTTTTGATGGGCTTGAAGATACCTATGAATACCTCGCAGGTGAACTGGGCAAACTGAATCTGCGCTACATCCATATTGTCGATCATTCATCCCAGGGCGCTCCTGAGGTGGCGGAATCGGTTAAAGCGAAAATTCGTAACGCCTTTGGTAAAGATGTTATTGCCAGCGGTGGTCTGGATAAGGAAAAGGCAGAAAACATTCTTAACGAAAACAGAGGCAGCCTGGTTGCTTTTGGGCAAGCTTTTCTGGCAAATCCCGATCTCGTATATAAGCTTGAAAATGACCTGCCATTGAATAGCCCTGACTATGATACTTTTTTCACGCCGGGTGAAAAAGGCTATTTGGATTACCCGATGGTAGACAGGTAATAGCAGTGATGACTTCCAAAGCACAACATCATCTATCTTTTTAACCGCCTGCAACTCAAGGTGGCGGTGGGTGATTTAGGGGGCAAAGATGTTGAGGAGATTAATGTGTTGATGAAGTAAAAATAATATGGAAACAGAGGACAAAAGAGAGAAGAGTTCGTCAAATGTTGGATGAATTGGAGATAGGTGGCGTATACATGAAAATGAAACATCCAGCCTCGGTAAAAAATGAATTATGCCAATGGGAGAATAGATATGAACGAAGAACATGAGCAAGAAGTCGATACCCAAGCAGTGAAAGAGGCAGCCCGCACAGCTGCTGAAAGGGGCGAATCCATTCGTGAAGAGGTTCGTAACATTACCTTGCAGGCACTGAGCCAATGGCGCCTGGATGTAAAAAACATCAAACAAGTGGTCCATGCAGTCATTGAAGGTGTAGGCATCGGGGCCAAGGGCAAGGGCGTACAAATCAAAGAGACGCTATCTGAGTCCATGGCGGGTCTGGATGATGCCCTGGAGCAATCCGCCGAGGCATCAAGGCTGGCGCTTGAAGAGGCGGCGGGCCATCTTAAAGAGTTCGGCAAACAGGATTTAAAACAGGCAACAGATGATCTTCTGGCGCTGGAAGAGATGTTCCTTGATACCCTCAAGAACGTCGCAAAAGGATCGGGCGAGGTTATTGGGAGCACGCTGAACGATTTAGTCCAGCATGCCCGCAACAGCGGCACGGCGGTTGGCAAGCGATCAACTGAAATTGTCGTAACGCTAAACCGTGAACTGGAACAATCCTTGGGTGAAACGGTTAGCACCGGTACCGATGCCGCATTAAGAGTAGCTGGCCAGATCTCTCACGCAGCGGCGGGCTTTCTTGATGGTATTGCCCAAACGCTGGACGCTAAGGTTAAAAACCGTACCCCTGATAAGCAGGAGTAGCAGATCGCCATGCTCTGGGAAACCCTGAGTGCCGCCCGTGATATCGGACGCCTGCATGACATCGCCTCTATATTGATCCGTTACGGTTTCGGCGACATGGTACGCCGACTGGGGATGGCCGGAGCCCTGGAGCGTGCGGGTAAAGCGCTGCATTGGAAGCAAACATCGGAACTGATTCGACTTGAGCCACCCGCGAGGTTCCGCCGGGCTCTGGAGGAAATGGGACCCACCTTCATCAAGCTGGGCCAGATCCTAGCGACCCGCGTGGACCTGTTTTCCCCCGAGTGGATCGCGGAATTCGAAAAACTGCAGGATCAGGCACCAGCAGTCACGTTCGAAGAGATCAGCCAACAACTGGAAGAGGATCTCGGATATCCGCCACAGGAGGTATTCGCCGAACTCGACCATGAGCCGCTGGCCGCCGCCTCCATCGCACAGGTACACCGAGCACGTTTGGAAGATGGTACGGCGGTGGTTATCAAGGTGCGTCGCCCCGGCATCCGGCCAACAGTGGAGGCGGATCTGCGCCTGCTAGCCCGCCTGGCAGAAATTGTCGATGCCGAATCAGCCGATCTACGCCGCTTCAAACCGCGCGAGGTGGTGCGCCAGTTCACTCTCTCCCTGCGCCGCGAACTGGATTTAGCGGCCGAATGCCGCAACGCTGAACGGGTCGTCCGCAATTTCATAGAGCATCCGGATATCGTTATCCCCAAGGTCTATTGGCCATGGTGCAGCGAGCGCGTGAACGTACAGGAATATATTGACGGTATTCCCGGCCGCGACCTTAGGGCCGTAGACCAAGCAGGTATGGATCGAAAAATTCTGGCACAACGCGGTGCTCAAGCGGTATTGAAAATGATCCTCGAAGATGGTTTTTTTCACGCCGACCCCCACCAGGGTAACGTTTTTTACCTGACTGGTAACCGTATCGCCTTCATCGATTTCGGCATGGTCGGACGCCTGCCCGAGCACCGTCGAAATCAAGTCGTGAACCTCTTACACGGCCTGGTGGAGCAGGATGCCCAAAGCGTGGTTGAGGTGCTGTTAGATTGGGCCGGAGACACCCCGGTAGACACCGAAAGCCTGACCCTTGAAATCGAGGGCTTTGTCGATCAATACCACGGCGTTCCTTTAAAGGATCTTAACCTGGGAGCCATGCTGGCCGAGCTGACGGCGTTGCTTCGCGATCACGCCCTCAATTTACCGCCCGATCTGGCTCTGCTCATCAAGGCCTTTATCACCCTGGAAGGGATGGGCCGTCAACTGGACCCCGACTTTGACATGGTGGCAGAGGCGTCGCCCTTTCTGCAGCGCGCCATGCTGGCCCGCTACGCACCCGATGTTCTGGCCAAACGAGGTTGGCGGGCTATGGCAGGCACCGTCGATCTGTTAACCGGGCTGCCACAAGACCTGCGCCAGCTCTTGCGCTCCGCCCGCAGCGGTAGATTCCAGCTTCATGTCGATGTCACGCGATTGAAAACATTTGGCAATCAACTGGACCGTGCCGGCAGTCGCATGGCGGTAGGAAATGTCACCGCTGCATTGATCATCGGCTCCTCCATCGTCATGACCGTTAAAGGTGGCCCGACTCTGTTTGGTCTGCCCCTGTTCGGTCTGCTCGGATTTGTCGGTGCTGCCCTCGGTGGGGTTTGGTTACTGCTGTCCGTCTGGCGCAGTGGACGAATTAGATAGGAGAGCCTAAACAAGTGATGGAAACAGAAAAACAGAAACACCGACTGCCAACCCTCTATATTCCTCATGGCGGTGGCCCCTGCTTTTTCATGGAATGGACCATGGGGCCAGCGAACACCTGGGACAACATGCAGCGTTGGCTTGCGCAACTTGGCGACACGATTCAGCCAGTACCTAAGGCGATTGTTGTGGTATCGGCCCATTGGGAAACTGAAATCATCACGATTAACAATGGCGCTCATCCGCCAATGTTATACGACTATTACGGTTTTCCCGAACATACCTATCAGCTGCAATACCCAGCTCCCGGTTCTCCTGCGCTGGCAGAAAAAATAGCGGCGCTGTTTTCAATATCGGGGATTGCCAGTTCGATGGAATCTGAGCGCGGCTATGATCACGGTCTGTTTATCCCGCTGTTATTGGCCTATCCGAACGCAAACATACCCGTTGTTCAGGTCTCTTTAAACAAATCGCTTGATCCCGCCAGTCACTTGCAAATTGGTCGCGCACTTGCGCCACTGCGTAGTGAGGGTGTGCTAATCATTGGCAGTGGCATGAGTTATCACAACATGGGCAGATTGATGAGACAGGATGCCCCTAACCGGGAATCAGATCAGTTTGATGAATGGCTGACAAAGATCTGTACGCTTTCCGCGACAGAAAGAGATGAGCAACTGTGCCGGTGGTCGAAGGCACCATCGGCACGAGATGCCCACCCGCGTGAAGAGCATCTTTTACCGTTGATGGTGATAGCCGGGGCCGCAGCAGATGATCGCGGAAGACGGGTGTTCACTGATCGAGTCATGGGCGCGACGGTATCGGCGTATCGATTTGGTTGATCTTAGAGTGTTGAAAGGATTGAGGACAAACAGATGAAAGAGATCCATACCAAAAACTGGATTGTTGGCGGGTTGTTATTAGGTCTCATAATTGCGATTGCCTTATACCTCTGGAAAGTACCTCAGACAGGAGAACTCCCGGATGGCTTTGCGGCAGGCAACAGTCGCATTGAGGCAACCGCCGTTGATATCGCGACGAAGGACGGCGGCCGTGTCACGGAAATCGTGGTGGCAGAAGGTGAGTGGGTGAAGGCTGAGCAACTACTGGCGAAGATGGATGCCCATGAGATTGAGGCCGATTTGCACGCGGCAGACGCCAATCTGCGCCGTACTCGGGAGAGCAAACGCTACGCCCAGGCCATTGTGATTCAGCGTCAAAGTGAATTGACCCTGGCGCAACAGGAGTTGCAACGATCCTTACAGATGGATAAACAAGGCTACATTGCAAAAGAGCTGCTCGACCAGAAGCGAAGTCGTCTGCGCACCAGCGAAGCGGCATTGCAAGCGGCCAAGGTTCAGGTGGCCGAAGCGGAGGCCGCTATCGAAGCCGCCGAGGCTCAGATAGGGAAGATAAAAGTCAGGTTGGCCGACAGTCTGCTGATCTCACCACGGGATGGCCGTGTGTTATACCGCCTTGCCGAGCCGGGTGAAATTCTTGGCATGGGGGGCAAGGTGTTGACGATTGTTGATCTGAGCGATGTTTATATGACGCTGTTTCTGCCGACCCACCAGGCGAGCCGGGTCAGCATCGGCGCGGATGCCCGCATCGTACTGGATGCCTTGCCGGATATGGCCATCCCGGCAAAGGTCTCGTTTATCGCGCCCCGTTCACAGTTTACCCCCCGCGCCGTGGAGACCCGTACCGAGCGGGAAAAACTGATGTTTCGTGTCAAAGTCAAAATAGATCCTGAGATACTCAAACGCTATGCCGAGCAGGTCAAGACCGGCGTGCCCGGCATGGCCTATGTACAGCTTGATCCCGACATACCCTGGCCGAACAATTTGCCACCGTTATTAAACCTGGCAGAGATACCAGAGTAGTGAATAACGAAACCGTCGCCCAATTGACCGGTGTCACCCATCGCTACCGCAAAACCGTTGCCCTCGACAACATTGATCTACACATTCCCGCCGGTTGCATGGCGGGATTGATCGGCCCGGATGGGGTGGGCAAGTCCAGCCTGCTGGCGCTGGTGGCGGGCGTGCGAAAAATCCAGCAGGGGCGAGTCATGACATTGGGTGACGATATGGCTGATCATCGTCACCGCAGCCGTGTTTGCCCGCGTATCGCCTATATGCCGCAAGGTCTCGGTAAGAATCTCTACATGTCCCTCTCGGTGTTTGAAAACATCGATTTTTTTGCTCGTTTGTTCGGCCAGGAAGCGAATGAACGTCACTGGCGCATCGACGAGTTACTACAGAGCACCGGACTGGCACAGTTTCGTGACCGCCCTGCTGGCAAACTCTCTGGCGGCATGAAACAAAAGCTTGGCCTCTGTTGTGCGCTGATCCACGACCCGGACCTGTTGATACTGGACGAACCCACCACCGGCGTCGATCCGCTCTCACGACGCCAGTTCTGGACGCTGATTGAACGCATACGCGGTCGCCGTGAAGGCATGAGTGTGCTGGTTTCCACCGCCTATATGGACGAGGCCGCAGGCTTCGATTGGCTGGTGGCCCTGGATGAGGGCAAGATCCTGGCGACCGGCACACCACTGGAGTTGATGTCTCAGACTGGAATGGATGACCTGGATGCGGCCTTTATTCAGCTGCTACCGGAGCAGAAACGACAGGGGCATAAAATGCTCGTTGTGCCACCCCGTACCGTGCAGAATGATGGCCCTGCCGCCATACAGGCATTGGCACTGACACGCCGCTTCGGTGATTTTACCGCGGTGGACGATGTCAGCTTTGAGATTGAACGCGGCGAAATTTTCGGTTTTGTCGGCTCCAATGGTTGCGGCAAAACCACCACCATGAAGATGCTGACCGGTTTATTACCGGCGAGCGCGGGTGAAGCGGCCCTGTTCGGTCATCCTGTGGACGCCCACGACATGGCCACCCGCAAACGGGTCGGATTTATGTCGCAAGGTTTCTCGCTCTATGCCGAGTTAACGGTACGGCAAAATCTGCAACTGCACGCGCGCCTGTTTCATCTCCCCACGGAACAGATTCAATACCGGGTGGATGAGATGATCACCGATTTTGATCTCTCTAATTATGCAGGCGAACTGGCCGCCCGTTTGCCACTCGGCATCCGTCAGCGTTTGTCGCTGGCGGTGGCCGTGATCCACCGCCCGGAAATTTTGATCCTGGATGAGCCTACCTCGGGTGTGGACCCGGTGGCACGGGATACGTTTTGGCGCTACCTCATCAAACTCTCTCGTCAGGACGGCGTGACTCTCTTTGTTTCCACTCATTTCATGAATGAGGCCGAACGTTGTGATCGCGTCTCTTTGATGCACTCCGGGCGGGTGTTGGCTACGGATACCCCGACCGCCCTGATTGCCGCACAGCAGGCAAAAACGCTGGAAGAGAGTTTTATCCGCTATCTTGAGGACGCTGAAACCGTGTCATCAACAGCGATTGATAGTGAAACAACCATCTCAATCAGCGCAGAAAAAACACCGAAGAAAAAAAAGCGCCCAGCGTCCAGCGCCTTCAACCCGCTGAGGCTGTTCGCCTATGCCCGCCGTGAGACCATGGAGATCCTGCGTGATCCGATCCGCCTGGCGTTTGCATTTTTAGGCACGGTCATCTTGATGTTTGTGCTCGGCTTCGGCATCAGCATGGATGTCGAAGATATCAACTTTGCGGTGTTCGACCGCGATCAAAGTCCTGAAAGCCGTGACTACATCCAGAGCATTGCCGGTTCACGCTATTTTATCGAACGCCCAGCGATACAGAGCGATCATGAGATGGACCGGCGGATGCGCAGTGGCGAACTCAGTCTGGTGCTCGAAATTCCGCCCGATTACGGCAAGGCGTTGCGGCGTGGGCGAACGCCGGAGCTAAGTGCGTGGATTGATGGAGCCATGCCGTTCCGTGCTGAAACCATTGGCGGTTATCTGCAGGGCATGCACTACGACTATATTGCCGATCTGATGCTTCGTAACGTGGGTATGGTGCCTCAAAGCGGCGCTGCCAATCTGCAGATCCGCTATCGCTACAATCAGGATTTCAAGAGTATTAACGCCATGGTGCCTGCGGTGATCCCGTTACTACTGGTGATGATTCCGGCCATGTTGACCGCGCTGGGTGTAGTGCGTGAAAAAGAACTCGGCTCCATCACCAACCTCTATGCAACGCCCGTGACCCGGTTGGAGTTTTTACTGGGTAAACAGTTGCCTTATATCGGCATTAGTATGATCAATTTTTTTAGCCTGGTATTGCTGGCCGTGTTTGTCTTTGGTGTACCGCTCAAGGGCAGCCTGTTTGCTCTGACCTTAGGCGCGCTACTCTATGTGATTGCTACAACAGGGCTGGGGTTGTTCATGTCCTCCTTCACTCGTACTCAAATTGCCGCGATGTTCGGCACCATGATCGCCACGGTATTACCCGCTGTTAGTTTCTCAGGACTCATTAATCCGGTTTCTTCTTTGGAAGGCGGTGGTGCCGTGATTGGAAATGTTTATCCAACCACCTATTTTCTGCTCATCAGCCGCGGCACCTTTACCAAAGCACTTGGGTTTACCGAACTATCCGGCTTCTTTATACCGTTGCTGGCCGCTATTTTGGTGATAACGCTGTTATGCGTTCTGTTATTGAAAAAGCAGGAGGCGTAACCATGCGACGGCTGGCAAATATCTTCCATCTGGGCATAAAAGAGTTGCGCAGTCTCTATCGTGACCCGGTGATGTTTATATTTATTATTTTTTCCTTCACGGTCATGATCTATCTGGCCGGTAAAGGCGTTTCGATGGAACTGCATAATGCGCCCGTCGCGGTGGTAGACGAAGACCGTTCGCCATTATCACAACGTATCACCCGCGCCTTCTACGGTCCCAGTTTTAAAACGCCTGATATGATCGATATTGCCGAGATCGATACGGTCATGGATGCGGGCATCTACACATTCGTGCTCGATATACCGCCGAATTTTCAGCGCGATGTACTGGCCGGTAAACAGCCGGAGATCCAGGTCAATGTGGATGCGACACAGATGTCCCAGGCCTTCATTGGTGCAGGTTATATCCAAAACATCACGCTGGGAGAGATTACAACATTCGTGCAAGGCTATCGTGCGGACAGTGCAATGCCCATCGAACTTATCACGCGTATGCGTTTTAACCCTACGCTGACCAGCGCCTGGTTTGGTGGCGTCATGGAGTTGATCAACATCATCACCTTGCTTTCCATCATCCTGACCGGCGCGGCGCTGATTCGTGAACGTGAGCACGGCACACTTGAACACCTGTTAGTCATGCCGCTCACGCCCGTTGATATTATGTTGTCCAAAGTCTGGGCCATGGGGCTGGTGGTGTTGGTGGGCGCTACGTTGTCGCTACAATTTATGATCGCCGGTGTGCTGGAGATGCCGATTGCCGGATCGGTGCCGCTGTTTCTGTTGGGCACGGCGATCTTCCTGTTTTCAACCACCTCATTGGGTATCCTGCTTGGCACCATCGCCCGTACGATGCCCCAACTGGGTCTACTGATGATCCTGTTTATTATCCCGTTACAGATGTTATCCGGTGGCTCAACACCCTACGAGAGCATGCCGCAATTTGTGCAGGTTGCGATGCAGTTTGCCCCGACCAGCCATTTCGTTAGCATCGCGCAAGCCATCCTCTATCGTGGTGCAGGCTTTGAGGTGGTGTGGCCCGATTTAGTTGCAAATATTGTTATCGGCATGGTGTTTTTCTTAGTGGCGCTGGCGCTGTTCCGTAAGAGTCTGACAGCGGCACAGTAGGGGTGCTTCCAGACGGTTGCTTTTAGGTAGGGGCTTATTTATGCGGATTGGGTGTATTTATTGGTGGCTGATCGTTAACACGCTGGTGATATCGGTTGCTCAGGCGCAATCCGCTGTTGAGTGGCAAGCACTCTCCTTTACTTTGGATAATGATCTTTTCACCTTGACCAACGGCGACAGGCATTACACAAACGGTGTGCATATTCGCCTTGAATCAAAGCCATTCGATGAGTTCAACCGTGAGACCACGCCGTCTTTGCTGTTGCCTTTGTTAGATCCTTTTCCGCTGGTGACCGATGATTTCGATCATCGCACACTGGCGTATCAATTCGGACAACTCATGTTTACACCGGCAGACATCAGCATCTCAAACCCTCAGCCCGATGATATGCCCTATGCAGGTATGCTGTATATGGCCGCCGATCTAAGCGCCAGAAATGAAGGTTATGCCGATACCGTCAGGTTTATGGTGGGCATCGTTGGGCCCTGGTCGCAGGCGGACGATACACAACGACATGTGCATCAACTTATCAATTCCGATGAACCACAAGGGTGGAACAACCAGTTACATAATGAACTGGTATTCAATCTGATGTATGAGCGTAGAACACCTTTTTCCATGGGACAACTAGAGCGTGGTTTTAACTACCAATGGATAAACATTCAACAAGCTGAATTGGGCACCATCAATACCGGCGCGGAAGTGAGCCTGGCATTATTGATCACAGAAATTGGTACGCCACAATCACATAACGTCCAGCCTTCTGTTGCACAAAATACCTATCTGTTTCGCACAGACTTAAGCCAAGGCTATTTTGGCTTATTCGGCATCACCGGCAGGCTCACACTCAGAAATATTTTTCTGGATGGGAATACCTTTCGTGACAGCCCAAGTGCGGAAAAAGAGCTGCTGAGTGCAGGTGTTTTCTACGGGATTGGTTATTCCACACGAAAATGGGGCATATCGGCAAGTTGGGTTAGTGAGGGCAAACGTTTTGAAACACAAGACAAAGGCCTACATTATGGATCTGTTACGGTGACTTATCGATATTGATATTACTGACCTTACCAAACGTCACAAAAGTTATTTTAAGAGTTTAAACGTTGGTCGGATTGATCCAATAATATTCATCAAATCCATATGAGTATGGCAGCCATAAAATGATAGAGTTTATAAAAGAGATATTGATGGAATACGGCATCGGTTATGAGGCGGTTGTAAGCGTGATCACACTGATTGTGCTGTTGGCTAGCCTGTATGTCATCGTAAAAAAATGAGGTCACTCAAGGTGTGAAAAATTTTTTACCACGAACGGTCGTTGTGCTTGGTTTGGTCTCTATGCTTAATGACACTGCCAGCGAAATGATTACGCCACTACTACCGTTGTTTCTGACGGCAACCTTAGGTGCCGGGCCTGTGATTGTTGGATTGGTCGAAGGCTTGGCGGAAGCGAGTGCCAGTATCTTGAAGCTGGTTTCCGGCTGGCTGGTTGATCGGGGCTGGAACCCTAAAAAGCTAGTTGTGGGTGGTTATACTGTTTCCAATGTATCACGTCCGCTGATCGGGCTGGCACTTGGGTGGGCCTCGGTCATGGTGCTGCGTTTTCTGGATCGTGTGGGTAAAGGTTTGCGCACATCCCCACGAGATACACTCATCGCCATCACCGTCGATCAGCGAATACGGGGACGCGCTTTTGGTTTTCATCGCGCCATGGATCACACCGGGGCGATGCTCGGTCCGTTGCTGGCGTTTATGCTGTTGCAAGTGGGATTTGAATTGGGCGATGTCTTTCTCACCTCACTCATTCCCGGTCTGCTGGTTATCCTGTTGGTCGTATTCGCCTTACCAACACCTGCTACACCAGTTGTTACAAAATCAACTCGGTTTCACTGGCGTGAGCTGGACAAACGCGTTCGGGCATTGATTCTGACTGCAGGGGGAATGGCCCTGGCCACGCCCCCTGAAGCGTTCTTGATATTATGGTTGAGCAATGCAGGCTTGCAGGTAGTGTGGGTACCGCTGGTATGGGCAGCTGCTCACGCTGTACGGGCAGTGATCTCGACTCCCGCCGGAATATTATCAGACCACATCGGACGAATGCCCGTAGTCATTATCGGCTGGGCTGGCAGAATCGTATTGCTGTTGATGTTCGCGTTGTTCTCGGACGGTACCTGGTGGGTCTGGTTGCTGTTTCTTCTCTATACCGCGAGCACCGCGTTCACTGAAGGCGCGGAACGTGCCCTGATAGGCGACTTTGCACCCGAAGAGCAACGTGGCACTGTTTATGGCCTCTATCATCTTATTTGTGGCTTGTTGGCACTGCCGGGAGCTTTATTGTTCGGCGTAATATGGCAATGGATTAGTATGGGAGCGGCTTTTTATATAGCGGCTGTTTTAACTGCTCTCTCCGCAGTTGCTTTGTTTGCATTAACAAGGGAGGAGATCAAACATTAGCTACGTCCGGCCCTTGATCTCATCGTAAGTGAATGTCTATGTTGAACCGTGATACTAAAACCAAAGATATGGAAGAGCGCAACACACTCATTATCCTTCTAGTCATTAACGGTTTTATGTTCCTGGCAGAAATTATCGTGGGTATCGTTGCAGAATCCACAGCATTGATTGCCGATTAATTAGACATGTTTGCCGATGCAACGGTTTATTTAACTGCGCTCTATGCCGTTGGACAAGGTGTGGGAAGAAAAGCGAAATCGGCCTTGATGGGCGGTGTTTAGCAACTTTCCCTAGGCGTCGGTGTGCTCTATGACATTATGCGTCGATATCTTTATGGTAGTGAGCCTGAATCACTGCTTATGATTCTAATGGGGATGGCTGCCTTGGTAGCGAAAATCACCTGCCTCACATTGATTTATAAATACAGAAAAGGCGAGGTTCATATGCGTGCCAGCTGGATCTTTTCCAAGAGCGATGTCGATGCGAATCTGGGAGTCATTGCGGGCGGTCTACTAGTGGCGTATTTCAACTCCCCTTATCCCGATCTAATCATTGGATGTATCATCGTCTGCATCGTGACTAGAGGTGGCATTACTATCATTCATGAAGCGAGCAAGCTCAATTGAACTTTATGCAAGTGGGTGAATTTTAAACATATCGTGTTTGATATACTTATCGAGCCAATGCTGAAGCGGCAGCAGAGATTACACCGAAATTTCTATGACTGCTTTGTCTATGACGCGGTCACTCCCGTTTCTCGTTGCCAACGGCTGCTTCTGGCAGCCGGAAATTGCCTTACATGTGGACACGCTAAGCTTTATGTATCCAAAGATTGTCCAAAACGGCCAAACTATGGTTTTGAACATATGCTCGCATTAAATGTGGAAGGTTATCCACAAACTCTGTGGATAACCATGTTGATAAATTAACTAGAAAGCAATGTGGTCAACACATGGCTTGGGTTGCTCAGAATTTGTACACGCACAGTTGAGGTAAGGCTGTTCTACAACAGACCGGTTTCAGCGAAGGATGTTGTGCCTTCGGCTCCAACTACTATGTGATCCAGCACTCGTACATCTAATATTTCTAATGCATCTTTAAGCCGATTGGTGATCGCTTTGTCTGCATGAGAAGGTTCGGATACACCGCTAGGGTGGTTATGGGCGAATATCACTGCAGCGGCATTGATCGACATGCATCGTTGAACAACAACTCTGGGATGGACTGATGCGCCGTTGATGGTGCCGAAGAACAGTTCTTCAAACCCCAAAACTCGATGACGGTTGTCAAGAAAAATGGCGCAGAACACTTCGTTTTTGTAAGCTGATAATTTGAGGCGAAGATACTTGATGGTATCTGTGGGGTTGGTGAAGGCCTGACCTGGCGTGTGTCTTTCAGTCAGTATGTTGAGGGCGAGTGTGATGACCTTGTTCTGCTCGATAGGGTTTAGGTCGTAGGGCACGGCGTTGAGCCGAACGGTTTTTCTCATCTTAGTCATGGTGATCTCCTGAATAACGGCGACGGAGATCACGCCCGGTTGGGAGAGTAATCTCCCAGGCCTGGGTGGTGGAAAATGGATCGACAACCCGCTAATGCAGATAGGTTGTTGCACTTGTCTCACGATCCTGCGAAGTGCTAGGGGCCGGGTTAACCGGCGAAGGCGCATGTTGAACCGCAACATGCCACGGTGGTAAAACGTCTTTCCTCAACACCCTTGGAGCAGGGCATTGGGGGAAGACGCCGCACCAGGCGGTGTACTTCCGTTGAAATTGATTCATTTTGATTGGGCGTCACCTCAGGCGCGTTTGTCCTGGGCAACATCATCAACGGCGTTAAGCCGAATTCCCCAGCGCGATATCAGAAAGACGAGGCGGGCTTTATCACCGGTCATTCGTTTATCAGCGTTTCCTGCTGAAGGGGATGTCAGGTTTTAAACTACTGGGCACGTTCAATCGCACAAAGGGGCCTGCCTGATCCCGACGCCAGGTGGCCGGTGGCATTTAGCACCAAGGCCTTAGCAGCCTTTCTCAAGACGCCTCATACGGCTTGAGAAAGGCCACCCAGGCAGGACACCACAGGGGATAGGAAGGATAGGTTAAGGAAGTACGCCGCATAGGCGGCGTTGAGTAAGGGTGGTTACCAACCGGTATGGCTCAACATTAGTTCGATAATGATTTCGAGCTCATTGAGGTCAAGTCGGTTTGCGATATCACCAATTCCTGAATAGCCAAACCCACTACAGATATCTGCGCCCCAGTCGCCATTGAAGAAGCTGACGACCGCACCGATGAATATTCCTTGTCCGACGCTGCATACGCTGAGATAACGCTCTATAGCTTCGTTGTCGGGTCTAAGCTGTTCACGATGGTTGGCTGATTCACAGGCCTCTTTGCTTTCACAATGGAAAAACTGTGGGCCAATGATGAGTACCGCTTTTTTCCAAGCTGCTAGAAAACGCTGTGAGGCATTCTCATAGTGCTGTTGAGTACGTTGGCACTCCTGCATTGCTTGTTGTAAGGCGAGGTTCGAGTTCATGATCGACACTCCTTGTTGAGCAGTGGTGAATGTGAATCCACCACTCCGGGATATCACCGATGTGTGGTGTTATCCCTAGGGAGTGGTGGAGCGATGAAGATGAAAATCTAGGCGGCGTTTGGTAGATCCAGTTCGATCTTATTGCCGTTAATTTTCACCCAGTCGATACGCAGCAATCGCGCTTTAAGCGAAACGCCTGTTTGACCGGCTTTGTTGCCTTTGCTGTAGACGAATGTATCGGTGTAGAGGTCACCCAGTTTGAAACCGATCAGAACCTTGTTCTGCTGGTCTTCAAGCATTGGCTTGATCTGGTCAATGATGACCTGGGCCTCACTACCTGACACTCGACAATCAAAGCGTGTGTATTGCGTATCACTGGCACTGCCATGCAATGCAGAGATGTCCACGGCTAAAAAAGACTGGCCGCGTTTGACAGGAACCTCACGGATACGATTTACGTAACCGATGCCGGTAATGTGCAGATCGAAATACTTTTGATCTTGAGTTTGAGGGGTGTTGGACATGTGTTTTCTCCTAAGTTGATATCCGGAGAAACAGTTGTGCCCCAATCGGGAAACATGTTTCCCCGTTGGGTGGGTGATGATGGATCGACAGTTAATACTCAGATGAACTGTTGCACTTATCTAACGATCCTGCGAAGTGCTTAGGTGCTGGTGTTAATCAGCAAGGGTGCTACTTAGCCCAAGTAGCGAGGGGTAAAAACTGTTCGTTGATGTTGAAATGACTATCGGATAAATAACGATGTTGAACAACGGAAAATTAATTATCCGATGAGAAAAATATCTACGAAGAATTAAGAGATAGAAGAGGTTTGTTAGCGAATCAGGCGTCGTTCAAGTAGCGACAGCATATCCCTGCGTCCATCCAAGACACAGTGAACGAAAAGGTCTGCCCCGATGATTTCGTAAATAACCCGATATGGTTTGAAGCGAACCTCTCGATAGTTGGTTACTCCAATTCGATCCAATTCAGGTGGAACATTACCCCTTAGGGGAAATTCGGCAAGCTCAGAACAGAGTGATTCCAGCTTATCCAACACATACATCCCATTCTCTGCCGAGTCATGGACGGCAATGTAGCGGTAGATGTCGATCAGGTCCTGCTCTGCTTCCTCAGTTATCCGGATGCGGTAGCGTTTCACTCAGCCTAATCCTGGATTCGTTTACGGATATCCGCAAAGGCTTTTTTGACAGGTTTGCTACGGCCTTCCTGAACGTTTTGGGAGCTCTGGGCCAGCATTTTGAGCAGCGCCAGGGATTCCTGGGTCTGTTCGTAACTTTCTATATCCTGAAGCACTGCTTTGGCCTCGCCATGCTGGGTGATCACAAGCGGGCGTTGGTTCTCGCTGACATCACGTAGGGCCTCGGCGGTGTGGCTTTTGATATAGCTGATGGGTTTGACCGATTCACTGAGTTTCATGTGTAGTCCTACCGTTTATGTATGAATGGTACTAAATATAGACCTTATTTGGCACCAAATCAACGCGGGTTCTGCTGGAAATACCTATCTGTCTGATTTGTAAGGAGTCCCTATAATCCTGTGGTCGGTGACTCGACTCCTGAGGCGCTCCATGACAGTCTTACCATCGTTTACCTTGCCAGTTTTAAGGTCGGCGATGCCTTCCTGTAGGGCCTCTTCCAGGTGTTCTAACTTGGTATCAATGTGCTGGGGTTTATTCATGTTGCACCTCAATGTTTCGAACAATATTACTCGCTCTTGTGCCATGAGAAATACCTACATTTAGGATAACCGGTGCAGCCTAGAAAGGGTTTTCCCTCGTTTTTACCGTTCTTGATAGATCGCAACACCAGTTTGCCTTTCTTGCACTCAAGGCAGGTGTCGCCAACTCTGGCTTTGGATTTTTTCTGTGCTACCTTCTCGGATGTTTTTCGCTTGGCTGGTTTACCTCTGTTGTCTGGAAGGGTTGTTTTACATTCAGGGTAGCCGCTGCATCCCCAAAAGAATCCATTGCCGCTTTTACGTCTACGCAGGGGTTTTCCACAAGACGGGCAGGGGTGGTTGCTCGCGGCGTCAGAAAAGGTAGGTGTGCTTGGATTTGTTTTGGCGCTTGATATTGTCTGGCGCAGAACCGTGTTGATCCATTGCGTCTGTCCCTGGATAAACGTCTCCAGCTTTCCTTTGCCTTGGGCAATATCATCCAGGCCTTGTTCCCATAGCGCCGTGGTGGCCGGGTCTTTGATGGCTTTTGGAAGCATTGCGATCAACGTGCGACCTGTGTTGGTGCTGATAACGTGCTTTTTATGCTTCCTGATAAAGCCTCGTTGCACCAGTGTTTCAATAATACCGGCACGGGTGGCTTCGGTACCAATGCCCGATGTTTCACGCAGTACCTTCTTCAATGCCGGATCTTCAATCTGCTTGCCGATATTCTTCATCGCTGCAATCAAAGTACCTTCGGTAAACCTGGCGGGTGGTTTGGTCTGTTTGGTTTCCAGGGAGGTCTGGTATACCTGGGCATTTGTTCCGTGCTCTACCTTGGGAAGGGCTTGGTTCTCTTCTGAGTGCTCTTCGTCTGGCTCAGAGGGTTTCACATGAATCACGTGCCAGCCGGGTGACTTTTCGGTTCTGCCACTTGCACGAAAGGTCTCATCACACACCATGACCGTGATTGTTGTTTGCTCGTATTCATGGTCGGGAAAGAATTGGGCGAGATAGCGGCGGCATACCAAGTCGTAAAGCTTTCGCTCATTAGCATTCATTCGACCTGTATCAGTCGGTGATGTGGTCGGGATGATGGCATGGTGAGCGGTGATCTTTTTGTCATTCCAGGCTCTGGAGCGAATGGAGGCGTTAGCACCTTGTACCAGCTTCACGTAAGCGGAGTCAGATTGAGCGATAGCCTGTAACACCTGATCTGCTTCACTGTGCTGATATTCCGGCAGGTAGGGGCAATCAGTTCTTGGATAGGTTAAGGCCTTGTGTGTCTCGTAGAGTGCCTGGGCAGTATCAAGCGTGGCCTGAGCGCTCATCCCCCAGCGCCTGGAGGCCTCTTGCTGTAGTGAGGACAAGTCAAACGGTAGGGGGGCTGGTTCGCGTTTGAGTTCGGTGGTTGCGTTTTCTATGGTGCCCGATTTGTTGTCGATTCGCTGCGCCACATTGATGGCCGCCTGTTGATTGGTGCAGCGGCCCTCGGAATCAGCGACAGTTTCAGGCGGCAGCCACTTGGCATTAAAGCGACCACCCGGAACCGCAAATTCAGCCGTGAGTACGTAGTACGGGAAGGGTTTGAAGGCATCGATTTCAAGGTCTCGCGCCACCACCAGATTAAGCGTAGGCGTTTGAACCCGTCCTACCGATAAAACGCCATCATGGCCATGTTGGCGACCGATCAGGGTATAGGCGCGGGTAAGGTTCATGCCTACCAACCAGTCAGCACGGGCGCGGCCGAGTCCGGCCTGATAAAGTGGTTCGGTTTGCTGGCCTGGCAGTATATTGCTCAGTGCCTTGCGAATACTCTTGTCGTCCAATGCGGATAGCCACAGGCGTTGAACAGGGCCGTGCCAACGGCATTGGTCCAGGATTTCACGGGCGATGGTTTCACCCTCGCGGTCGGCGTCGGTGGCAACCACTACGGATGAGGCCTGCTTGAGCAGTTGCTGGATTACTTTGAACTGTTTGCGGGCTTCTTTCTTGACTTCGAGTTGCCAGGTTTCAGGGATGATGGGTAGCGTTTCCAGCGTCCAGCGCTTCAAGGACTCGTCGTACTGGTCTGGTGGGGCCATCTCCAGTAGGTGGCCAAAGCACCAGGTCACGATGCGATCCTGACCGATCAGGCAGCCATCACCTTGTTGGCGAACACCCAGTACCCGAGAGATATCACGGGCCTGGGAGGGCTTTTCGCAGAGGTACAGTTCCATAGGTTTGGCAGCTTATGTCGTGCTGCTCACCATGGCTTTGAGAGTTTTGCCGGGCGAGAATGTGGGTAGGGTTTTGGCCGGGATTTTGATCGACTCACCGGTCGCCGGATTCCTTCCAATACGTGCACGTTGCTTCTTCGTATGAAAGCGACCAAAGCCAATGAGGGAGATCTCACCGCCATCGCTCAGTGTTTCTGTGACGATGCCCTGGAATGACTCTACAAACCGTTGAGCTTCCGCATCGCTGATTTGCAGATTGGAAGATAGGGTGGAAATGAGTTCTTTTTTGTTCATGCGGTGGTCTCCGTGGTTGATTTCCGTAGTTGCGTGGATTCAATGCGTCCAATAGCCAATGTGATTTCATCGGCATAAAGCACCCACTTGGAACGATCCTGTTGTGTCTTTTCATCGGTCCAGGTGCTTTGTTTGAGTGAGCCTTCTACTTTGACGCGTATGCCTTTCTTGAGAACGCGCATCACATCATCAGCGAGCCAATCCCAGGCTGAAACATCCAGCCAGAATCCGCCTTTGTCTTCGAACTGTTCGCTGTCATGGTCAAGCACAGGTCGGTCGAAGTAGATTCTCATGTCGGCGACTTTGCGTTGTTCGCTGCCAACGGGTGAAGACAAAGCTGGGTCGCTCCCCAAGTTTCCTGTACCAGTGAATTTGTTAGACATGTTGTGTTACCTCATTCGATGTTGGGTTTAAGCGCTAAACCTGGCATCGAGTGTTTTATAAATAAATGGCTTTTTAGATATTGCTTTCGCATAAATTCACCGGTGAAGTCTTTGTGAATTCTCGTAGGTCAAGTAAGTGGCTGATCAATTTTCTGAGCGACTTGATTTGGTAAAATACTTCGCCGTGCAATAGATTGAGCTGGAGCCGATTTTTCTCGATATCCATAAGCACGCCCCTAACGGGACGGGATTGGGATAACAAAAACGACTTACCAATCTCATCTTCGGCAATGGAGAAGTAACGCTGTTTGACACCACTCATGCGCCAACGAAGGTATTGTCCATTGGCTGTCTTGTGCAGCACCAAGTAGGCAGGCAATTTGTTATCAAACGTATTCTCGTAGTCATCGATCAACGATTTCATCTGGCGCAGCGTCAATTCACGTTTTTTTTGCAGATGTTCAATTCGACCACGCAAGGAAGGGATGCTCCAGTCATTCCCCCCCTTACCCTTAAAGGGAAAGGGCCCTTTAGCAGTGTCTGGCATTAGCTAGTTTCTCCCGGTGTGGAGTTATCTATATCTTCATCGTCAGCGTCTATGGCCGGTGGTGACGCGGTTGTGATTTCAGGCGCTATCTTGGCGCGTAGAGTACCGTCGATAACCTCCTGCGGCAGGTTGGCTTTGGGCATCAGCTCCTTGGCTTTCAACGCCATGGGTGTTTGGTTGCGAATATCTGTGCGGGTCACCAGTGAGAACTTCCATTGGGAGGAAAACGCAAACGCACGCCTTACCAGTCGTGAGGTTTGGTACAGATCTTGTGTGCTGCTATCAGCTGCAATCAGGCCGACATGCCGGGCGGTGAGAATGGTGCGTACAAGATGATCGTAATCTGCGATTAAATAAGCGCCCATGTAGCCATAGGCATTGGCAAATTGCAGAGGAACGTGGACAGGTTCGATGGAGTGGGCAACGTCGATATGAATGCCAATAGCAACGCTTGACAGGAGTGTCTCCGTCTCCTGGCGCAGGGTGTTAATCTTATCTCTGGCTTGTGTCAGTGCAGACTCGGTAAGTAGCAAAGTCCAGTCCGCGTAGGGGTCGTCCCGGCTGGCGGAGTTCCAGATACGCTTCATGTTCATGCCGTACCTCACCAAACCAACGATATGTTCTTTGTCTTCAGTTTTGCGTCGGCCATAAACGAGTCGCTGCGCCTGACGTGTTTGAATGTCGAGTGTTGCCTCACCTCTAAGCATTCCTGGTTTGGCGGCGGCAGTGGTGTAGTCAACCACCGGATCGGCATTGTCTGGCAAGGTTCGTGGAGATTGGTTTGTGTCAGTCATTTGTTCACCTCTGATTGTGGATAATTGTCTACTTCTACTCACCCCAGGTGTTGCCACTGGCAACAGTACCCAGGCCTTCGGTTCACCATTCCAGGTGTTGCCACTGGCAACAGTAACCAGGCCTTCGGTTCACCAATCCAGGTGTTGCCACTGGCAACAGTGCCCCGGCTTTCGATTCACCATTCCAGGTGTTGCCACTGGCAACAGTGCTCAGGCCTTCGGTTCACCATTCCAGGTGTTGCCACTGGCAACAGTACCCAGGCCCTCGGTTCACCATTCCAGGTGTTGCCACTGGCAACAGTGCCCAGGCCTTCGGTTCACCATTCCAGGTGTTGCCACTGGCAACAGTGCTCAGGCCTTCGGTTCACCATTCCAGGTGTTGCCACTGGCAACAGTACCCAGGCCTTCGGTTTACCATTCCAGGTGTTCCTAATCACTTCATTCGTTTTTTTTAGTGCTGTTTGTCTGTATGTCCCTCAATCGCTTTTCTATCCGGGTCATCTTGTGGTCAGGTTTTGTTTCCAGTGTCTTGATGAGTTCCTGTTGCCGTTGCTTTTCTAGGGCTTGTTTGCGCTTTTCATCTTCAGCACGTTCTTGTGCTTGTTCCCGCTTATCTCGTATGCGTAGACCAATCGTGAGTTGAAACTCACCGGTTTTAGCTCTTCGGCAAAGCGTTGCAAGATAGCCGATCGGGTTGTCGATTGGCTTGTTGCGATTAATGGCTGAATGCAAGCGACCACTCCACTCATCGAGTACGTCTTGCTTGTGTGAACACTCAATTGGTCTGAGGTACATCATTGCCAAGTTGCGTTCATTGGCTGAAATGCCGGAAGGAAAGTGAAGCTCGTCGTCCGGGATATGTCGTGCTTGGGGTGTACTACTTGTAGTTGTAGTATTTTTATTATTACTACTACTATGTAGTACCGTGTGCATTTTTTGACTGTCATTATCCAAGTGCACATTTTGCACTTGGCTTTTTTCTTCAGAATTTCCCAAGTGTGAATTTTGCACAAGGTGGGTTTGGTCAGATTCACCCAGGTGCATTATTTGCACATGGTTGTGTTCTCCGTCGTCACCGTTTTCTTCAGTAATCGATTTTATTTGTGTATCTGATATCGCGAAGAAATCAGTTCGTGCTGACAGTACGAGTGTTGTTTCGTGCTCACTTCTTGGTGATTTGTTCGATCCAATTCGACGTTCATATGACCGGGTATGAATACGTTCGCCCAAAGCATCACGACCACCGTCAATTTGTTCCTGTATGGTGGCGAGTACACTGTCAGATATTTTTCGAACTCTAGGGTGGCGGTGCTGAATACTGTCCTGTAGGAACGACATGTACTCACTATCGAGATACATCGCATCACCGAGCGTGACGGGTTCATCATGGAGTACATAGATGTTTCCCAAGTAACGTCCACTTTCTCCGCGCACGCGGGCACACAGTGACAGCCATCGGGTGGTGCGTAGGATGGCCAGGGCACGCGCTATAGTGTGGTTGGACTTGATGTTGGCGTAGGTCGAAATTGACTCGTAGCTGGGAAATGTGGTGACGGCACCAGGTGCGTTGACATGGATACGAATGACCTGCCAGACAATCTTGTCCACGGGCTCCAGTATTGGGTCAGTCACCAGTAACCGAGGAAAGGCATCCTGCCAGTTGCCTAAAAATAACAGTCCGCTTGAATCTTGTGTTCCTGTTGTCTGGCTGCGAGCAGAATCATTTCTCAGTTGTTCCACTGCATTTTGAATATAGAGTGATAGTGCCTGCGCCTGAGGTGATACCGAGGCGTCTATGTCGCGCTTCATTGCTGCCCATAACCCCCGGCACTACGTTGGTTGTTTTCCCAACTCTGAATGAGTGACCATAAGGCGCGAAGCGGCAAGTGGGTTTCTTTGGCGACCTGGAGATAACGTAAGGTTTCAGGTTGACCTGCATCCTGTGTCGTCCAGGCTCGCCACACCCGATGTTCGTCGTCTTCTGCTAACTGTGGCGGGCGTCCTGCACCGCAACGGGGTACACCAAGTACTTTCTGGCGTTGGATGTATTCCCCTGAAGACATGCCGAATAAGCTGTTCATCATCGTGATGGGTGCTTCGTGACGAATCAGCTCGTCCTGAAGTGCTTCACTTTCCAGTTCATGATGTAGATGACTCATCATCTTGGCAAAGCACTCATGGTCGGTTTTAACGACCAGGAAATGGCCGCTGAGTTTGGAAAGATGCTTCAATGCCCGTACTGGCAGTTGTGATAGTTGCTGGATCTCATCAGATGTCAGATCAAGGTCTTCGATGGCGGTGTAATCCCCATCATTCAATGCCTGTATTGCATACAACATGACGTGGTATGCGAGCTGTGAGTCATGGCGTCTCATAGTCATTTTTCTCCAACCATAGAGGATCATCATCTCCCTCAATGCTCTGTCTCAGCATTCGGCACTGACGGATTAGGTTTATAAGCGTGTGAAAATCATTCTCAGGAAATAACGGATCTGCCAGCAGCTGGTAGGCAAGGGATAGCCATGCGGGCTGACCAAGTATGCGCAGTAGCTCTTGTTGATTAGCTTCAAGGCAGAGTCTTCTAATGGACATCGACTCTGGAATATTTGGAATCCGCTCGGGCCTGGCCGTCTCTTCAGAACAGATATAGAGAATCCACCAGATCCATTGCCGCACAAGCTGTTCCCAGCGTTGTTTGGCATCAATGTTTTGAACGTCATTTGAAAGTAAGGGCTGTTCAGGTACATCGATAAGAAATCCCAGCCCCCAGTCAACTGATGGATGTACACAGGAGGCAAGGTCATATTGACTCGCAAGCTCTATCGCTGTCTCAAATGTCTGACGGCGTAGATCGGCAATGGTTGGTGGCTGTGGTTCATTAAACTCGCCGTCGTCATCTGGATCAATGTCCGTGTGCGAATGGCTCTGTGAAACGGTCTCTTCGTCGGGGGGAACTGTGGTGCTACCAGACTCCGGTGCAACCGTACCAGGTGAAGCCGCCTGTTCCAGCTCGATAGGTTTGCTGGACTTGGGCGACACTGGCGGTGGCAGTGTGCTCGGTGTCTGGGGTTCCTGAGTTGGATCTACGTCCATGGTTCTGCCGCGTAACAGCGCGTCGATGTCGAGGCGCAGGGTACGAACAGGGACTTGCAGAAAATCGACCACGCGTTCTTCCAGTGTATCTCTCAGGGCATTGGTGTCCCATTCAGGGTGGTTGTTCTCCGCCAAGCAATCATTGAAAAGTTCGCCAAAAAGCGATTCATCCTGTTTAGAAATCTCAGTCCAATAGTGTTGAAAGGCCTTTTCAATTTTTCGTATGCGTTCGATCTGTGGTTTGCCCAGCCCGGCGCGCAGTGCTTCTGGAATAAGAGGCAGTAGCACATCGATGCAGTAGTCCATGCGGGAGATCACGCTGGAGTCCACGCTTAAGCCGACTTCTTTTAAACGCTGGGTGAGTTGCCGCAATGACAGCGCTTGCTGGGTTTCGGACTCAAATAACACTTTAAGATCACGCACCGCCAATGCCTTATCGATGAACAGCATGTCACCACGTTTTTCGTTTTCGATTAGGTGAGCTGTTAGTACATGGGTTTCAGATTGCCAGGGGCGATACAGCACATGAATTTGATGAAAGCGCTCATCGCTGGTTTCGCGATAGAGTTCGTTGAGGATCTGAAGCCGTGTGTTCCCGCCTGACTCAACCATGTATCGCTCATCGCCTGGGCGGCGCGTCACGGTTAAAGGGTTGTTCAGACCACCCTGTGCGCGTATCGATTCTTTGATTTCGTCATAGAGAGGATTACGCTCACGACGCGGGTTGCGGTCATAGGGTTTGATTTGTTCCAGTGACAGCACCATGGGCGTAGGCGCGACTGGCTCGGACGCAGGCAGGGAACTGCTGCTGCCAAAGTGGGGTGTATTCAACATATCCCCCAGTTTTTCATCCGATGGGCGTCGATTCATGGTAATTCCTGGTCGCTTAGATGAGGGAATAGCTCGCGCACCAGGTTCAGCATGGTTTCGTGGGCGCTTGCGGATGGGCCTGAGCGTTTTTGTTCCCAGCGATGGACAGGAACTTGCGAGGTGGCCGCTTCCCGGTAGGCAACGGTAGAGGGAATCACTGTATCCAGAATTCTGATCTGGCCACGGCTGGGGGCAGACTCGCGCCGAAGTTCACGGGCAATGCGTTGGGCATCAATAGTGCGATCCATACGATAGATCAGGCCGTAAAGCGGCCCGACAGGTGCGCCCATGTAAGTCATGGGTTGCAGACGTTCCAGCATTCCCAAGGTGCCCCGTGTGAATTCACGGGCAGACAGGATCTCCGGGGGAATAGGGGAGAGCAGCATATCGGCTGCCAACACGGCGGCGTCCTGCAATGGCCCCACAGCACCCTGGGTGTCGATCAGAATAAAGTCGTAGTCATTGTCGAATCGGCTAAGCAGGTGTTTGAGCCGGACACGGCCATCGGGTGTGTGCAGTATCCAGTTCTGTAGTGCACCTTCCGGGTCATCCGATACAACGATGTCCAGGTTAGGGATCACCGTTTGGCTAATGACATCTTCCAGGCGTGGGCCGGTAATCAGTGCCGATAGGCCATAGCCTGCCTGTTGCTTCAGCTCGAAATAGCTGGAGAGTGTGGGTTGCACATCGGCATCCACCAGCAACACCCGTTGGCCAAGGTCGGCGAGAATGCCGCCGAGGTTGGCGGTTTGCGTCGTCTTGCCAACACCACCTTTGGTGCTCATTACAGTAATTTTGAGCGTCACATTATTCTCCTGCTTGCTTGCGGTGCCGTTGCGTTGTCGCATCTCCCATGACCAGAGATGCGACAAAACAAAAACATCCATGTCTGCTTAACCTCCAAGCGTTCATCTACCTTTTGTGCTTAGCCGTACAGCTAGGACAGTTTTGGCGCGGGCGGCCCAGGGTGTAGATCGACAATGCCGCGCCACATTCCGAACAGCGAAAACGGTGGTAAATCCGGCAGCCAGGACAGCTACAGCCAAGGTTTTCATCTACCGGCGTGAGATAAAGCTTTTGACAGTGCTCGCAATGCTTGGCCTCCCAGACCGACATCGTGACCAGTTTCAGCACAGCGACAATGCGGGTGATATCCAGCAAAGGTTGTGTGACGCAATAGCAATAAAGGTCGTAGATATCCAACAGCTCTCTTGCCTTGCTGCGGCCCACTGACTCGACCAGCCTGTAAATGCGCCAGACGGTCGCTGCATGCAACATGCGTTGCTCGCTCTCCCGGAACCAGGCATCAGTGAACGGCGTCATGCCACGTGGTGATGGATGGCCAATCAGTTGTACATAAAGTCGTTTGACATATTTCTTGGGTAGATTGGTCAGTTGGTATACAAGGGTTGTTCTCGCTCCAGCCTGGATCAACCTGACGGCTTCATGTGTTCGTACTGCATGGGAGCAGGGCTCAACTGCGCATGAATAACAGTTCTGTCGAGTACGGCATTCAGGAACGGTGGGGATATAGCGGGTGGTATCCAAAAGAGAAAGTCCGGTATTCATCACTCCATACCTCCTCTAGGTGAGGTGGCGACAAAGCTGGCATGTTCGATAACAGCATCAATCTCTTCCTGCCTGCCGTCATTGATGGCCTTGAGAAACCTGTCCCACCACCATGTCTCTGCGCGAAGCGTAATCAGCGGCTTGTTTATATGTGTCAGCGCTGCAAGCGCAGGTGCGGATGTTTGTGCTAATGGCTCGACCAGTTCTTTTGGAATCCCCAGAAGGGCTACCACTAGATCCGGCTCCTGTTTTGCGATGTCTCGTACTTTCAGTAAGTACTGATAGTTAATGCTGGAAAAATCTGTATCCAAACTCATATGCACTGCCCCCTTTCCTCATCATTTCTGAGGTAGCAAAGAAAAACGGCTGCATTCAAGCCGGTTGGACAACAGTGAAAAACAGCCGGACGAGCCAAAGATGTTATTACACTTATTAATAGTGAGGAATAATGGATGTGGCGTAAGTTTTTAAAATACTTAACTATTCTGAGTGGTATTCCACCAGGATCTTTAAGCAGCGGAGAATCAAGTTGGTGTTTTAGTGAGTTGAAAACCATATCGTAAAGTGGACTCCGCTATTGAATTCCTTACGCACATAATCTTAATGTGCGTGCAAGCGTTTAACTCCCCGACTAACTTTCCCCTAGGGTTCACTTTTCAATGCTTTTTTCTCTGGATAAACCTGTATATATTGGGTGATTGATAATAAAAGCTGGGGTCATAAGTCATTGCTAATACCATCGAGACATAGAAATCATTGATGGGCAGGGAGTCGCTTGAACGTCTAACCGATATCCCTAATATTGGCAAAGCGATGGAAGGGGACTTGCTCCTGCTTGGCATCAATCATCCTGCTGACCTGATGGGCAGAGACCCGTATCAATTATTTGAAAAGCTATGTGACGTGACACACGTGAGACATGATCCGTGTGTCCTGGATGTTTTTATTTCAGCGGTTCGGTATATGGAAGGTGGGCCACCGAAAAAGTGGTGGGAGTTTACCGAGGAGAGGAAGCGGATGCATGGTGAGTAAGGGGAGATGAATGAGAACCAGGCTAAGTGGTTATTAGGTCATCCAGACTAATAGTTTTCCACGAATGTCATATGGTTGGATAACCGATTTACGGGGGGAGTGCAGAGCAACATGGACAGAAGCGTTATCGAAGAGGTATTTCACGTAGCCAATCGAAAAGATTTGGCAGAGTCAGGCGGTGGGCACAACCAAAAGGGGATCGACTTCCAACGCGCATGGGCTCTGGCTAGGATGTTCGAACTTGAAAATGAAGGTGCCAACGATTTTCTCTTTCTCTTCGAAACTATTCAAGATATCGCAGAGCTCGATTCATCTATTTCTCCTTCCTCTATTCATATATATCAGGTTAAGAAAAAAGACCGTGGCGAATGGGCCTGGAAAGAGCTGACCGGACTCTTTGAGCCGACCACAAAAAAGTCGGCGACACAAGCTGCTTCTGATATCAAATTAAGCACGCTTGGAAAGCTTTACTCATCTGTACTGGCATTCAAAAAATTAAAAATCTCTGGGCGTTTCATCTCGAATGCTGGTTGCAATCTTCCGCTCAATGACGGAGCAAATGCAGCAACCTCTCTACCCTGTGATCTTTCTCGGCTTGAATCGGGTTACCTGGATTTGCTTACCAAAGGTTTAGAAACATTGCACGAGGCAGGAACTTTACCGTCAAACCCTTCATTAATCCATGTGGAGAAGGTTCCTATTCATCCAGACAGCCCGTTCACTCATCTGCGCGGTCTTGTTCTTTCTTTTCTCACAGAGCGTAGTCCTAGGCATGCAGGCCAAGCCAGCGCATTGGTGGACGCATTACTGGTCAAGATTGGCCCTTTGGGGGCAAAGACCGACTCCTGTTCGACTTTTGAGGAGCTAAAAAAAGAGCGGGGGTTCACAAGAAATGAGTTTATTGCTGCTCTTGGGGTGCTAGAACATGTGCCTGATCAAGAAGGCATAATTGAACTCTGGCTAAGCCAACTATCCTCTGAGGGAGGGGCTGATTTCATGGAAATTGCGTCAATTCGCTTAGAGGTATCTAAGATCTTCAAGCGTCAGCTCATGGGAGGAGAAGATCCGCAGGTTGTGGCCTTGGTCGCTGACTGCGACCAGTGGCTTGGCAATAATACACCTGGCCTGGTTCTTAAGTGTTTCATCGAAAAGGCTAAAGCCGACTTGGCCGGGTTACACCCGTCTATTCGCTCTGCGGAATTCATTGCGCACTTACTGCTAAGGGTAGCTCAAAAATGCGTGGACCAAACCTAAGAAAATTAGTCAGAAGCCTTCGGACAAAATCATATGAAAAGCTTTCTATTCGAAAACATTTGGATGTTATCTCGCAAAGATCGGCGAGGACGGCGGTTGGAGTTCCACAAGAACAGCAACCTGATTCAGGGCAGAAACCACACGGGCAAGTCGAGCTTGATCAAAACCTTGTTTCTGACCGTGGGGGCGAGACCACAAGGAAATCTGATTAAGTGGGATGAGGACACGATTTCTCTAGTCGATTTTCGCGTCGGAGGTGAAAAGTATAGGGCTCTTCACCAAAGCGGAACTAGAGCGCTATTCACAGGGGATGGGCATTTGATCGTCGCAACTGGGGACCATGGTGAATGGAGTGAACATTTTGCTACCGTTACGGGGTTTAACCTTGTTCTAACCGACAAGAAAGGGCAAAGTATTTCTGCTGATCCAAGATGCTTCTTCCTGCCATTTTACATTAATCAGGACGGAAGCTGGCAGTCTGGATGGAATACGTTCTTAGGGCTTCAACAATTTTCGAGTCCAATTGGTCCAATCCTAGACTATTTTTCCGGAATAAAACCGCCAGAATATTACGAAGCTAAGGCAAAACGCGATGCAGCACAGCGGCTCCTTGATGATCTGAAGCGCGAGCAGTCTTTCCTTGATAAGGCGCAGGAACGCTTCGGTAAGAAGCTGACACTATCAGGTCCAAAGATTACCCCCGAGAACTTCAAGCGTGAAATTGAACGCCTCACGACTGACATCACCGAACTGAATTTTCGCCAAGAGAAACTACGTGATCAATCAGTCAAGGAGCGAGAGCTACTTTCTAGCATTTACTTGCAAATCAATATGGCAAATGAAGCTTTGAAGGCATACGAGGGCGATGCTAAATACCTGCGGTCAGAACCACAAGAAAAGCTCGTTTGCCCTGTATGCAATGCTGAACATGCAGAGTCATTTTTTGATCTGCTTACCTATGCGGAGGATGCCCGTTCTCTTCGTGATATCACAGTTCGTCTTCATGGCGACGCGAGACTAATCGAAGTGAAGTTGAAAAAAACTGTTTCAGAAATTGCAGAACTTGACGGGCAATACCGTAAGATTGTCCAAATACTTGATACTCGGAGAGGCGATCTTCAGTTTCGCCAAGTGGTGGAAAGTCTTGGGGCTGAACAGGCATTTCAGGCATTTTCGGAGGAACGGGAGATCCTCGAGCGAGAAATTAGTACGCATTCTTCTGAGGTTGAGCGCCATACGTCAAAAATGACGGAGCTCACGGATCGTAAACGTTCTGCCTCCATACAGAAAAAGTTTCGAGAAGCGTTTGCTTCAGCCCTATTCAAGTTGAATATGCCTCCGTCCGAAAAAAAACGGCCCACACTCAGGAGCAGACCAAGTATCTCTGGCAGTGGCGGGCCTCGCTCAATCCTTGCCTACTATGCTGCTATTTGGGGCGTTTGCTGTGGCGAAACTGGATCATTTTTGATTCCACTTGTCATTGACTCTCCTAACCAGCAAGGTCAGGATGACATCAACCTGCCGAAAGTTATTGAGTTTGTCTCTACCGAAATGCCCAAGAACACACAGCTAATTCTCGGTTCTGAAATTGATGTTGATTATCCATTCGACAAAAAAATCGTCTTGGATCGCCAGTATCAACTTCTAGATGACAATTTTTTCGATGAAGCAGAAGCTGAGATCGAACCACTGGTGAAATCGATGTACTCGATAACGCGCAAGTAAAGTAAGACAGTGGCCAGAATGATGTGAAATGTAATCTGGGAATGTGGTTACCACAGCGACTCCAGACCCCCACTGGGTTTCATCCAGACTACAAAAGGTTAATGCTTACACCTAGTCAAGCCCTAAGGTAAAAAAACCGCCAAACTTAAGTTTGGCGGTATGATTTACACAACTTCAGTTTACTAGTTGCTTAGCCAAAGCCACTTCAATCGAGTCACCATCCTGGTTCAATACATCCAAACCCGTATCAGGCATATCTCCCGAAGTAGACTGACTGACGGATATCTTCTTTGCCATTAGCGACAGGCACGTCATTTGTGCCGAGCCGCTGTAGCCGAGAAAGTAGACATCCACAGCCTCTTTTTGGCCAATGCGCCATGAGCGTCGAGCAGCTTGTTGTAACGTATACACGTTATAGCCGCTCTGCATAAACACAATGGTTGGAAAGTCCAACAGATCAAGACCTGTTTTAACCAACTCGGGATTGGTGATGATGACATCCACCCCGCGTTCAACCTGGTCGCAGATCCAGTCTTCCCGTTTGCATGTGTCTACGCTCGCTCGCAGTACCGCAGCTTTGAACCCTTCGGCCTCCAAAAGACCTTTCAGTCTTGAGGTGGTGTCTCGGGTGCCGGTGTAGGTGGTGTAAACCAACACACGACGGCCACGGGCTTTTTCAGCCTTGCATAGTTGAATCAGCTCCGCCTCTTTGGGAGACGGTTCATCGCCTATGATGGTCGGTACGAATGCCAACAACTGACGACTGCGCGGATGCTTTACTACCTCCTCGCGGAAGCAGGTATCCGGCCACGCCAATAGACAGTTCAGCACCACACCCAGCAGGCTGTTATCACCACTGCGTAACGCCTTTTTCAACGCATCGGTTAAGGTCGCTTCCAATGCCTTGTAGCGTTCGGCCTGTTCCGGTTCCATCTCGACTTCCGTGAAGTGCTCGTTGTAAGGCGGTAACACGTTGTCACCAATATCCTTGAGCTTCAGGAAGGCCGTGAAGGGCAGAACATACCTAGCCACACCCAATGGGCCAAAGCCCGGTGCTTTTTGGGTTCTCACTGTAATGCTCTTACCACGAGCAGTACGGTGGTTCTTGGCGTCGGTCTCCTTATAAATATCTTTCAGGATGCCGTGCTGGCGCATAAACGCCATTGCCGCTGAACCCAGGCTGCCGCTCTTGAGGTTGTAACGAAAACCATCTTCAATCATTCGCCGTGGCATGATGCGCCACAGCAGAAAGAAGAGGTCGTCCGCATAACCGCCCATGAGCGTTCCGGTCAGGAGTAACACCTT
>Ga0316207_10000998_pt1 | contig 38593 bp, 55 predicted proteins | sample 6weekpyrite_MG_FD_204943 | JGI IMG/M metagenome (GOLD analysis project Ga0316207, IMG submission 204943) | Microbial mat bacterial communities from mineral coupon in-situ incubated in ocean water Damariscotta River, Maine, United States -... | ecosystem: Environmental > Aquatic > Marine >... | reverse complement strand
CGGCTACGGCTCCGGCTACGGCTCCGGCGACGGCTACGGCGACGGCTACGGCTACGGCGACGGCTACGGCGACGGCTACGGCTACGGCTCCGGCTACGGCGACGGCGACGGCTACGGCTCCGGCGATCAACTTGAAAACGTCGCGGAATACCGTGTTTGTGTAAACAAGGATTTCGAAGTTCTGGTAATCGGATGCGAAGCGCACACGCTGGATGACTGGATAGATAACGCCGATGAAATTGACAAAGAACATGGCGACGGCATCGCGGATCAGACGCGGGCTTTGGCGATCAGGATTAAGGAGCAGAGCAAATGAAAATCAGCGCCATCCTATTCGTGCCGCTTCTCGCCGTGGCGCTTGCCGCTGGTTGTGGAGAACCGATAAGCACGAAGGCCCAAGCTAAAGACCTGGCCAAGCGCCTGAATGATGCAAAAAAGCAGCGGGCGATCTTGGTGAAGGTCGAAGGCCCAACGCAACGCAAAACGCTGGAAGCCTTCCTGGAAGAAAACGCCGAATGGGAGATTCAGCAGATCGCCGGTGATAAATGGGGCGTTAGCTGCTGGCTTAGGAGAAATGAAAAATGAAAATCAGCATAGACGCGCCCGAATTCGAGGGGTTTGAGCCTACGGGGGAGTTTCGGCAAAGACGCAAAGGTGACTACTACGCGGTCGCCGGGGTCATGATGCAAGCTGAGTACGATTACAGCGACGGACCATACCTCATCTATCGCAAGGTCGCGCCGCCTGAGCCTGAGTATCGGGTTTTTGTTGAGGACCCACACCATGCCACCTGCGAAGTCAACTTCCTAAAAGACGTTGACGGTTGGCTGTCTATGAAAGAAGTCACCGACACCGTCACCGTCAACCAGAAGGGGCCGACGCCAGCCAAGGTTCACGCGCTCTTGAGCGGCTACGGGCTCAATTCGGATCGGGTCGAGGAGATGGTCGAAGCGTTGTTTGGCGAGGAGGAAGCATGAGCAACGAGAAGCTGATAGCGGAGGCGCGGCGGTTCGGGCGCAAGGGGGGGAGAAATCGTGAAGCCCCAGCCGTGTTGGTCAAAAAGCTCGCCGCCGCGCTTGAGCAAGCGGAGAAGATCGCCCGCGCCGCCTACGCCAAGGGGGTTGGGGAGGCGGCTCAGGAAGTCGAGACCGTTGGGGCAGTCATGAGACTGGTAAACAGCAGCATCTATGCGGACAAAATCCGCGCCCTGCTGCCCGACGCTGAGGAGGAGCCCGGAGCATGAAAAAGAACCGCTGGCACTTCAGAAAACCTGACGGATCATGGACGTGGGCAGATACCCCGCGAGTGGTTCGCGGTTGGGTCATCGACCACCTGGTCAGGGTTCCGCATATTGGCGGGCCTATTGAGCTTTGCAGAATCCCCCCTGGTTTCTATTGGTGCGGTGGAGGTAGCGAAGAAGCGGACGGCAATCACTATGCGTCATTCCATCAGTGCGACGAGAGCGGCAGCCCCCGCCCATTCTCAGGGAGAATAAGGAGCCCGGAGCATGATTGACCTGGCCGCAATGATACACAGCAAAGTTAAGTTTCAATTTGAGGGTCAGACGTTTCACGGCGAAGTTGCGGGTTATTACCTGAACGATAGCCCCATGCTGATTATTCGGCGCGTGGACTTCCTGTATACGTCAAGCATTGAGGATGTCGAGCTATGTTAAACCTGGAGAAACTCAAGCAGCTTGAGGCGAAGGCGACTAAGGGGCCGTGGCGACATTCAGTCGCATGGTCTTGCATTGACGATTCAGACAACAACGAATTGCTGGATGTAAACAAGAGCGCCGATGGTGAGCTTGTAACCGAATCCCGCAACCAGCTCCCCGCGCTCATCGACTGGATCGAGCGGGCGAGGCCGATTCTTGAGCATGTCCGCGACTTGGGCGAGACTTGGGACGACCACGGGAATCTAATCATTGAAAAAGACGACGCCAACGAAGCCGCCAAGCTGCTGGGGGAGGTGAAATAGTGTACGATCGCGTTATGAGCAAGAAACGAGACGAAGCACTGAAAGAATGGGCGAGGCGTAACGAGGTACAAGTCCAAGCAATCCTGGATGCGTTCCGCAAAGTAGCATGGAAGACAGAAGATGTCATAGAAGCCTGCCGCGCTTTTTCTAAGGCGCTGCCGAAGCTCGAAGACAAGCGCAAGGACCGCGAAGAATGAGCGAACCCAAGAAAGTCGAGTTCTCGGACGGCTTCAAAAAGGCCATGGAATCCGGCCCCGCCCCAGAAGTGCAACGCCTGGTCAGGAAAACCGCGCTGGCTGAGGCCAAGCTAATCGAGCGCGTTTTGCGCGACCTATGCGGAAGCCGCGAGAACGCAGAAGAATGGGACGCCACGGGACGGCTACAAATGCAGCGGCGTCTGGGGTCGTTCGATACGCACCTGGTCTTAGACGGCGAATGCGTGGGCATCTTCAGGCGCGAGTTCGTCGGCGCTTCCATCGTTTACAAGTTTGAGCCGGTGAAATAGGCCACCGCCCGGAAGAAAAATTCTATTCGGGCTTTTTATTTACTTGCAGGGCGTCAATTGACGACATAGAATGAGCGCAGTTAGTTAGGAAACAGGAGACGAAAAATGATCAGCATCGGAAACATCAAGACACCATCGACAAAGGCCCCTTTTCTTCTTTTCAAGCTGGAAACTACGGGCCAATGGAAGCGGTTCGGTTCTTTCAACACAGCCGAGGAAGCCGCCGAAGGGCAAGACAAATTCACAGCCGACAACCTGCAAAAAGTCCTCGACCTGGCCGAAAAGGTCTACGCCCGCAACTAACCAACCAAGGCAACGCACAACGCCTTCGAGATGCGCCGGACGGGGTGGGAGGCCCGATCAGGAGGATTGAAAATGTTCGAGATTTACACTCAAAAAGGCTGGGTCGAGGTCGAATCGCTCGACGAGGTTGACGCGCACAACTGCTGCGATTGCGGCGAATCGGCAGTTAGCGTTTCTCACGCTGGCCAGAATGATCGCGGCGAGGCTATCCTATGGGCGCATTGCCAGAACTGCGCCCATGAGAGTCATTGCGAAAGTCAGGAGGCCGCCGCCCGTGGCTGGTAAACCACTCCTATCCCTACGCGCTGTGGCCGCTCAGAAGGGCTGCCACTTGCGTAGCGTCCAACGCGCCATAGACGCGGAAAAACTCAAAGCACGGCGCGTTGTGGGCGCTCCTGGGGCGCGTGACGGCTGGGCGGTCGAGCAGAAAGACGCGGACAAATGGAACCCGGAAAAGGGCCGTTAGTCGTTGTTCGACTCGCTCAAGATCAAAACCCGCTCCCAAGGCGAATAGGGGAGCCCGCCGATTGTATACCGAAGCTCGGCGTAGAATTCCCCCGCGTCGAGGTCGGCAACGTCGGCGGGCAGAATCGTAAACGAAACCTTGTTGCCCGTCTGCGTCCCGTCCGTGATAACCGCGTCCGTCATTGTCTTTTGGAAGTGGCGGGCGCTTGCTTGTGTGTCTGAGATTGAAAGCAGGATTTCGGTGGCGTTGTTCAAGTCCGGGCCGCTGCCGTCCGAGTTCAGAATCTCGGTGGTGATTAACTTCGCGTTGCCCTTCTTCATCTCGACCGGGTCATGATATGCCATTAGTTCTCCCTCGCTGTGATTGTGTGCGTCTGGTCTGACGTTACCGAAATATTTGTGACGCTGGTTGGCGTGTTCGGCTCCATAGCGCCGCGTGAGTAGCTGCCCGCCACTCTTGGGCGTCCTGCGAAGTCCCGATCCGTGAAGGCTGCCGTCGCGTTAACCCTCGCGCTTGTGCTGGCCTCGGTCAAATTTACGTCTGCCGCTTCGAATGCTACGCCGAAGGCGTCGAGGTCGTTGGCGACGATGCGCCCGCCTGTGCTGCTGAATGTCAACCACGTTTCGGTTGTGTAAGGCGTCCCCAGTGCTGTGAACCGCAGCGTATTGCTGGTGATTTCGCCGAAATCGTGATCTCCGAAGTTAACCACGGTCTTCGCGCCGTCCGTGATGACGTAAAGCGCAGACGCGCTGGTCGGGTGCGCTATCATCAAGTCCCCGACCATGTCAATCGAGCCTGTGCCCGCGAGCTGGTAGCAGGATGAGAATTCTGTGGCGTGGGTGTTGGTCGAAACGAGCGTGTTATAGCCGCCGTGGATCTCGGAATGGGTCGGGAGGTAGACACAAGCGCCAGCCGCTACGCCGTTGGACGCCAAGTCAGTCTTCAGGTATTCGTCACGGATGACGTTGTTTATCACCTTGTTGGTCGCCGTCGAAGCGCCAGCCGGGGCCAAATTTAAGCCGTAATTCGTGTTGGCCGTGATCGTGCAGCCCTCGATCACATTCGCGCCGCTGGTGTTGACGTGGTGAACGCCGTCACGGTTGCCGGTGGATGTGCAATAATACATTTCCATCGCCGCGCCATCGTGGCAACTAAAGCCGTCAGCGTTAGCGCCGACAAGGTGTCCGGATGCCGTGCAATTCGTCGCTATCAACTTCCCCGCGCCAAACATATCGAAGCCGTCGTCCTCGTTGTCGGTCGCCGTGCAGCCTGTGAGCGTGTAAACGTCGCCAGCTTGCCCAGTGCAGCGAAAGCCGGTCCCCGCGCCGCCAACGTCATTAACGCAATCATGCGCCGTGCAGTCAATCATAGTGAGGCCGTCGCACCCTGCGAGAACCTGAAAGCCGATGCCGACCTCAGATTCTACGTCGATGCCCTCGATGGTCACGTTCTCGACCGCGTCGAGGCTAAAGCACTTGTCGGCTGTGTTCACCAGTTGCGGGGACGCGCCCGTTCCGTAGGTGTTCCAAATCGAGGAATCGGCGGGCTCGATGGTCGTGGTCTCGGTCGAGTTCGTACCGCACCGGATGGAAACGGTATCACCTGGCCCGTGGACGCTGTTGGCCTTTGTCCAAGTCGCAAAGGCCCCCGACTCGCTGAGGCCGTCGTTTGAGTCGCTGCCGCTCGCTGGGTCGACATAGTAGGTTGTCACGGTGTCGGGCTCCTCGGCGGCGTCAATGGCCGTCCTAACGTATCCTGCGACGACTTCATGCCCCGCCGCGATCAAATGGACTTCGTCGTCTTTGAAATAGGTTAGGTCGGTCGGATCTTGCAGCCTGGCGTCTGCCGCAACGTCACAGACAACGTCGGCACCGCTTGCGCCGGTGACTATCCAAGCGTTGAAGGCTTGCCGCACCAGTTCTGCCGCGCCTGAGTTATCAGACCTTGGGATGATGGTCAAAATGACGGTCTTTGCGCCCGCCGCCTTACGGCCTGCAATCCACGCGGTCGCGTCGTCTTGCAAGTCCTGGAGCGTGGCACCGCCTACGATGTCATTAGTGCCGCCCCATAGAATGGCCGTCTGATTCGTGTAAGCCGCGTTTCGGGTTAGCTCTGGATCAAAGACGGCTACTCCCATAGTCGCCATCGTAGACAAAGACTGCCCGCCAACCGCGACGTTGACGCACTTGGGCTGCGTATCATAAGACCGGGCGACCTGTTCGGCGTGGCCCTCATAGGGTGCCGCCCCTGCGCTTGTGAGCGAATCACCATCAAACACCAAAAGCCGCGTTTCAGTCGTCGAAACCGCGCCGTATGTGTCGGAAATATGCGCCCGGATCGCCGCGATATCTTCCGCGCTCTGCTCGGCGTCGTAAACGAAAAGGGCGCGAACAAGCCCAGTCCAGAAATACTGCGGCCCGTTCAGCGCCCCAATCTCGCTGCCAGCGTCGAAGGCTGAAGCGGTCATAACGCCCAAGGCTTCCGATTCTGCGCCGATAAAAAGCGTTGTGCCGCCTGCGCCGGAATTGCAGCCATAGGCCATAAGCGAGGAGCCGTAACGAATGCTCGACGTTATGTTCTTGACCTTGAGCCGGGAAGAGCCAGCCGCGTCGTTTTGTAGCGCGTTTAGGTTGTCGCTGGAGCCGTACAAATTCAGCGGGATGACGTTGGACGCCCGATTGTAGTGGTCGGGCTCCATGACCATAAAGAAACAGAAGTCGGTAGAATCACCGCCAATCGCCGGAAATGCCATACTTTGGCTGCCGTCGAATTCGAGATAATCGACGCCGTCAATGGTCCGCACCGTAGGACGGTAGCCGTCCGTTGTCTGCGTGGCGTGGTTGCCCTGGCCGCTTAGGTCGTTCCATTGACTAACGCCGCTGCCGGTGATCGTGACGCCGCTGGTGCTGTCGAAATGCGCGACAAGATTGGTGGTCGGTAATGTCATTGTGGGGCGCTCTGGCCTTTTCTTAGCTCTTCGATTTCGGCGTTTTTCCTGCGGCGTTTCGATAGCCCGATAGCCGCGAGAAGTGGCGTGGCGATGGCCGCCGCGAGCCCGCCCCAAAATTCCGAATCGGTTAGCATCTTCCGTTTTTCGCTGTCGGTCAAAGCGCCCCGCGCAACTTCTTTGGCTGCGGCGATAGCCTCTTCCTTCGTCACTTTGCCGTCGTCGTTCTCGTCGAGCTTGATCCCGACGCCCGCTAAGTCGGCCTCGGTCTTGTCGGCTTTTTTTTCGAGTTCGACTAGCTTGGCTTCGCTGTACTCTTTGACCGTGTCAATCTTCTGATTCAGAAAGTCCAGCTTCTCTTTTGTCTTGCTGATAGTCGAGCAGCTCATAGTCGAGGTCAGACAAGCGATCAAAAGAAGGGGGAATAGGTAGCGTTTCATATCTTGAGTCCTCAATGTCGAGCCCGAAGCGCACCTCGGGCAATCCTGGGACGCCCGTGGAAACGTCCAGTCCGATAGATAGGCGGTCTGCCCTCTCAATAAGGGCGCAACTGGTCAACGCTAAGATACAAGCGAGACCAAATAGGCGGTAAGCACCGCCGTAGCGATTCCGATAAGCCACTTGGCAATCCTCAAAGCTGATGAAACCTGGGCCGTAATTTTCGCGTGGCGCAAATCCTGCGACGAATTGCATTGTTCTATAGTTTGCATGGCCTGGCTGGTTGTCTTGGAATGCTCGGCCATTGTCTCTTTGAGTTCTTCTATGGTTGTGGCCATTGCTTTAATTTTCTCCCCGTGTCGGGCGACTACTTCCCGAATGCACGTTATGTCGTTCCTGATGTTTTCCATGTTTTCAGGCACAATGGCCCCCTATGCGTCGACGTATCTATAGGTGATGGTGATGGCTGCCGCGCCTACTGACGTGCTGCCGGGGGATGAATTGTCATTCTCGATTGACGGTAGCCACTCCGTGCCCGCCGACAACTTATAAAGCTCGGTCTCGCCGTCCCATTCGTCATATGCGTTTGATCGTGCGTTTTCGATTCCTGAGCCTGACACGATGGATTGAAAGCTGGTGGTGCCCCACTCAAAGAGCCCGTAATTTATGGTGTAAGTGCCGCCCGTCGAGCCGTTCTTAATGCCGCCCTCAATGCGAAGAACGTGCAGTTCTTTGCCCGTTGGGACTTGCATTCGGCCAGCCACGTTATTGTTGTTGCCGCCGAAAACGCGCACCGAATTACCGCGAGTAATTGCACCGGTGTAGCTTCCGCTCGCCACGGCCCGCTCGCCGCCGATGGCCGCTTTTCCGTTCTTCATGGTGGCGCTTGAGAAATCCCATTCGCCCTGGGCTTCAATCTCGACGCCTGACGCGCCGAATTCGTAGTGTGCCGTATTCGGGCTGCTCGTCTTCTCGGTGAGATCTCCGCCTGAGACTTCCGCGCTGGTGTGAGTACCGTCTGCCTCGACCGCAAACCAGTTACCGTTGGCGTCCTGAATCATTGTGGCGTCTGCCGCCAGCGTTCCGTCTTTTTGCAGCTTCGCTTCGGCCCTGAGAACTGCTACCGCTCCCTCGCCTGGGGCGGCTTCGCTCATAGCAGATGAAAGCGTGACGGCGCTCGCCGTGTTGCTGGTGATCGAGTAAACCGGGCGCGGGGTGCCGTCGAGAATCTCAAGCGTACCATCGGCGAAGTCGTCAACGGTTAGCCCTGGGCTCGAAATCTCGATAACGGTGGTTGTCGATCCTGTGTCGATGATTCCCTGGACCTGGTTGCCAGCGTAGACCGTTTTGGCACCGATCAAGCCGCCCGCGATGTTCTGCAAGTCGTCTTTCAAGACCTGCGGAAGCGCCCGATATTTGTAGTTTGTCGTCGGCGCTTCGGTGAACGTGTCGCCGCTTTCAGTGCCTGGAATCATGCCGCCGATTGAAGGCCAGAACGATACGTTGCCTTCATAGTCGCGCTCTACGAAACCATCGGCACCCGCGCCGAAGTTGCGATAATCATAGCCGCGCCCGCCGTTCGTTGTTGGAGCGGCTATCGGCGTTTCATTGGTGCCCTGGCCCTCTTGCTTTGGTGGTACTGTCGGGCCTTTGCCGCCGCCGAAACTGCCGCCGCCGCCCGCTTCCGGGTAGATAACGCGGCAAGATGGCACCGAAGGGATAACTGCGGGCTCTGATTTCGCCGCGCACTTCTCGGCCTTCTTCTGGGCCTCAAGCGCCGCCGCTGCCGCCTTCTGATTCTGAGCGAAAAGCGTGTCTTTTGAGACATAGAGCGTTTCCAGCGTCCGGGCTGATAGCTCGTTAGATACGCCGCGCCGGTCGAATCTCATCTCGGTTCGGTTCGCTTTGATATCGAACGTAACGCCGGAAAGCGGCGCTATTAGCTTGTTAGTGTAGTTCCATCCTGCCGTGTGATAGGTGTAGTCCTGGTTTTTGACCTGGACGCGGCAGAGCAAGTCCGAAAGCGCGAGCCAGTTATGGACGCCAAGCGCGGAAATTGTGCCGTCGTACTGGACTTCCGAAACGTCGCGCAAAACCGCGAGCGCGATATCCTCGTATACCTGGGCCTGCTCCTGCTCGACAAAGCGGTCAGACGAAACGATTAGCTCGCGCTCCAGACCGTGCAGCGCATTGGCTCGGCCCGTGTAACCGCTGGAAGGAATGCGGACCTGGTGGACGCTGGCCTTTGTCGTCGTGTATTTCGTTTCGATCTTGACCGGCTCGGGCGGCTTCGTGTGGCACTGGTTTTGCCCTGGCGGGATTTGCGGCTTTTTGAGGAACCAGCCACGCGCCAAGAAATTGCCAGACCCGACCTTTTGCGTCCAAAAACTATTAAGCTCGTCGAACGTCATGGGCGCTTTGGTGCTTGCTGACGGGTTATAGCCAGCCTGGGGCGGGTTGCTGATAACTGCGATCCCGTTGGCCGTCGTCGTTACGTTGCAGTTAGCGCCGTTGTTTTCTGTTGGTAGGATTTCCTGCGTCGTGCTTGAGGTTCCCCACTTCCGATAGACCTCGAAGTTAGAGTTATAGTTTGTGACTGCCCGCCCGCCGTCGATGTCTTTGAGGTTCAAGTCCTGCGTGATGATGAAGGAATCGACCTCACCAAGCGGGCCGGGGCTCGCCGTTGTGTAAATGGTGCCCAAGCCGTCCGCGTGGCCTTCGATGTCGTGGGCCAACGTGATGGCGTAGCCGTGAGAACCGCTGCCCGCTATGTTGCTGCTGACGGTCATCCCAACGATGTTGGAAGCGATGCGCGGGTTTTGCGCTGAAATCTCGTTTCCTTCGTGGACGTTCAGATAGGCGGCGCAGCCTTGCCATTCGCCGACGCCTAATAGAACGTCGTTGTCTGTTCCATATGCACTCTGCGCGCTCAGATATGAGATAACCGAAACGCCGCCCGTTATCGTGTGGTCGTAGATCTGGATGCCGGTGCCGAGATAGCCGTTATCGGTTTCCCGGTCGCCCTTGTCGATTGTCCAGTTATCCTCAAACTCGCTATCCCATGCGGGCACCTGCTGAAGCCCTGCCGGAATCGTCACAGTACCGCTGCCGCCCTCATAGCGGCTGACGATCTTCTCTTCGGTCTGCTGCTTCTGCGAGTAGATGGAAACGGCGGTATAGCAGCCGTCTAAGTCCTCGTTAACGTCGAGTGAGGCGATATCCTGTTTGATGTCAACGCCGACGATGGGCAATTGGTCGCCCGGCGCTTCCATCGGGTAGATGTTTGAGCCGACCGGGTAATCGTAGCCAACCGCCAAAACCGTAATTTCGCCGACGCCGATAGATTGGACCTGGAGATAATTAGACAACCGGGCGTCCGTCCCGTGGACGATGAGCGCATAGTATCCAGCGTCCGTTGTCGTCGTCGAGAATAGCGACGTATCCGAAACGCCGATGTCGATGGTCGAGACGTTGTTAGTCCACGACGTAACGTCCGTGCTTTCGCCTGGCTGCAAGTTGTGCCGGGTTTTCGCTATGCGCCATTGGGTAGTCTTCGGGTCGACGAAAAGCCCATAGTCGGGCAGGAAGTTGAGAACCTTTTTCACCGCGTCGAGAAAGCCAAGGTTTACGAAATCGACGCGGGGTAGCTCGACCGTGAGTGGTTCTAAATCGTCATCATGAAAGATCGAGACGCCGCTATCTTTGACGCCCGCCGCCGTTAGTTCGCTGGCATATGTGTCGTTCAGGTAGGCGAGAACATCCCGCGCCGTTAGCTTGCCGCCATCGGTCGCCGGTACGCCCGTTCCGAAAGTGGGACGGGTTGGCCATGTCGGGTTGTCGGCTTTCTTAACCGCGCTCCACCATTCGCGTTCATCGGTCTCGGGGTTGACGACCAAGTGGGGGAGTTCGACCGTCCCCAAGTCGCGCACGATACGAACGTCGTTAGCCCAAGTGACCGGCCCGCCACACTCAATCTCGAAACCTTCGGTGTCGCTGGAGAACTTCGGCGTTTTGTTGGTGACGCGGCCACGGAATACCCGAATTTGCCCCGTCTGGTTTTCATGGTGCCAGCTCGGGAATGAAGCGATAGACGCCGTGTGAGAATCGCCCGCGTCTGCCCAAAATTCAACCGTGTCGTTGAGGTCGATTCCCAGATAGTTCGTAACGATGCGATCATTGATGAAAAACGAGAATTGCGCGGCCTCGTCAAACGAGAACGAAAGCTGCCCAAGCGTGATTCGAATAAAATTGGACGCTGGCAGGTTGTCGTAGCCGTTAACGTCCGCGCCATTCTCGAAAAAGTCGTCGTACTGCTGGCCAAAAGTCACGTCGGCATCTGCCGCGCTGCCGTCCTGGAACACGGAAACCGTGCCGTTCTGGTGGAAAACCTTTAGCTTCTTACTGCTTATGTGCTTCTGGCTCATTAGATCCAATCATCCGCGCCACGGAAGGACATACGGGCGTCAAAGCGGCTTTTCGCGCCCTGGTCTGAGTCGTAGACAATTTCTGCGTCAGGCCACGTTGCAGGCTGATACCAGTCGACCTTGATCATGGTCGAGCCCGTAGTGTAGGGGTAGACGAGTTCGGTTGCCGTCACCGAATCCGCGCCGTCGTCGACCGATTGAACGGTGAATACCTCGCAAATAGACGGCGTGTTAACGTCGACGATCAAAACCAAGTCGCCATTAGTCACGCCAAGAGCATCGAATCCCGCCGCGTCGACGCATTCGATCTCGATGGCAGAGCCTGCGCTTTCATCGTTGGCAGTTGTCGTCGTCGCACCCGCTGTCGTCTGCGACAAGGGGCCTAAATTGCTCTCTGTGGACGTTCTCAGTGCTGCCGCGTCTGATATGTCAATGAGGTTCTGCCGCACTCTGGAGCGGAATTCTGATTCAGTTTCGCTGCCGTGGTGGTCCTTGATCATTGAGACGGAAAACGAATACCCGAAATCGACGTTGGCTCCGCCGTTGTTAATCTTCTTTTTCGCCGACGTGTAACCAGCCTCCACCGCGTCATATTGGCCGACCGCCATGGAATAGGTTTCGCCCTTGGTGGCGAAGTCGCCTAACCGGATGTGCTTCCAATAGAAGATTGGCTCTGCTTGCGACATTATCTCAGCTTCCCGATAGTGGCTTTGACTTTGACAATCTCGGCCTTGTTCTTGTCAATGGCGGCCTTGTCCTCGTTAACCCGCTTGGCGAGTTCTGCGTTTAGCTTGTTCTGTTCAATCCGCGCCGCTTCTGCCGCTGTCCTCGCTGCTACGATGGCCTCATTGAGTTGCTTTTGAAGCGCCAGAGATTCAGCCTCGACGACCGCCGTTTCTTTCGCAGCCGCCGCGTTGATGGCTGCGACTTCCTCGCGGAATGCTGCGCTGGCCTTAATCTGCTCGAATAGCTCGGCCTGGGCCTGGGAAGCTGAGACGCTGCCGCTGATGCCGGGTAATGCGCCGCCACCGCCACCAAGCCCTGCGCCGAAGCCTGCGAGCCCTGGAGTTGATCCAAAAGCGTCCGAAGGACCACGGCTGCCGAAAGTCTTGTTGATCCGGGCGACGCGCTCGGCTTCCTGCTTCCGCTGACGGAATAGCAACTGGTTACGAGCCCTGAGCGACAGGCCGGGCGTGTTTATGTCGCCCTCGAAGCCGCGCAAAGTCTGACCGGGCAAAGCCGAAACCTGCCCGCGCCTATCGGCTTCGATGTCTCGAAGGTCCGCGATGCGGTTAGCTGTGTCGTCGTAGCGGTCGTCCTCAAGCCCTGCTAATTCGCGCTGCTTGGCCTCGGCGAATCTTTCGACCGTGCGGATTTCTGCGTTTTTCGCCCGGACGAATGCCGAAAGCGACTTTTCGCGCTGCCTGGTTTCCTCGGTGATCGCCCGCGCTGATTCCTCCATCGGGACGCGGATCGCCTTGAATGTTGCGATTATTGCGCGGTTGACTTGACCCGAAATCGAGACGCCACCGCCACCGGCTGCGATCCTCGAAAAAACGCCTTCCTTCACGCCTGGGATTGAAGCTGAACCGCCCAACCTCTCCAGCGCCAGCGATTGTGCGGCCTGCTGCTCTTGCGCTTGTTGGATTAGCACCTGGTTGATGGGGCCAAGGAATCCGGGCGCTTTGAATAGGCCGCCGATGTTCTGAGCGCCTTGAATGGCAGAAGATGGCGAAAAGATAGACTTGGCCGCGTTTGTCGAGAACCGGCCCAACGTGCCTTGGACGTTTCCAACGAAGCCGCCGACCTTTTGCCCCGCGCCAATGACCTTGCCCATCAGGCCAGAATCTAAGGCGTCGTCGGCATTCGAGAAACCAGATTTAGCGAAGCTCCATAAGCCCTCGCCCATCCACGCGCCGACTTGAACCGCTGCGCCTTTCACTTGCTCGGATGTGATGGCAGATACAAAGCCGTCTTTGACGCGCTCGAAAAGCGGCCCAACCTTTGATCCGATGCGGGATAGTGTGGAGGAAAACGGGTTTTGAATTGAATTACTATGGCCGCCAGCCAATCGAGGACCAGCCGGGCCGCCTGGGGCACCAGCTCGCGGGCCGCCGTTGGTCACAAGGTCGATTAGTTCACTGGCTCTTGAGTCGTCAGCGAATCCAAAAGCTGACTTGATGGCCAGCCCAAACGATGAAACCGCCTTTTGTGCTGATGCGATCCAACCGGGCAAGGACTCCCAAAAACCCATTACCTTAGTTGTGATTTCTTCGCGGTGGAGTTTTACCCACTCGGTTGCGCCGGTTGTTAGCTCTTTGAATTCTGATGCGATCTTCTTCGCCACGGGCAGGAGTGATAAGCCCCACTCGTTAGAAAGATCTTGGACGCTGGCCTTTACTTGCTCGTAGACTTTAAACAGCTTCTCTGATGCTCTGGTCTGTTCGTTTGTGTTCTTTGTCGCCGCTGCTACTTTTTTGTTTGCCTGGTCGAGCCCAAAAATTCTAACGGCTTCGCGCTTCTCTGCCTCGTCCAGTTGCGAGGCTGTTGTCCCGATAGCCTCGGCGTATGCTTCGTGCGCCTCCTTGGCGTTGATGATGAGGCCGACGTTATCGAGGATTAGCTTTGACCCTCGCGCAAGACCTAACGACAAATCCTCAATGGCATCCTTGGTACTGCGGTCCATTGTGTTGCCCAATTGCTGGGCCGCCTTTGCAAGCTCAATCAGTTCGTCGACCGACTTAACCGCTCCAAGAGATAACGCCCGGTTGGCGATGGACAAAAGGTCAACCTTTGAGACCGTGCCATCTACCGCGTCCGATAGGCGCTGAAGTGTTTGCTCTTGGTCTGCGCCCCCCGTCAATGACTGGAAGGAAGGCGAAAGCCGTTCATATTTCGCCGCGCTCTTGAGCGAAAAGCCCGTGGCAATAGTCGCCGCGCCAAGTCCAACCGACAAAGCGCCGACCAGCTTCTCGGCGATCTGGCCGCCTAACTCGCCCGCCGCGCCAAGGACTGCGCCGCCTGCCTGGCCAAGAGCGCCAACAATAGGACCAGCCAAACCGATAGCGCCGCCCGCAATGGCAAGGGGCGCACCGATGAGGCCGCCGAAGCCGCCCGCGATATTTGAGACCGCACCGCCTGCGCCAGCGAGCGTTTTACCAACGCCCGTGATGATCGACTGCCCAAGGTCGCCGCCGATCCTGAGCCCGAATTCAGCGACCGCAAAAGGTGCGCGGACTGCGCCGCCCGCCAAACCCGCAATACCGCCACCACCAAACAAGCCGCCGAAAGCCTGACCGCCTCGCGCTTGTAGCGAGTTGCCAATACCACCGCCAAGGCCAGCCGCGCCTACGCCGATTCTTGACGCGCCGCGCCCAATGCGGCCAAACATGCGCCCGATACGGGTTAGCCTGTTCTCCCATTGCTTGGTTTTGCGGTTAGTTTCGTCAAGCTGGTTGTTGATGATCTTGACGTTTTGCGTGTATTTGTTGGTGATCCTGACGGTCTGGTTCAGCGTGTTATTCTGCTGATTCAGCGTCTTTTGACGTACAGCAAGGCTTTTGCCGTTCTTTTCATTGAGTTTTACAAGCCGCTCTAACAGCTTCTCAATGTTGCTAAGTTGCGAGACACCAAGGCTTAGGTCGCGGTTATTGACGTTGATTTCAAGAGCTGGGCCGCTCATAGCGCAATTTCCCCCAAACGGGCCGCAATTGGTGTAGTATTAGGGGAATGGAGCACAGGGAGGCCCCCGATATGATCGAATACCGCGTTTTGAACTGGAAGCCGATAGCCGCCGTCGTCGTGGCTCTTGTTGTTGGATTTGTCCTCGGCTCGAATGCTGAAGAACCCGCACGATTTACCGTCACTTCTGCGCCGGTGGCTCGCCTGGTCAACATGGGCGGGCACAAAGCTGAATCTTTCCAGACGCCGCATATGATCCGCACCGACACAAGGACGGGCCGCGTCGAGTTCGGCGTAGCCATTGAAGAACAAACCGAAAACGAAACTAAAATCGCTATAGCCTGGTGCGATGTCGAAGATCTCGGCATGGGAAGCCCGCAAGCTATGGCGTTTCTGCGCGAATACAAACGCCTTCAATCGAAGAACTAAAGCAGCGACGGCATAGCCGCGACCGCGTTTCTCTTCGTCTGGATCAATTCCCAAGCAGCCCAAAAGACGGCCTGCCAGCGTTGCCCTTGCTGCGCTATTGGCCTGCCGTCGATTGTCTGCCCGGTTGTTGCGGTCCATACTGCTTCTCTCGCTAACTGCCGAAAGTGGCTTTCCTCTGGCAGTTCGTTTTCTTCGCCGCCTATGACCCAATGAGCCAGTTCGCGGCTTAGTAGTTTTTTGAGAATTCAACGCCAACGTCGTTAACGAAAAGCTGAATTCCCAAACGGATACGGTCGAGTGGCTTTTTCTGAAAGTGCTTTGTCCAAGTCACCCATGCGTCGGGCTTGTCGTTGTCCTTCGGGCACTGTTTTAGGCGCTCGTAGCCCTTGCCCTGGTCCGAAAGCCTGGTGCCGGAAATGTAGCTGCGGAATTCTGCCGCGAGCTTCACGATTTCCTGGTTTCCATGGGATTGCTCGCCCTGTTCGGCTTCCTTCGCCATCGTCAATTCCTTGCCGACAAAAGATAGGACCGGGTCGCGCAAAACGATTTCTCCGAAGCCATAATCGGTCAAGTCGATAACGGCAGACTCCCAGTCGATGGGCTTGTACCAGTCTGGATGCGTTGGGGCTTTCTTCTCGGGCTCGTCGGCAGGCTTTGCCGCCGCTTTCTTGGTCGCTGCTTTCTTGGCCATCGTTCAATACCTCGGGGGAAAGTGGGGGAAAAAACCGCCCCCCCCTGCCTGAATCATCCCCCGACGAATTCAAGCAGGAAGGGGAGGAGATCGAATGGTTTAGGTGTTGTCGTCGTTGGCTGCCTTGTAGGTGTAAAGCTCGGTCTCGCCCGCGACGAGTTCGGCGCTAAAGCCGTGGGAAATGGTCGCCCGTCCACCGCCTGCTGTCTTCGTGCCTGGGGCTGAGAGGTCGAGGCGCAACATACGAAGCTCGATAGCTGCGTTAGTGATCGTCACGGACTCGGCAGTCCATGCGCAATCCGAATCGTCGATGTCGAATGTGTCAGATGGTGCGTCGACGTTGGAAACGGTCGCGACTGTGAATTTGGAACCGTCCGTGATCATGACAATATCGCCATCGGCAAGCCCTGAAACGTCACTAACCGTGATGGTCTGCGAACCGCCGCCGTCCGTGATGGTGACGGTAGCCGTTTGCTTGAATGTCGGATTCTGGTAAGTGAGGCCGACGCGAACCATGAAGTCAGGCTTCGGGCTGCCTCGATGCCAGTCCAGATAGTCAGAATCCCGCACGACGAGTGTCGAGTTAACGCCAACGGTGGGCGCTGTGGCCAACGTGTGGGTGGTCCATACGCCGTCAAGCGACTCGGTTGGGCTTCCGCGATGGTCGCCGACTGAGACGCCGTCGGATACGCTGATATCGGCGCTTTCTACGTCTGCGTTGTCCGCGTCAAAAGCTGATGTCGTCTTGACCAAGTCGATAAGGACGCCACGGCTCGAATAGGGGTCTGCGGGCGGCCTGGTGAAGCTCGGCGCTGACCCTGTGAGTTCTTTGTCCTGGTTGAAGAAGAACGGCAGGGAGATAGGAACAACGCCGCTCGCGCCTCGGTTCAGCGTCATATTGAAGCCGTCGAACACGCAGCCGATGTACTCAGCGCCCGTGCCCGTGCCGATGCTGGAATCGTGCCACTCCTGGATCGTGTAGTATTCCTTCTGGTCGCCCACGACTTGCGGCAGATCCAGCAAGAATTTCGCGCACTCTGGAAAAAAGGGCATATTCAGGCTGCCCTGCTGCGTGTTTCGGTCGCCGCCGACGCTGTAGGCCGTGCCTCTTACGCCGTGCTGAGTCGGGACGGGAATGGTCGGGTTGTCGCCGGTGGCCTGGAAGCCGTCTTCTGAGATGGCGAGGTCAAACCAACGCTCCGCCGCGCTGTCGCTTTCATAGTCGGGGCCAGCGAATGAGCAAACGGTCGTCCGGTCTGTTTGCCGTCCGATTCGAAGCCGCAGCTTGTAGCCTTGCAAGATTGACATTTTTTGAGCTCCTTATCGGATCTTCTTAAGGGTTAGCGTGTAGCTCGCCGTCCAGTAGGCGAGGATAGATTGCGTCTCGTCGGCATAGATGGGCGTGATGTCGTCCATGATGAATTCGTACTCTCGGACGTTCGAGCCGATGCCGGTTAGAACGGTTGTAGGGCTGTGCAGCGAATCAAAAACCTTCGCCATGGCGTCTTCTATCTCGCTCGACGCCTCAGTGCCGATAGGCCCATCAGCGGCGAACCAGAGCGAGCCTGTTAGCGTGGTCTCGATGTCCCAAGTGCCTGGTGAAGTCACCAGAACAGGAACGACTTTGATGGAATCGCAAGCGTGAATGGGGAGGTCCGTGTCGCTGATTTCTTCGGCGAATTGCGGCTCGAAAATGCGGCCATCCATCCTGCGGAATTCAGTAAGACCAAGCGCGGCATAGTCCGCATCGTTATTCAAGTGGTCCCAAAAGTCCGAAATCATGGGAGAGAATAGCATCGACATTATGCGGCCCTCCCGCCGATTAGCTTGGCAAAGTACGCCTGGAGTTCCTTGGCGATGTCGTCTTCAATCGCCTTCATATTCCAGACCTTGTTGTGATCGGGCATGTACTTAGCGAATGGGCCGCGAAAACGGCGATAGGTCGAAGGCTGCGTCAGCTTCTCGAATTTGCCCGTGGCGAAAATCATTTGCCGGGACTTCATTTCGGGCTGCTCGTATGTGCTGCGTAGCGTGTTCTTTGTCCAAACCCACTTAGGCGAGCCCGGAGAAATGCCGCCATCGGGCTTTGATGCGATGCCAGCCTTCAGCGCCTTATAGAAGTCCTTAGAATTTCTCTGATTCACGAAAAGGCCGGTGGCGCGGCGCTTCTTTGTCCGCTTTTTCAGCGGCTTCGGATCTGGCCCGCCACCATAGAACCAGTCCCGTTGAATGGTCGCCATGTTGCCGTTTTTCTTGTAGTGCTTCCAAAAGCCGCGAAAGTCCCTAAGCCCGTTACGAAGTCGTTTCGTAGCGGCTTTGAACTGCGCGGTTTTGAAGTCAAAAGAAATCATATGGCAACGTCCACAAACATATCCGGCGTCGTGCTCCCGTCGCTCTGGCTGATCTTCTTGCCGTTGTTGGCCATGACATAGCCCGCGCCGTTAATCTGCTCGACGATGGCCATGGCCTCATTCATGAGCGAGAACGGAACCGACGTTTCATCCGCCAGCGGGTCTTTGCCCTTTTGCATGAATTCGAGACGCCAGAAGCGCGCAACGGCGACCAGCTCGGCGATTTCCGCAATCTGCGCCGGTACGTCACCCGCGATAGCGAACGCGCTCGTATTCCAGTCTGCAAATTTGCGATCAATCCAGTTGTCGGCGAATGCTTCGCTTTCGGTCTTCCGCGCTGCATTCAAGCCCGCGAGGTCGCGCCCGATGAAACGCTGCAAAAGCGACTCTTTGCCGGTGATGGTGTAATACTTCGCCATTACGATTTCTCCACCGCGAGCCAACCGACTTTAATGTCGCCGTCGGCATAGTCAGAAGAAGTGACCGCAACGGTGAAGCCCGTCTCAGTGATGGTTGTCGCCGAATAGCTTCCGGCATCGGCCTCATGATCCACAACGAGAACCTGCGGAATCCGGGTAAACGACTGGCCGAAAATAACCGCCAATGTTCCAGAACCGCCCGACACCGCCACGGTCGTGTTTCCCATCTCGAGTTGTGCGCCGTTAGGCCCGATATTTGGTCTCGCCATTATGCCGCCCTCGTCGAAAGGAATTTGATCAACCGTCCACGGTTAGTCTTGCTGTACTGCTTGGCCTGGTCGAGCAATGAAGCCGGGATAGGAACAAGCGTTGTGAAATCGTTGTGATGGAATCCAAGCGTGGCGTTAGCTGCTGAGAACTTGCCTTTCGCCGCCGCTTTGTAGACGCCTGACCATTGGTCGAGCGTCCTAATCTGGTGCGCGTGTTGCGCGATGATACCGCCCGCGCTCATGCTTGCCCGCTTTGCTGCCGGGTATTCGAGCATAAAGTGATTAATGCCGCGCTTGTCGGCATAGTCCAGCATGGAAAGCCGATAGGCGCTCCGGGCGTGGGTGAGCGTCGATAGCTTCATGTTGTTTTCATTGAGCCGGAAGCCGCCGCCCTTGCGATTGCCGTTCACCTGCTCGACGACCTGTGCGCGACTCATGGTCCGGTCATATGACATGTCCCGCACCGACTCTTTCATCTGACGGCTACGGTTGCGCGTGTTGCCTTCCGGGTTATCCAGCGCGGCTTCGAGAACTTCGTACATATGCTGCACAAGCTCGTCGCCTTCGAGGTCTTCAAGCGCTTGGGGCGTCTGGTCTGCCTCTGATGAATTCGGGATAAGTGGCAAATCCTCGTCATCGGCAACGGCTACCGCGCCGTCATCTTCTGCGAGTAGTCGCCGCCGGAATTCTGGGTCCATTTCAGGCAAAACCCTGGGCGCGATCCTGGGCAATGGCTCGCCGGTGATACCTGGGCGATCTGGCCCCGTGATACCTGGGCGCGTTGGGCCTATGATGCGGTCCAAGTCTCGCGCCGTCATCCGACCTCGCGCCATGGCGTCCCAAACGTGGGTATGATTCGTGGACTTGGAGAATTCAAACGCCGTGTTTGAAGTCGTGCGGAATGGCCGCCAACCGTCCGGCCCGCCTACCGTCATTCGCAGGATGTCGCGCTGGAATTTCTCCACCTCGACGGCTGCCCTGCGGTTGATGGTGCGAATCTGCCCCCGGTTCCGGGTCTGCAACTTGCGCCGCTTGTCGTTGCCAAAAGGCCATAGCAGAAGGAGCGCGATAAGCGAATCCCTTAGCGCGTCCTCCCGTTCGCGGATTTCCTTCTGACGGTCAATCCATAGCGCCTCAAGCTCTGAATCGTGCTGATTCAGGCTTGTCTGCGCGGTACGGATGAAGTCGTTGAAGGTTTCCACGGTTTATTTCTTGTTGGGGTGAATTGCGATTTCAGCGGGCGGGTTGACCTCGCGCAAGTTGCGCTCTACGCCGCTTGGCGCTGCGCCTACTGCGTCACCGGCTCGCCATGCGATGCGGGCGACCTCGATGGGGACCGACTTGGTCTCTCCTGGCTGCGCCCAGAATTTGACCCCGTTGATGCAAGCGAGCAAAACAAAGTCCCCTTCTTTCGGGTTCTGCTTTGGTCGCGCTGTGATTTCGAACTGTTCACCAGCTTCGAGAATGGCCAGCGTTTCTTCGCCTCGCAGCCTGCGCCCTTCGGCTTTCGCCATTGCGCGGATTGCTTCCGGGTCAACCTTGGCTGGCTGCTCTGCTGTCGTTTCTTTCTTTGGTCTTGGCATTTCTTTCCTCGGGGGAATTGGGGGAGTGGGGCGCGACTAAACCACAAGCCGCGCCCCGGAGCAGGAATTCTTAGGAGGCTGCAAACTCGCCGCGAATCAGCTTGGTCTGGTTCAGGATCATGCACATGAAGTACGCGATCCAACCAACCGATCCGGTCTGACCGAGTTCGTCGCCCTTGGTGGCTTCGCCGACCGCACGGATGCGGGCCTGAAGCTCGCGCCCGGAGATCGTCGAGTTAGCGAAAGCGCCAGCGCCGAAGAAAAGCATTTGGTGAACGTCGATGGACGATGCACCTGCGGCCGCGTCGAGGAGGCCGTTAGTGGTCATGACGAAGCGGAGAGAATCGTACTTGCCCTTCTCGCCCGGCAGAAGCATGGTCTGCCCGCGATACTGGCCAGCCTTTTCAACGCCGGAGAGGTTTTTGACGACCTTCCACATGGCAGGAGTCAGCGCGCAAATGTAGCTTGGCTCACCTGTGACGGTGTTAACGCCGGTCGAGGCGTCAATGTAGCCGTTGACATACGGGACGTGCGCTTCCTGGAGCTGCTGGATAGCGTCGTCGAAGTCACCAGTTGTCGGCGTGTCACCAGCGGCGACGGTTGCCGTGCTGGTTGCTGTGCCGCCATAGATGACGTTGGTTCCTGCGGTCAGCGTGGTTTGCATGACGCTGTCAAACGTCAGCATGGCCTGCTGGCCCTGAAGGTTGAGTGTGCCCGCGACGTAGGGGTCGGGGCCTGTCTCAACGAACTTGTCGGTCCATTCGACGAAGTCGCCGTATTGGGCAACGGTGCCCGTGACTTCTGCGATGGTGAGGTTGGAGCCGCTTGGCGGGCTGCCCTCAGTCAGTGCGGTTGTTGCTGCCGAAAGTTTTTCCATCCGGCGCTTACTGATGGTCTGGCCTTCTTTGAGCGGGATAGGCTCGCGCTCTGCGAAATTGGCCAGAACCAGCCAGTGGAAATTGTCCTGGAGCATGGAGCGGTTGTAAAAGGTCCGCGTGGCCGTGCTCTGCTGGTTAAGGCCAGCGCCACTATCTACACTTTGGTAAGACATTTAGTCCCCGTATCCGCCCCGATCAATCAACTTTTTTGTTGACGACATCGGCAAACACTTTGCCGAATTCCTCGTCTGGTAGTGCGTCGATTGCTTGGGCGTCGAGAACTTGGCCGCCGGAAACGATCCCATCGGGCTGTTTTCCACCGGCTGAGGCGTTGGCACTTTCGCCAATGCTCGCGGGCTGAAAAACCTTGTTCGCCATTTCCTCGGCGATCTTGTCCGATAGCAGCTTTGCGCCTTCGCCTTCGCCGTGAATCACCGCGCCTGTTTCGCCTCGGCGTAGGTCCGGCAAAATGAGCCGTTCCAGTAGTTCGCCGTTGGCGACGTTGTGCTTGGCAATTTCGGCCTTAAGCGCGTTTTGCACAAAAGCCTGGTCGTCTGCCTCTTGCCGCTTGGCCTCGCTTTGCTTGATAAGCTCAAGCTCGGCCCGCATTTTCGCAACGTCCGAATCTTCGCCATCCTGCGCCGTGTTGGTGGGTGCCTGGTCGGTGTGGGACTTGGCTTTTACCCGCCTCTGGGCGTTTTGCGAATTCCTCAAGCCTTCGATTTCGGCGACAAGTGGGGCTGTAGCAGCTTGCACCGACTTACTGACTTCGTGCTTGAGTTGTTCGAGGATGTTGCCAAGTGAAGGCTGGCCGCCGCTCGGGTTTGCGTCTCCGGTAGACGTCTGCTGATTGTTCGCCGCAGTCGCGCTCAGATCGTTAGATCCGGTTTCGGGGGTAGTCATATAATTCTACTCGCTTTCGCTCATGTCAAATGAATTGGGGGAATTTTGCGAATTTCGTGGGGCCGCCTGGATTTCTTCGGCGACCTGCTCGCGCTTGTCTCGGGGGGAATCGCCCATAAGCAGAAGGGCAATTCGGGTGTCCATGTACTCGACCAGCGTGGGCGATAGCGTGGCAAATTCGGGCTTGACTTCGAGCCATGCACCCAGAACCGTGTCCGCGTCTGCCAAGTCGAATTTCGCAGCGTAGCGGACTGATCCGCCGAAAGCCTTATCTTCGAGCGCCGGGATTGTGGGGGAGAATCGCCGCGTGGCGAGCTCAAGAATGCGGGTGTGAAAAGCCTGCGTCTGCTCTGCGAATCTGGCCAACACGCGCTCTTCGGAAGCTGAAAACCGCCTTTCCTTGGCCACGCCAGCCTCGGGGCTTGCGCTGCCCTCAAAAAGTCCGACCGGGTCGGCACCGATCATTCGATGGGCGTCCAGCTTGCGGGATTCGACGACCTCGCGCATATGCCCGAAGGATGCGGCGTCGTTGGTGAGGTACTCGGCCTTTTCCGCTGCGCCGGGGTTCAGCTTCATGATTGAATTGCCGTCGAGAAAGACCTTTTGCACGTCTCGTTCGGTCTCAATCACCAGAACCTGATTCCCGTGTAGCCACTCTTGCCAGCTCGCCGTTGAATCAGCGTTAAGCGTGGCCAAGTCTGCCCGAATGCCGCCTCGCAGCGGCGTTACGCCCTGGAGTGTATCGAGCTTGTCGCCGTAGTAGATTTCAAACGGGACGCAACCAGCGCCGTGGGCAGCCTGTGTGATCAACGTCGGCTCTTTGTGCTTTGTGTCGCCGACCATGATAAAGCTGCCGTCTGCCGACTGCTCGAAATTCATGGTCGCGCCATCTTCGATGTCTGCCCGGTAGACCGTGGCATTCTCGCGGTCGAGAATCAGCCATTCGATGTATTTGGCGGGCTTCGATAGCGGATCTGGCTGCCGCTCGACGAATTTCCGCAGCTTTACCCAAACGATTCGCCCCTGCTCGTCGATCTCGCCGTCGATGATTTCCTCGGGTTCGTAGCAGATCAGCCGCAATTTGTCCGCGCCTGCCGCCTCTTCCGCGCTCCGGTCGCTGAATTCGCCGCCGATCTTGTCCACGAAAACGCCGAAAGCGCCCATTTTCATGGCGTTATCGGCTTTGTCCTTGATCCACTTATCCAGCGTCAAGCCTGAGCCGTCCATGTCCTCGGCCCATTGCTTGACGGTTTCCTCAAGCGGGTTCGGGTTCTCGCCCGCCGAATAATCGACCTCGGGCCGATCCTGGAAAACTCGACCGATCAGCCGGTCGGCAATGGCAGGGGTGCAGCCCATGAACTGAGTTAGCCTGCGCCTGGTCTCGAAGTGGCTCGGCTTCTCGATGTTGGACGTGACGAGATAGTCGGCTTTCTGGTCGTCCGACTCGAAGCCGTCCCAATTAGCCCGCCAAAGTGGCCAGTGCTGCTTCTGGCTCATTTTCTGATGCCATGCCGACCGCTTGTCCAGGGCTTCTGTGAGGTTCATCGTGCCATCGCCTTTAACTCGTCCAGTTCGTCTTTGAAGGCGCTTACCCCGTGCCGCTTGGCTATCTGGTAGCCGATGGCGTCTGAGCAATGCGTCCTCATTTTGTCCTTGCTGCCGTCTGGATGGCGGGCGTCCTTCTTGGGCGTGACCTGCTCCAGATCTTTCAGTAATTCTTTGCAACGTGGTGAGATAAAGAAACGGGAGACGCCGTGCGGATCGCATAGGCGATAATTGACGGCGTTGATGCGGTCGACTATGGGCGGGTTCGACCGTCTTGCTACTGTCTCAATGCCATAATTATACCAAATGGCAAGACATTCTCTAATTAGTGCATAGTCACTTTTCCCCGTTTGGGCGCTAACGTCGCCGCACCTGGCGTCCCCATCGAGGATAATCCCGCCCTTATGGTGCTCCAGAATCGGCCTCAGCATCTGGCAGGCTTGCACCCAGTCGCCGCCGTTCCGCATGAAAATCTCGTCGACGGCGTAGGTGTTTTGGGCGTCCTCTTGCACGATCTCGCAAACCAGCGGTTTCGGGTTGTTATCGATGCACAGGTAGACGGGCGCTCGCGGGTTTAGCTCGATGCCCTCGCGCTTGTTCACCGTCCGGTCGTACCGCTTATACAGCAAGCCGCCGCCAAGATTCAGGAACTTGGCGTGGCGCTCCTGCTCCATGAGTTCGCCGTCGCAACTGGCCTCCATCAATTCGAGATATTGCGAAGGCAGGAAGTGGTTGTCGTCAGTGCTGGCTGTCACAAGCCGGTGATTCTCTGTGGCCTCGTCAACGTGGCGGTTGTAGACGTGGTCAAAGCCGTTTGGCGTGGTCGTCCATAGATAGCGGCACTTGTCCACGAGTTGACAACGTAGTCGAAGCGTGGCGACGGTTACGGCTTCCTCGGAATAGTCGCGCACCTCGTCGCCCCACCATGACCCGAATTCCGGGCCGCGTAACGTCTTGTTCGGGTTCTCCATGCCGCGACACCAGATGACCGCTTTCTCGTCGCCCAAGTCGAGCGTCAGAATCTTGTCGGTCATATGGTAGTGGCATGAGATGCCCAAGAATTCGAGCGTGTCGAGCAGTTGCGGGATGACAACGTCTTTAAGCTGGCCGATAGTGTTGGCCGTCGCAAGATGCACCGACTGAGGGAATTCGATGGCCCGCATGATAAGCCAGAAAGCGCCGTACCACGTTTTGCCGCCGCCTAAGCCGGTGACCATTGCGACGTATGGCTCGGGCGCTTCCCATGCTTCCTTCTGATGGGGGAGGAGCCCGATATCCCGCTCAACGGTGGCCGTCATTTCTTGGCCTCGACAACGCGGAACAAGCGCACCGCCTGGGCTTCGTTCTCTTCCGTGACGGTCTCTACCTTGATCAGCTTCGAGACAAAGCCCGCCGTGATGTCTCGGGCCTGCCGCGTCTCAGGATCGAAGGCTGCGCCGCGAGCAATGCGAAACATGAAGGACACGAAGTCCTCGCCGTTCTTCTCGGCGTCCTTCTCAAAGGCTGCCATAACTCGCTTGGAAAGATTCGGCGACCCCTTCGGTCGACCTGGCCCGCCTTTGTGCCCTGGCAGAAGTCGGCCCTTTGCGTCCCGTTCTTTTTTCGGACTTTTATTTAATGGCTTCTTAGCGGCCTTTTTCTTGGTCGCTTTCTTCGCTGTTTTCTTCTTTGGCGTCGTCAATCACTTTTCATTTCTCGGGGGATGAGATGAAAAAAGTGGGGGACCGTTGACCGCCCGCCAGCGGCCCCCCGAAGCTACCACCACGTTGGCAACCTATTCGTTCTGTTCGGTCAATCTCAAAAATTCTTCATCCTGCGAAAGTCGCGCAATCGCACCGGCCACCGCTTTTTCTGACGCCTCGCGCTTGGTTCGCATGAATGCGTAGTAGGTTTCAGGCTTGCTGAGGTCGAACGCCTTGGTTGATCGCTCGCCGTTCTTGCGCCCGCCCTTGATGATTCCGGCGCGGTTTAGGACTGGTTCACTCAACGTCCATCCCTCCCGCCTTCGCGCTGAGATACGATAGCGCGGCGAAGATGCCCGCGAGGATGAACATGATCGGCTCTTCCATCGCCTCTATGAGCATGGCGAAGAATGCCACGGCGAAGACTGCCGCGCCGATTTGGAAGGCGCGTTTTGCGATGCGGTCAATCATCGTGTTGGCTCCATTTGCTTAACCATTGGTCTTCCCGCTCTTCGATTCTTCCGCGCTTCTTGCCGTCATTGAACCCAACGAGGTAGCAGGCTCCACCACCTAACGCGGTCGCAAAAAATGTCCACAAATCGAATTCCATCACCACTCCCGTTCCGCTACTGCTCGCTTGAAGTCATGGCGCAAAAGCGCCGCCGCTTTGTGTTCGGCCTGGGCGAGACTTAGCCCGCCGTCGTGTTGCATGATTGCCGCCCGCTCCTCGAAGAGTGAGTGCCAAGGCTCTGGCCAAGTCCACGGCGGCCGGTCGATTAAAAAGTGCGACGAAGGGACTTTTTCGCGTGTAACCTTCACGGGATTGCTCACGTTCGTTTTAGGCTCTTGGCGGGATTCTGCGGATTCTGCGGATTCCTGGCGGGGTTTGCCCTTCGTCGCGTTGTTCATTTCATTAACCTTCTTTTCCGCTCCAGCTCGCGTTGTCTTCCGACCTGCTGTGCGTGTTGAATTTTTTTCTCGCGCTCGACGTTGGCCCTCATCGCTATGCGGTCCTTGACCGTTAGTCCTGCGACGGCGAGCGCCTGTTTCATTGGTGCGCCGTCTTTTAGGGCGGTTAGTAGGATGGCGAAGCGGGCGGGGGTCACTTGCTCGCCCTCAACTTCCAAAGCAAAAGGGCGCGGCAGATAAGCTCCGTCAATGAGCCCTGGCCTTTCACTCTCACCGTGTCGTCGGCGTATCCGTTCCAGTTAATGCTGACGTGATCCCAACGATCCACAGTCCCCTCTATTGAGATGTCTATAGAGAAAAAATTCTCCTTTACATGCTGGATGGCTTCGTAAGCCTGGGCGATGTTGGTGGATGGGTGCCAATAGCCTTTTGTTGCTGCGTGGTGGTAGTGTGGGCTTTTGGTTTTTGTGTTCTCACGCACCCAATAATCTGGACGATCTAATGGTGTTCTGGATTCCCACCCCATAACCCAAACCGCGACCGCCTCGTCGAGTTCGCGGCCTTCGAGCTTCATGATTTCTTGTTCGCTGTATTTCATTCTTCGCCCCCTTCCGCTATGGCTTCGCGCAACTTCCGCAACATGCTAAAGCTGATAAAAGCCTCAAATTCAGAACCGCAATGGATGCCATAGAATTCGTCGTCAATCCCGCGCATAGGTTTACTCTCAAGCTGGTTGATGAAATGCACCAGCGGCTTTGCTGCCTCCCTCAGCCTCTCGTTGTCGGCCTTGAGTTCCACGACCTTTTTCGCGCTTGCGTGAAGCCGCTCAAGTGCTGGCAGTGCTTGGTTTTTCTCAAGCTTCTCAACCTTCGCCTTGAGTTCGTCGCGCTCCTTCTCAAGCTCCGCGACCTTCTGCCGCTCGGCCTCAAGTTTTGCTTGGACCTTTTGTCCGAGGTTATTCGAGTGCCTCAATTTGTGTGTCATAAAGGTTAGGTCTTGCTTGACTTCCTCAACCGCCCGCGCCGTGTGCTCTTCGATGGCTCTTGCACAAAGGTTTATCCTTGTTCCTCGGTTCGGGTCGCTTTCGGGAATCCACAACCGCGCTATCTCCCTCGCTTTGTTAGCTTCCCTGCTCGGCTCGCTCATCTATTCGCCCTCCTCTCAAGTTCTTTACGCCGGTTAAGAAACCTATTCATGCAAAACTCGCACTTCGGCTTTGCATGTGGCGCAATATAGTTTTCCATATCTCCCCAGATATGATTGAATTGCTTCCGGCCAAGGACCAAAAGCCCACCGTGGGCGACTCGCTCAATCTGCCTGTCGCTCAAGTGCTGGCCAACCAATCGGCGCAAAATGCTCATCCCCCAACGCCCCCAAACCGCACCGCGTCGGTGTACCACTCTTCTGCGGGCTCGGGGTGATATCGCCCGTCGCCCTGCTTGAGGAAAACCTGGATCTTCCATTTGTCCGCGAACTGGAAATCTCCGGGCGCGTCGATGGTGCCGTGAATGGCGTCACCGTTCGCACTGAAGTCCTGAAGCATCGCCGTCCAATCGACGTGTTCGTCGCCCTCGCTTCCGCGAACGCCCGTTACCTGGATGCCGAAAGCCTCAAGGGGAAGGCGGCCAGCGCCGTCAAATTCGATTCTCATTTTCATTTCGTTCTCTCCTCAACTCAACAAAGCCGCGACCAGCGAAAGCGCCACGGCGGTTATCAGGTTTGTGTAGTAGGCTGGCCTCAAAGCCCTCCCCCCGAATCTGGCCGCGTCTTCTCTTCGAGTAGCTCCCGCATCATGGCCTTGAGTTCCGCAACGTCTGCGCGGCTCTGGTCGAGTTCTGCTTTCATGCTTTCAAGCCCTGGACTTTTGGCCTTCTCGGGCTCCAGGGTCTCTGCATTGTTTTCGCGCAACAAGAAACGCGCCCGCGCTTCGCCGATTCTTCCTTCGACCTGTTCGATGATTGGGCGCAACCTCTTGGGGTCTGACTTGAGAACGTGGATCGCTTCGGTTGTGCTTTTGCCGGTCTTTTCGATCTCCTGAATGACCATGTCAACAACGGCCCAGTCGCGTGTCGTTGATACAAGAGAACGCCAAGCACCAATCATGCCAAGGCGAACCGCGTAACCCTTGTAAGACCCCGGCGTCCGCCCGGCATCTCTCTCGATGTGTGTGGGCTTCTCGCCCATCGCAACACGGCCGGCCGCCATAAGAAATTCCGCTTCGTCGATCCTGCTTCCCATGCTCTTGCTCCTGCTTTCTGGGGTTAAAAAAGTGTTCCTTGCTCCTCGCCGCCCTCGACGACTTCCCATACCGCGCTTTTCTCGCGCCGCTTGTCGGTCTTGCGGATGAGGCCCATTTTGACGAGTTCCCCGCGCCTGGTTCTGACTGTGGAATAGGCCCGGCCTGGGAATTCCATCGAGATTTCGGCATCGGTGAACGACTGAAGCCGCCGCGCTGCATTCATGACCATAATCTGGAGGTCTGTTAGCTGCGGCTTGATGCGCTCGAAGGCTTCGAGGCTTGTGGCGTGGTTTTTCATTGCTTGGGTTCTCCTTCCTGCTCCATGTATGCTTCTATGAACGCTTGGGCTTGGGGCGCGACGATTGCATTGCCGTAACCGCGCAGGCGTCCCACTCGGGCGGGAGCCCCATCAGCCAGCGGGAATGCGCCGGGTTCAACTGGCCGCCACTTTTCATCCGTGCATCCGAGCCAGTCAGCATCTCGCCAGAAACCGTTAGTCGGGCCGGGCCGGTTAACTTCGCAAAGTCGTTTAGGTCGTTGCTGCGTTCGCTTGCTGTCGCTCGATCTGCCATGCCGCCCTTGTGATCCCTGGCTTGCGGCGTCGGCCAACTGGCGAGCTCTGCCGCGAAGTTCAGCGCCGTTATCGTCGGATTGATCCCCGCCTTTTCCTTGCGGGCTAAGAAATCCTCCACGGTCCCGCCTGGTTCGCTGGCTGTTGGCGTCGGCCACCCAATAGAGGCGCTTTCGGATATGGGGCGCACCGAAACCGCAAGCTGGGGTAACACACGACCCGACGGCATAACCTTCTCGGTCCAAGTCATGCTGTAAAGCTGGGAGCCAAGTTGTTTTGACTTCTCCTTCAACCTCCCTGCCAAGGCTCTTGACAATTCGTTCGATTTCTCGATTTGCTTGGCTGTTATCTGCCGCCCAATCTCGACAATCTTCTGAGCGCCCCATGTGTTCGCCATGACATTCACCGCATACAGGACAACTCTCGTGTTCTCGTTCGTATAGCCAGCGGACGGCTCTATCTGATCCAGACTCGGAGCATTCCACGCCCTCGGCGTTTCCAGGTCGAACGGAATCCCCGTTAGTTCGCACAAGCCGTTGTCTATCCTCTCCTGTATGTCGTCCCGATCCAGGTCGAACGGAATCCCTTTTTTCCTGGCTCTGTTCTTGGCTACATTCACCAATGCGTAGCCCCGACGTTTCTCGCGCCACATCTTGTAATCTGTTCGACATTTTGTCGGATTCGCCCGCTTCCGCGCCCTTTCCGTGTCCCGCTCGCAGGTCTTGCATTTCGTTCGATAGTTTCCCTTTGAGTTCACATAAAACTCGGTAGACGGCTGCTCTTTCTGGCATCGAGCGCAAATCCTCTCGGTCGTCAGATATGGTGCCAGTAACAACTGCTCCTCCGACTTGTTCGCCGAAGATGACTTCTGGTCGGCAGGCTTTGATGAGCCTGAGCATTTCTGGCCACAAGTGTCTTTCATCTTCTTTGCCTCTTCCTTGGCCTGCCGATGAGAAAGGCTGACATGGTGCCGATCCGGTCCAGACGGGTCTATCATCGGGCCAGCCTGCTTGTCTAAGTGCGTAGCTCCAAACTCCGATTCCGGCGAAAAAATGGCACTGGGTAAATCCGTTAAGGTCATTTGGCGTGACATCTTCGATTGATCGCTCATCTACTTCCCCGTCTGCTATGTGTCCATCGGCTATGAGTTGGCGCAACCACTGGGCTGCACGAGGGTCAATTTCGTTGTAATAGGCCCCGCTCACGCCGTCCCTTTCAGCTTTGCCAGTTGCGCCTGAAGATCGGGCGCGAGGTTGTCGGTGGTTACGGACTTGGCCGCCTGGTCTGCGATGGCTGCGGCGTGTCGGTCGGCGTCCGCGATGGCTGCTTCCATGGCCGGTGGCTTCGGCGGTCGGTCGTGCTCGTCGAACTGGTTGGCGAATGTCTTGAATGGGAAATACTTGGGCGCGATGGAGTCGAGGAAGGACCGGGCTGCCCGTTGGACCTGTCCGATATCCCGAAGCCGTGGGGCGAGCTCTCGGGCCGCTTCAATGTCGGCTTTGCTGGAGGTCTTCGCCGTGATTGCGTCCCAAGCGCCGATGATGTCGGCGGGGGATAGGGCGGGGAGAGTGCCAGTTGCCACCGAATACGTGCCAGACTCCTCGCCGCGCTTGATGGTCAAGCCTGGGGTCTCTTCTGCCTTCTCACGCGCAGCGGGAGGGGGGGGGATTTCCTTGGGCGCGGCTGCGCCCTCTTCCTCCCTTCCTTCTTTCTTTCCTTCCTTCCTTCCTTCCTTATCGGGATCGTTAGCGGCATCCGATTGGGATTTGAACGGGATTTGAGTGGCATTTGAATGGGATTTAGATGGCAGATCGTTGGAAAGGATTAGTCGGCCCTGACTTATGGCGAAGTCCAGCGCCCTCTGCATGGCGTCTTCGTCCATTCTGGCCTGATGCGCCAGCGTCTTGGCTGTGTGGGGCTTTCCGTTGCCGCGAGTGAGGACGCCGCGAGGCTTTGCCGCTGCCGCGACGCAAAGAATCTGGCACCAGCAAGCGTATAATTCATACTTGTTGGGCTCTAACATCATCTCGACATAGAAGGAGCCCTGGCGAATCGGGAGCGGCGCAAAAGTGAACGCCTTGAGCTTCCGGCTGGCCGCGCTCTCGAAATGTTCGCCCCAATCCTTGATTGCCATCAGCATCACTTACGGCCTTTCAGGAAAGCCTCAATTTCTGATGGGTAGGCGTAAAATTGGCCCGCGCTGTTCTTCTTGATCATCCCAACCTCTGGAGCGTCAATAAGTAACCACCGCTCAAGGGTGCGAGGATGACGGCCAAAAAGCTCTGCGATATTTTTGATGCCCCAGACCGGAGCTTCGTAAGTCGTTTTTCTCATGGCGAATTTGTAACCCTAATCGGTTGGCCTGTCAACTGATTGTGGGAAATGTGGGCTAATTGTTCTACCTTGGCGATATGACCGCCCCTCAGACCGTCTACAAATGCGCCACGTTCGCCGAAGCTGTGGACCTGCTGCGCCAACGCGCAAAGGCCGATAGATCGCTATCTGTGGGCTCGCTCTGCGCCAAGGCTGGCATTTCCCGCAACGTGCTGTACGTCGCGCTTAAGCCGGGCTCGACCGCAATGGGGCCGCAAGCTGCCCGCCGCCTGGCTGAGGAAGCCGGGCTATCTGAAGATGAATGCGATTGGGTGGCGATCCTTTGGCTAAAGAACCGATACCATCCTGATTCGGGCGCGACTGGCGGCGTGGTTAAGCCGCTGTTCGATCTGGTCGATAGCCTAAGCCGGGCGAAACAGCTTAAGGTCTATGGGCTCTGTGTCGCCGGTTATCTGGCCGCCAAAATCGACACCCCGAAACGTAGCAAGGGCTCATAGCCCATTTGTGCTTTTTTGTGTCATGCCGTTATGAAAGAAGTGGTGCGAATGCTATTCGATTAGCGTTACAATCGCTGCCGTAAGTCGTTGCTATTTTTGTGATTGTGACCTGTGGGCCGATTGGCGCACGAATTCGGCACCTTAGATTTGTGCAGACCTAATTTGCCTTATATTGGCGTCCTAAAAGATCGTATCCATAAGCCGTTGCCCGCGCTATAATTGCGAAATCAGACAACCGCGAATTGTGTCAATTGTGCCGGGGGAATTTCATGGCAAAGGGTCGCATATACTGTCGAGACAAGCGAGGTCGAGAAGTCCCCTGGGGCCTCGGGCACCCCTGCGTCGATTTCACGGTTAAGGACAAGTGGGGAAACCCGCACCGGACGCGGAAGCGCATAGACGCCACGTCGAAGGATATGGCGGGCCTGATCATGGCTCGGATGATGGCCGAAGAGTTAGAACGCCTCGAATCGTTCGATACGGTCGAGCTGTCTTCGGTTCCTATCAGCTTGGCAATAGCAGAGTGGCAGACAATCACAAGCCGGACGCGGAAGGCCCATTCTACCCGCCTGCGGGCTAACGGGCTGCGCCGCTTCGCTTCCTGGATAGGTGAAGGCACCCCGTTACAAAAGATCGATCCTCGGGCCGTTTCCGAGTTCATCGAGGCCCGCCTGGATGCCGGGATAAAGCCGACCACCGCCAAGACCGACTTAGTCAACCTCTCCGCCTTCTTCACCTGGTGCATGGCGTTACCGCGATCCTGGATAACCTCTAATCCAGCGTCCAGTGTCCCGCGCCCTGGAATCAGACGGAAACGCCCAGAAGGGGTCGGCACTTGGGACGATGTCAAGCAGATACTGGACAAGGTCGCCGGTCATGAGCGTCTGGAGCCCGCCTATATTTTGGCCTTCTCGACACTGGGCCGGGAGGAAATCTGCCAAGCGCGTTGGGAAGATATCGACTTTGAGAATCGGACGATTCGGGTATCGGCTGGCAATATCGGAAAGACTGAGACGCGAGACGCGGTCCTGCCGCTGTTCGGGATTCTGTTCGATTGGCTGCAAGAGCACAGGCAGGAAGCCGGGCATATCGTGCCTTTTGAGCGGAAGAACAACGGACGCCCAGAAGGTGAGCGGCTGCAAACTGATCGGGACAACTACAATCGAGGCCGCCCAAAAGAGGAGCGACTGCCCGGATTCCACAAGGGACGCCACACGATAGCGACGCTGATTTCCAAAACGGCACCGCTGCCGGTCGTTCAGCAATTGCTCAGGCACTCAAGCCCGACGACGACCGCCAGTTATTATATCGGGCTCAAGCCGTTAGACGCCCGCGATGCCCTGGATGAGCTGGGTTAACCTTCGCACTCGATGATATTGGCCGTGGCGACGTCTGAGCCGCCCTTGATGATGACGAGCGTATCGCCGACGTTTAGTAGGGTGCCATCGACGCAGACTTTATATTTGCCGTTGCCCAAGTGCGTAACGTCTGGTGAGACGCCATGCCCGTTAATCTTGGCGCTGAAGTCACTGGCGGCGCTTCCGCTCAATGTCACGCAGTACGTCTCGCCCGCGCAATGGTCGTTGTTTTCAGTCATTTAGAACCTCACTTACTTTCCTAATGATGTATTCGGGGGATTCGCCGAAATCGTCCGCGTGTAGCCTGACATGGTCAATGACCAACGGCCAAGGCTTCGATCTTATGTAATTCCGCGCCGCAACAACGTCAATTCTGACTGAGCCCGTGGCGTCTATCTTGGGCGCACCGGCGCAAATGGCCGCCTTGCAAATAGCGTCATTTGTCCCCGAAGCCTGAGCCAGCAAGTAGAGCGCGGCTTTGTTCTCGCGGCTTTCGCCCGCCATCGTGGAAAACCAGCCGCTTATTTGCTCGTCGCTCCAGTCGTGGGCGCTCGGCGGGGTGTTTGGCAGGTAGCCGATAGGCTCCGGGCAACTGTGCAGCGCCTGGAATGCCGCAAAGACGATGACGGCGACTATAGCGACAAGTGCAGCGGGCCGGGCGATAGATGTCTCATGTGCTATGAGGCCCGCATAATAGGCCGCCCTCGCCTCGTCGTCTTCGTTCTCGGCAGATTCCACCGCCAGCCGCAAAGACGCCATGGCCGCGAACCTGGCGGCCCTCCGCTCGCCTAACTTCTGATATTGCTCAATTGGGAATGAATAGCTGAAGCGTACAGGGTCGCTGCGAATTACCGCCACGCCTGAAACGCTGACAACCTGGTCGCCCAAGATGTCTATTTCGTGGGTGTCTAAATACTTGATCCGCATAGCTTCCTCTCTGCGCCTATCTCTGCTGAGTGAATCGGAATCGCCTAATTACACCAAAAACCGAATTTCCCGCGAAAGTGGGTAAAAACCCCCGCAAAAGAAACTGCCCGACATTTTCCGACAACCTTATTGCAATGCTAACCGATTAGCTATACATTTGCGTCAGAGAGATGAGGAAGGCCGTTTGGCTCGACTCAAAACCAAGGCGAAAAGCGTGGCCGACCGTTACGCGAAATCGCAGGAAACAGGAGGCAAGCCGATGGGCACCCAATACGACAACTGGCTAACCAAACCACTCGAAGACGCTGAAGAGCGATACGAGGCCCTGACCCGTCAGTGCGGTTCTGACTGCTGCGTCGAGCGTTGCGCCGATTGCGGCGAGGCCGGAGTCCTTCACCGCGACGATTGCGAACTGCGCGGCGAAGACGAGGTCGGCGACGACCGCCTCGCGCCACTCGACGAGGGCGACCACCGCTGCGACGGCGTTGTCGCAATGCTTTGCCCCAACTGCGTCAGCGAAATCTAAGGAGAGGAATCATGGCTAAATACAAAATCACAGGAATCAAGACCGCCACTAACGTGATCGGGAGCCCGCGCTTTGATGGGTTCCTGCTTCATGGCGTCATCGGCGCCGTTAACCCGCTCATCTCGGGCGACCTGGAAAAACTCTACTTCGAGACCGACGCGCTCGAAATCAAGTGGGCCGAAGCCCAAGTCGGCAAGACGCTCGAATGCGACGAGATTTTCTATCAGGCTTTCGCCGTGTCCGATGATGTGACCATCACAGACGGAAAGGGGGAGCCATGCGATGCAAGACGATAGCCAAGGAAATCTGGCTGGAAGTGGTGACGACGCTCGCTCTGCTGACGCTGATGCTCCTCGCCATAATGTCTTAGACGAGGAAGCCGAAGACCTGGCGCGGGCGCGTGACGCCGTGCGCGACCTTTGGGGCATCCTTCGGGGTGCGTAACGAAACGGCGGAATAGAGACCGCCAAACAGGAGGACGGAAGATGAACGAACTGACCACAACACCAAGAAGCGCCGACGTGATGTTTGACGACCACGCACGGCAGACGGCGTTAGACTTTTGCCAATATGCGCTTGACTCTGGCCTGCTCCCAGAGGCAATTAAGAGCGCCCAGGACGCTGTCTTGATTCTGCTTAAGGGGCGCGAGATGGGCATGAGCGATATGGAGGCCCTGAACACTCTCTACATTTTCAAACGGAAGATCGGCATTCAGGGAACGGCGATGTGTTCGGTGTTAACTCGTGCTGGGATCGCAATCGAGACAGTGCGTTCTGATGAGAATGGCTGCGAGCTAATCTTCCATAGAAAAGTCGGCGGAATTCAGTTGGCCAATCCTGTCAGCTTTAGCCTGAAGGATGCAGAGCGAGCGCAGCTTCTCGACACCTCAATGTACAAGAAGTGGCCATCTACCATGCTCTACTGGAGAGCCGTAGCGATGGGCGCTCGCCGCCATGGGGCCGACGTGCTTGGTGGCGCATATCTGCCGGAAGAAATTGAGCACATGGACGCGCCAAGCGAACCTGCGATCCTGCGCGATGTCGAGAACACGAAAGCCGACGAGACGCCCAAGGCGGTCGAGGCCAACGATGCGGCGTTTAGCGCGCTGAAGGATCAGATCGCCGCGTGTGAATCGTTGCACGAACTGAAGAAGCTCGCCGTTGACGTTGACGGCCTGGCGGCCAACCAGATCGACGCGGCCCGCGCCGCCTGGGTTCTGAGGCGCGACGAATTGCAGACCGTGGTTGAGAATGTGGAGGAAACCAAGAATGCTTAGTGGATCAAGCCTACAACGCGCCGAAAAGTGCCCCGCGTCCGAGGCGCTGCCGCACCGCGATACAATCAGCGCCGATAGCGACCGTGGAACGGCCGTGCACAAGTTTCTCGCCGCCGTGCCAACACTCGGCAGGGCTGACGCGCTCGAAGCCGTAGACGCCAAATACCGCGACCTATGCGCCGTGATCGACCTCGACCGGCTGCCCGCTGCGAATGCTTCCGGGTTTATTCCTGAAGCGGCCTACGTCTGGGACGATTTCGCCGGGACGGTCGATTATCTCGGGCAAAGCCTGGGGCGCAACTACGGCAAGCTGACCGCCGCTCAAATCCCTTGCACGTTGGATAGCGTGGGAACATCGGCAGACGGGACAAAAGGGATTGTCCTGGACTATAAGGGTGGATGGTCCGACGCCGCGCCCGCTGCCGTCAACCTCCAGCTCCGCTTTGGTGCGCTCTGCTACTGCCGGGCCAATGGCCTCGAAGCCGCGACCGTCGCCATCGTTCGCATTAAGGAAGATGGCTCGTCGTGGTTCGACGTTGCGGACTTGACCGCGTGGGACTTGACCGTCATCGAAGGCCAGATAACCGCGATCCTCGACGCCGTGACTGATGCGAAGATGGCACACGCCCAAGAGGTGACGCTGAAGCCGACGACCGGCGACCATTGCCGCTACTGCCCTGCCTACGCCTCATGCCCTGCCGTTACGTCTCTGGCCGTTGCTGTGGGATCTGGCGAGTTCGGGCTGGAACTGACAAAGGGCAACGCCGCCGAAGCATGGCACCGCGTCAAGGCGATGGAAAAGATTCTGAAGGAAGTGAAGGCCGCCGTTAAGACCTTCGCAGAAATCGAGCCCATCGACCTGGGCGACGGGAAGATGTTGGGCGAGGTTGAAGGCACACGCGAAAGCCTTTCAGGTGGCGTGGTCTATCGGGTTCTGCGGGAGATGTACGGCGAGGAGGCTGCCGACGCTGCCTGCGAGATTAAGACCAGCAAAGCCGCCATTGACCGCGCCATCAAGCCCGCGATTATCGAGGCCGGTGGCAAGCTCGCACCAGCAAAGCGCGAACTGCTGGCCCGTGTCGATGAACTTGGCGGGCTGCACAAGCGGAAGGCGCGATCTGTGAAAGAGCACAAAGCGCGGATCGAGGCCGCGAAATAGACAACGCGATCCGGGCGGTAAACTTTGGGCTCCTCCTGGCCCGTGTTTCCCTCCTAACTCTCTAACTGCGCCGCCTGGATCGCACCTTTTTTGGCCCGACTTTAGGGGCCGCTCACCTTCATCGGGTCGGCGACCTGTCGAGCAGTCCCCCGCGCTCGTCGTGCGGCGGGCCACCTTTCAACCTGGCGAGCGTCGCCGGGATTTCTGAACCGCGCACCGCGAAAGCACCGCGCCAAATAGCAAAGGCCCACGAGGTGGTGTAAGGAAAACCGGAAAACGCAAAACGACTTTTCTTCAATGACAGCCCGGAAAGACGGGCACATCAACGCAGTACCGTTGGCGCGGCCCGGGTAACCAGCTCGGTGATAGGTTCGATTCCTGTTGCTGCTATTCAACGGCTGGCGTCCAAGGGATGTCGATGTTTCGGCGGGGCGCTGGTCGTTTTAATCAACGGAGGTAGAGAGATGAGCGAACAAGAAATGCTAAAGGTCTTGCGGAAAATCATGGCAGACTTTGGACAAAAAGACGAGGCCGCCAAGTGCGACGACGCAACCAAGAACTTCCGCGAACGGTTGGAGGCGATTGTTGACGCGCACCAAGCCCAACTTCGCACTTCTGAGGTCGAGCGGCTGGCGGAGAGGTTGTTTGTGGAGAATCACTACAGTTGGCGCGAAAAGTACGATATGAATTCCGGCGAATGTGCTCATGATTCATTTGTAATCGCCGAGAGATTCATCAAGCACCGCGACGATTTGAGGCGGCGCAAGGAGCAGGGGTCAGGGGAATGAGTGAACTAAGCGACATGACGTTTTTTGTCGGCTGTATCGGGATCATCTTTGCGCTTTGCTTCGGTCTATCCGACATCGCCAAAGCAATCAGGGAGCAGAGCAAATGAAAATCATTCTATGTGCAGGAAAAAACGGGCGGGCATTGGTTTACGGGACAACTGAGAAAGAGCCGGTTCCAGGTGAGGCGGTTAGGCTTACTGACGCCCGCATGGTCATCTACTACCCAAGTGGAGGAACATTTGGGCTTGCCGTCGATGGCCCGCCTGATGGTTCCCGCGTCACAAAGTCTGTCGCCGTAACTGTTGAGACTGAATGGCAAGAGTTTTTGTCTGTTTCCGAGAAAGCTGCGGAGGTTTTCGATGGTTGGGAATAGCGGCTCCGGCTACGGCTCCGGCTCCGGCTACGGCTCCGGCTACGGCTACGGCGACGGCTACGGCGACGGCTACGGCTACGGCTACGGCTACGGCTCCGGCTACGGCTCCGGCGACGGCTACGGCGACGGCTACGGCGACGG
>Ga0316207_10000997_pt1 | contig 38597 bp, 32 predicted proteins | sample 6weekpyrite_MG_FD_204943 | JGI IMG/M metagenome (GOLD analysis project Ga0316207, IMG submission 204943) | Microbial mat bacterial communities from mineral coupon in-situ incubated in ocean water Damariscotta River, Maine, United States -... | ecosystem: Environmental > Aquatic > Marine >... | reverse complement strand
GCGGTTTGGTATCATCACCTAATTGACGACACCGAGGGGCCTACCCTCATCACTAATACAACATGGTGTTACAGCTTCCAGCTGTTCTACCTTCTTGGCACACCGACAGTTACCTTGACACACTCCGGTTACTTATTGGTCCTCAATAACCGACAATACCGATCGAACAAGAGCATATGACTGGGAAAGCCATTTTGGTAACGATCACGGACCATTAAAATCAGAATCACATCGAATACGACTACTGCGCGGTGGGTTGAACAATTCGATTTATAACGACAAACGTCTTAACCGTTAATCGAACTTCTCATCATTATTGATATTTTTCTACAGGGTTTACTATTGTATTGTGATTTTTAATGGGTAGGTCAAAGAAAAATATGGACCCTTTATTGGAAGACTCAAAATCAAGTCGCCCACCATGCTGTTCCAATATAGCTTTACTAATACTAAGCCCTAAGCCTGTACCGGCATGTTTCCGATTAGTTGATCCATCTGCCTGGGTAAATTTTTCAAATATTTTACTCTTAAACTCTTCAGATATTCCTTCACCATTGTCCTTAACATACACGCGAACGATTTGATCTTCCATTAACAACATACCAATATTGATCGCACTATTGGGTTGTGAAAATTTTGCTGCGTTTGACATCAAATTTGCCATTACTTGCATAAGACGTTGCGAATCTGCTTGGAGTTGAATATTTTCTATCGTTTCTACTAATTCAAAACGACAATCAAATTTATTAGCATAACTCTGATTTGTTTCAATTGCTTGAATTAATAAACCTTTCAAATCTACGTCTGCAAAATTAAACTCAAGATTGCCAGATTCGATTTTTTCAATGTCTAATATATCATTTATCAGAAAGAGTAATCTATTGGCATTTCTATCAATTAACTCAATTAAATCTCTGGTTTTTTCGTTCAATTCTCCTGTAACACCAGACTTAATGAGAATGATAGATCCGGTTATAGAGGTAAGAGGTGTTCTAATTTCATGGCTCACAGTGGAAACAAATTCATTTTTCAATTTATCAACTTTCTTTAATTGAGTGATATCTTGAATTGCGCCACTAACAGATGTAATGTCTGAATTGATTTTCTTTGGCGCCCCTATTATTCGACACCAAATTTCTCGATCAGTTGAGGTTGACATTTTCACATCAATTTCAAATGGACTACCCAATGTTTTGGCTTGTTCAAACAATTTTACAAATTCATCTCGATACGTTTGATTTATCAAATTGATTAAGGTTGTGCGCGTGACGATGTCAGAACGTGGTAAGTCCAGTAAATCATACAACTCATTTGTTAGATCTAAAGCCTCTTTACCAATGTCTGATTGCCATCCTCCAACCTTGGCCAATTTACCTGTGTTTTGCAGAAGCTTCTCATGCTTAAGAAGCTGGTCCTTTGTTTCAGAATATTCTCGAATTTTTGTTTCGAGTTGATCATTAATTTTTTCTAATTCTTGGGTTCGATCACTTACCTTCTGCTCTAAACTACGATTTAAGTCAGTAATTTCTGTTTCCCGTTGTATCACCGCATTTCTTTCATTTCTCAGACCAACAATCATATTATTGAACGAGTTAGCTAACTCTCCAATCTCATCATTACTTTGGGTAATATTAATTTCCTGTAGATTTCCATCATTAATTTGTTTTGTTGCTTTGTTTAATTGCAGAATTGGCCAATAAATTTTACGAGAGTTTACAACCGCAAAAACGAGCGCCATTATTACAACTACTAACAATGTGAACATGAACAACTTTTCAAGTGAATAAACCGGTGCAAAAATTACTGATTCTGGGATAACGATACCAATGGAATATTTGGTCGCAGGCACTGGCGTATATACCACAAAGTTTGTCGTTCCAGAGTCCGCTTCTAAATAACTTTCATATCCTTTTTTTCCAGAAAGAATATTTTCTCCAATTTCTGCAAACTCCAAATTCGGGTCATCTAGTATACTGGAAACCATACTTGTTTTTTGCCCCATCTCATTCAAAATCGGCTGACTTTTTTCATCTGTTTTTAAATGAACAACTTTGCTTTGGTCCCAGTGATACCAATAAATCCCAGTATGAGAAACTAAGAATACTTGTTTATTAAGTTGATCTTCACTAAATGTTTTTGCAAACAAATCACTAAGTCGTAATTCCATATCTTTCCATGGTAAGGCGCCGCCTAGCATCCCCACAACTTGGCCATCTTGTCGAATGGATGATGCAACTACAATTTGTTTCGCGCCAGTTGTATAAGAAATCATGGGATCAGAAACGATGGAAATTTTTTGATGCCGAATATTTTTACCAACCGTTTCCTGCCAATAATCCCGCTTTGCAATTGATTTCGGTTTTGCCTTGGGATCTTTGTCATTAAACGTACGTAACATGCTATTACCAGGATTACCTCCAGATGTATTGTAAAAATGACTTTCCGGCGTGCCCAAAATAAATTTTTCATAAATGCCCTGATGCCTGCCAAGTTCAGACATAATGAAAGGACGTATTTTTTTAAAGTCCATTGTTTTTAGTAGAGGTGATTCTGTATACGCGGATATTTCACTGATTCGTGACAAGAAGAAGCCGTTCAAAGTTTCCGAGGCACTTTGCAGTTTGTTTTCTGCATTATTGATAGTTAATTGAGTCGTGAGATCTCGGCTATGCCACAAGGCAAAAATCATTGCAAATAATAAAGGAATTACAGCAGTGAATAATAACGTTAACGTGTATTTTTGCCTTATTCTCATATTGATGAAATACCTCGGATATTAACTCTACATCGGAAGTTTAACCATGAAACTTAACCCAATTAATGAATAAATTAAGTGTTGATGTGATGTTAGTTAAATATTGAAATACGATTCAAATATTGCGTGAATTGTCGTATAAAACATTATGATAGAGTAAACAGACAAATGCGATAATGCTCAAGTACTCAATATACAAACTCTCCGTGCCCTATTCTACGGTTATAGTTGCGTCTCTAATTGTTACCATTTAGATTTGACTTGTTTAAATGTAGAACTAAATGAAGGCTTATCTAAATCCTTTCATTTTTAGTCGATAGATTTAGGGAAGATTTTAATGCTCGCCAAAGTTACTCGATTTCGTCAAAACAATAAATTGATCATCACTAAATACTCCAAATAGCCGTAACGGTAATTGATACCTTTTATTGATCCCGAAGAATCCAGTTCTATAATTTGGTTTAAGACATCATATTGGCAATTCTTTGTATTATTTCTTGAGTTGTTTTTAGTGTGAAGTTACTGGCGTTATAATATTTATTAGCTATTATCTCACAATCAGGGCTAGCTTCTTGCTGAAAATCACCCTCAATAAGGGTACTGCCCCCCTTAATTATTCTTTATTACTAATCTTTGACGCCTACCCACAACTTACAGAAACGGCCCCGCAAACTCACGACGCTTGCTTAGCGAATTCGCCCGGTTTATTTGAATTATGCCATTTTTGAATCGCCTCAATCTCAGCGCCAAGGAGTAACCGCCCCTGAGCAGTGACTTGCTCCATATAGGAAACAATTTCATCTGGCTGTTCTTTCTCGTTTATGACAGAGCTAATTTTATCAACTTCCTCTTCAGTCATACTTGCAATATTTTTGTCTAATAATTTGCTCGGCTTTTCAATTTTTTTAATATGAACGTCGTTACCTATCCAAAATATAGCAAACGTAAAATGGGGAAAAAAATAGGTAATCATTCCCCAATCCGGTTCCGCTTTGGCTATCATTGGGATAACAGTAACAATCATAAATGTACCGTACGCTATCACTATGCATGCCATCATAATCATGAAACGTATATTTTTTTTCCTGTATACTGCTCTATCACCGACAGCTTTTTCACGTTTTTCAGAAATGCTTTCAAGTGTAGGCGGTGCCACAGTAAAGTCGATCTCTATTGACATGCTCTACTCCGATTATGTTTAATTCTTTTTTTCGTTTTCTGGGTAATCCCGTGATAATTTACCCCAGCAGATAAATGGACAAATACCGAAAGACCTATCCATAACCTATTCAAATAAATTCAGAAATTCCTCAATTACTGGACTATCTCAATACTCTTATTCCTACGTTGAAGACATTGTTATCTTCACCCTATTTGACGCTCCATGTTGACGCTTTTATCGTTAGTCTCACATTTTTTAGTCCGTGATTTGACTCATAATTAGTCAATCAGATTAATAATTTGTCGAGGCTACAACACTTTATCAAAAACGTGGATGAGAAACAAAAATAGTTTATTGGTCCAGAATCTACTGAAAAACACGGTAGATTGTGCTAATTCCAAGAAACTGCAACTCCGTCATAATGAACAACAGACACTAACATCAATATTCAAAGATGAGTTTACGTTATGTTTAGCGTATTTACATAGAACTAAGTACAGATCTAAAGAATACGCTGTGTCGTTTAATTGATTTGAGTATCGATCCTTTTACAGATGATATTCCTGCGATAAATATATATGACTAGACTAAGACACATGAGGATTTGACTATTTCAACCGAAAAATTTTTGATTTATTTTTTTCCACAGCCTCATCCTTTTTCCATTTCATTCAGGATTTTCACAACTTCTATTAACCATGGGTCATTCTGACTGAATAGAAATTCATTTTCTGCCACCAATAATTTTGTTTTTTTCAAATTCTCTTTAAACGATAAACTCTTGACATTCTCCTGTCTAATACGAATCAATTTTGATAAGCGACTCATCATCCAAAATCGAATGGTATAATGATTATATTGATTTAGTCTATATGCCAATTTAAATGCGCTTTCACCACTTTCGCCAATTTCTTCCAAACATCTACCTTTATATAAAAGCGCATCAATCTTTAATGCCACCGGCGTAGACTTATTTGTTATGACTTTGTCCATCAAATCCTTGGCGCCATGCCAATCTGCTCGATAGATTCGAATCAAACCGCCTATGAAATTCACTACTTCGTTTTGCTCTTTCGCGAGATCTGGTAAATAAACCCATCCACGCTTGCCATCAGAGTATACTTTCTGGTAATGGCCACTTGGTTCAATGCCGATGTATTTATTTCCTACTTCACCAATTACTTTACTTCTCTTGTCAGCATCAATGTACATTGTTAATTTTGATGGCAAAGAATATTGATTGACAATTGATTGACTCAAAATAATTGGTGAAAATTCATAACGTCGATTAGGAATATCAACTTCTAATAAAATCGACTTTTGATTAACACGAATTGGTAATTTCCATATTTCATAGTAGTTATCGCGGAAATCATTCAATTTCATTCCATCACGCTCGTAATGGCCGAAAACAGGAATCGATAAATAAGTTTGCGTGATCATGCCATTTCCATAAGGAAACGTCTCTCCCCATAATACGAATTGCGAACTGATATTATCGGATGTTGCCGTTTCTTCAGCAAACACATGAGATGCATTAGCCAATGACGACTCACTCCATACAATCATTCCCAAACCAAAATTTTCACCTTGCGGATCTCTGTCAGGCTCCATGCGCAGAGTGCGCCAAACTTGCAAATTCAAGATTGTTGCGACATTTTTTCCTAAATTATTTGGGCCTTTAAACGCAGGAACAAACAAACGAATTTCATCAACATCCGCTTTTGCCGTTGCACATATCATTATGAATATAATAACAAACAACATCGAACTGATTCTTTGAAAAAAATTAAGTGGCATCAAAATTTAATTTTCCATAGTTCGCTTTTTTTTCAACGTATTCTCAATTTCTTCTAACGCGCCATTCAATTCAACCGCTAATGATGAGCCCTGATCCAGCTTATTGACATAATTATTTGTTTCTCCAAAATATTTGGATATCACATGGATAGGCTGTTTATCCATAGCATCTACAAGAATGGAATACAGTGTGAGCGCCGAATACAAATCTCTTGTTTTACTGTACTCTTTAGGTGACACATTTAATTCAAATTCAACTAATGATTTTTTCAAGTAATCTGGGATTTCTCCCATATAGACTTGTGTCATAACTGTAATAGAGTTATCTTGATCAAATACAATTCCTGATAGCAAATGAAGTACATTCGTTTTCTTCCATATTTTTTCACGTTGACTTATGCTACCTATTTTATTCAAAGACTCAATGACACTTAAGTCTTTTAAATATTTATATTCTTCGCCTGAACTTAAATTGCTGGATATTTGTGAAATTCGTTTTTTTATGATGCCTTTATATTGTCCAAAGTATTTTCGTGAATTAGCCGTTTCCACACCATCAAACTCACTAATGTTTATTAATACACGAGGAGTCTTGTCTGCCAAAACATTTTTAAAGCTAAATACAGAAAATGCTAGTATAAAAAAAATAAGCAATGTGTGGATGGATATACGCAAGGTATTCATGAACTCGGACATTTGTAACGTATGGTACTGCTTTTGGGAGCGTGATCAAACGCGAGAACATTAAACTTTATTGAATGAAAACAATTGTCACCTGTGTACCTCAGCAATTGCAATCCGACAATGTCTTTATCAATAACAGGTTTCATTTCAAACAATCGCCAACCATCTGGCTTAACAACAAGATTGGCATCCTCCCAAATCAAGTTGTAAGTTTTCGCTTCATTTGACATAGTTATTTTTAATGTTGCGCTCCTCAATGCACCAGCGCGATCACCCAAATTGGAACTCATTATTGTGATTGTATCTGGCCCATATTTTACTAGCGAAAATCGAAGATCTGACTGTTCCTTGGCAAACATATTTTTAGTTACTTGAATCGCCGTAGTTGATACAGATATCAGCGCAACCAAAAGACTTAAGGCAATTGTTCCAAAACTGAAAAAACGTCGCCAATTCTGATAACTACCACATGCTGTACACTTCACTGCACCAGGCTCAATCGGTTTACGACATATTCTACAAACTGGGCTTTGACTGGAAGGTTCCATTTGATGTTTCAACTAATACCTATGTTCAGTTATTTGTGAGTAATAGCTGCTTCGTTTCTAGGTTTAACTTCCCTGTCTCCGACAGTGCATTATTTTGTTGATAATCTATAATCGCATCTCTTGTTAATGGCCCCCAAATACCATCAACCGGGCCTGGGTTGTAACCTAATTCCTTTAAAACCTTTTGAACTCTTTGTACTGTATTAAATGGATAATCAGTGCTTTCAGAATCGACTCTAACACTGGCACGGCCACCAGCATAACTAACGTCAATAATATTCACGTTGATCAATAAGAGGAAGAGAGCGACAAAAAAACATTTGCTACTATGATGCTGTAAAATTTGAGACAACATATCATAACTCCTGCGAGGGCTTAAATCTGAGTTATAATATTGCAATTACAATATCTCAGATTTTTTTACGGTAATCGGAATAATATTTATGAAAGGAAAGTTGTCACACAAGACATATGCCTTGCACGACAGAAAAGATCACATCGCCCCAATCCGCTCCCCGCGGCTGTTATTATTAGTTTGTTGATTATGCTTGATATTTAAAGTAAAACTATGAAGTAGATTACAGTGTACTGTAAAAAGACATTGTAGGTAAACAATTTAATATTGATCGGTGAGAATTATAAACATGGAATATATTAAATAAATCGCTATGCTTATCGTTGTTCTTGATAGTAAGTTGTAACCTAAATTCTCAGCAATTTAACAATTTTATTTGCTTCTCACTCACCATTCTCACGCGGATAAATCATTTATTTTAATTACATTAAAAACTCTGGTTCAGACGTTTTATACCGGCAAAGTACTTGTATTATTGATCAACAATCAGTCCTTTAGAATATTTAATCAGCTAAAGGATAATCTAACTCAAACACAAATTTTGCGATACAATATTATTTAGTAAGCTAAACAACAGCGGGCATATTTACACCAAAGATCGACCGTTAGGAGATGTTATTATGAGTTTGGATGAAAACATGAAAGCAGGCGTGGCTGCAGCAGGATCAACACGATTAAAAGTACCCCAATCAGCTAACTATGCATTCACCAGCAGCGCGATAAAATTAAACAACAAGCCTTTAGCACTGCACACCACCTCTAATAAAGCACTTATAGACATGCGAAATGAAATCGATGGACCCGAAGGCGATGAACCGAAAGACATGTGGAAATGGCTTCAAAAAACGTCTAGCAAGTCCATTGATAAAAAAATTGGAAATTGCGGTGAAATTGCCGCAGTCGCTTTGACCGAACTCGTGAAACTGAAAGTCAAAGTACCATTGGAATATGTTTACGTAATGGATGGAACGACGATGAACGCTGTAGTACCTCATGTGTTTGCGGTTATTGGCAGAACAGGTGGTGCAAACAAAGATGATCTTAGTACCAATATTGGCCGACCTTCAAGTTGGGGTGCTGATGCTGTGGTTTGCGATCCATGGGATCGTGTTGTTTACCCAGCAGCGAAGTATGATATGTTTTGGGATGGACTTAAAAAACATTCACAAGCACCAGATAGTCTGACCTGTGTTTTGATTGCTTATGTCATTTAGAGTCGGTAAATCGATGTAATGAATCTAGGACATGGGGATATGGCGGCACTGATAAATTAATGACTTAACGTATATTCGCTGTGTACGTTTTAATCCATTGCCAATGCGCTCCAGAAAATCTATTTTGCTTATTGCACTGGCAAATATTCAACGACGCTGAAATCCTCAACCCATTACATGGTAACAATCACCTAAATATATAAACTTCCTTGCATTGACATGAGTGTTATGTAAGAGTTTTTGCGTGAGGAATTCATTAAGTTAATAATTTATCGGTGCCCCTTTCATCGCGGTGATCATCGAGATTTAGTGTAAAGGATTAGTGAGACTGTAAAATTATGATTATATTTTAATATGATTGACCCCTTACGCTTAATTTTTCTCGTATTCCTTTTACGATTGAAGCTTAAATGTTAGTATGAAAAACATCTTATAGAGATAATTAAATGTGGAAATTGGAGCGTCCATTAACCTGTCAGTTATCAACGTTCTGATTAACAACCTTCTTTTTTTGCAGTTTATATTTCCGCCGCTTCATTTAAAAAATTAAAAATTTCTTCAAGCCCATTTTCGACAACTTCTGCAGGTGGAAATTCTAATGGATTCTTATCGACATTTAAATACGTCAGATTCTTCAATTTGGTCAGCGAAACAGGCAAACGTTTGAGTTTGTTTTCACTCAAGTCAACACACTGAATGTGCTCAAGCCGTGAAATCGAATCAGATAAATGTGCAATATTGTTATCACTGGAATAAAGGCTCTTTAGTTTACTCAGTTGAAATATTGTTTCCGGCAATTCTTTTAATCCGTTTCCAACCAGATATAAATATTCCATTTTTTTCAATCGCTTGATTGCACTCGGTAACACATCAATTCTATTGTTCCCAAGATTTAACACACGTAAATTTGTTAATTTCCCAATGGACTCAGATAATGTATCCAATTGACAATTGTATAAATTAAGGTTTTCGAGTGCAGCAATCACAAAAATTACCTCAGGTATTGATTTAAGTGGATTTTTACCCAAACATAAATTTTTTAGCTTTTTGTTATGCTTCAAAGAAGATGGCAAGGTCCTCAAACGGTTTTCATCAAGTCTGAGCTCTTGAAGATGAGTAAGTCGATCAACGCATACGGGAATAGTTTCGATTTTATTAATAGCAAGTAGTAGTGTCGTTAGTTGTGGCAGGTTACATATCACATCAGGAAAGACTGTAAAATCATTACCGATTAAATTAAATTCCGTCAGATTTTTAAGCTGAACAATACCCTCAGGAACTGAGGAGAGTTCGTTCCAACAAAAATTAATCAATTTTAAGTTTGTAAGTTCACACAGTGAATCAGGTAAGTTTTCAAGCCTGTTTCCCACAACATCCAGCTCAGTGAGCTGTGTGAGCTGACCAATCCATTCGGGTAATACCGTTAATTTATTATCCCTAAGGCTTAGCTTGGTTACATGTGTTAACTGACGAATAGATTCAGGCAAAGAACGAAGTCCTAAGTCATCAAGCTTTAGCATAGACTCCTTGTTCTTTCCTACGGATTTAATTCTTTCTTCGATGTCCATCTATTTGTTAAAAACTCCAATAGGTTGGCTATTGCATTAGTCATACAATAGTATGTAAAAAAACTTAACTTAGTACCATTGTAGTCTATCACCTAACTCAATATAAGCGGACGGTTTACCCATGGCCTCATTGTAGGCAAATGCGAAGCACCGTAAGCAATGCCAAAGGTAAATTGTTCCGCGTTGGGCTAATTGTTATAAGCTCTATTTCCTCCAACTATGAAAACACCAAGGACATTGCTTCGCCTTTGCTGTTCTTGGCAACTTACCACATTGAAGACACCTGTTTGAAAATATTTCGTCTTTATGCTGCTCCAGGAGACGATCATATAGAGTTCGGCGAAAGTTTTCATATCCATTCTTCAACAATAATGCAACTTCTTCATTATCTGTTACCGCACATTTCTCTCTAAGTAATTTAACGACATTATCTGAAGACCGCATCGCCATCGTTTCAACCATACCTGATTTCATAGCTTTACATTCTGCGTCGGTAAGAAGATGAGAAAAATATGTCAGTACATAGTCATCTAGAATTTCTTTTTCGTTGTATTCGGACATTAATATTAATTATCGTAAACACTGTAGTAATTAAAGGTTTTGCACTTGAACGTTAGTTTAAAATTAGTTACCAAATATAAACGATCATATTTTTTGAGTAAGTTAGGCATAGCTTCGACAATTTACATTATCACAACTCAACCATGAGAAAAACGTTTAAACTAATACAAAATATGGGGTCACCCATTTGCCAGCCCCTTTTTTTACAGTATGAAAAAACCCCTTCTAATTAAGAAAATTTCACCACACCACATCCACTATAATCCCTTGAGTACCCCATTCCTGTTAAAAACATTGGGAAAAAATCAGTAGTTCGATTGCGCGGTATTACAATTTCGCCAGCGTTAGGATCAAAAATACTACAACTTGCCTCACCCCAAACAACACCGAAAACATGACCACCGCCTGCACCCCACATGGCGACAAAATTATATTTTCCCCCACCATGGTTAGCACTTATTTCTGTACTTAATGTTTTCCCTCTTAATACCATTTCTTCACCGTAATAAGAAAGAATAATACCGTATTCTTTTAACACTAACGTCGCTGCTTCTGTTGATGGATCAGGATGATTTGGTACCGCCGATTTTATCATTTTTGCTTTGGTCATTACTGATCTTACACGCGTCGCGGCTTCCCCAGTCCTAAACCAGCTCCAGAAATCTATTTGAAATCTTTTGCAACGCAACCAATGCGTAACACAACCATTACACCATCCTCGGTGATGCAAACCCCTTCGGGTATCATCAGCCTGATCGTAATTTTCAATAACTTCCCCCTGGCAATTTAATATGAGCTGTATTAACCATGGCTGCATAACTTTCTCCTGCTGATGTTTTTTATCAATTTGTCACACTTACTATAATAATTTGTCGCTACACCCTATTTCGATAAATGCGACTAATTTCATTTTCATGGATTATGCTTAACTTCATTATTAAAGTCTATGAAGTTAAACACATGTCATTAATTCACGATAAGCAACAACACTCATGTCCTGGTGAAATAATTACCATTTTTTTGGAGACTTTTTTTCATGCCATCCAATTCATTTTTTACATTTTTCAGCACCCAAAAAATTCCCCTATGTATGAGAGCGACACTAAGTTAATCGACACAGTCGTTGTCAACTATGTCCTCGCAGATTAATTGGCGGTATTTAACCTTGCCTGATAGCTAATAACGACTACAAGTCCTTTATCTATTTTTCACTTTAATTATTATTTAATGTACCTGACCCTATATTAAACGCACACCCTAACGTTGCAAAATAATTATACTTCCAGCTCATAGTAAAATATAACTCAAGTTCTTTTACTACTTCTTCAATGACAAATTGTTCAAAACCGTGGTCAAAATCAACTGATCGATCGAGATGATCCATTGCCAAACTATTCCTATTAAAATGTAAAAGATCATCGTCTCGGTAACCACCGTTGAGTAATTTTGATAAGCAATTATTAATTAGCCTTCTCGAATGACGTTATTGTTCGGGATTGATCATGAAAAAGCGTATTGCCGAATATTTGTTAAGAACTACACCACTTTCTGCTATTCCACAAATATTAATCATTTATGTTTCTCTATGATTACCATTAATAATATTTACTTTCATATATGACATAATAGGCGCATAATGTTTTCAGGTTGTTAAGTTGCTCTGCCACCCCTCCGGATTTGAGCTTCCCCCACTTAACAACCACTCATTTAAAAAAGGAAAATGTTATGAGTAATACTATAAATAGTCAGAACCCTGGAAGTATAAAATCCTCTGAAGCAAATGTACGAATTGTTGTTGGCATCGCGCTAATTTTGTCAATAATTGATACTACAAATACCTACGGTCTTAATCTATCTTACCCAATTTTGATAGGATGTTATGTTGTCTTAACCGGTATCGCATCGTGGGATCCAGTGAATGCAGTTGTAAAATCTGTATTTACAAAAAGAAGTACAGCAAAGGAAATAGCTGGCAATGCTAAATTAGCATCAGCCTAACAAGGAAAATCCTACCTCGATATAAATTGAGGTAGGATTGTTGTTTTTGATACTTCTAAAAACGATGATATTCACATTTTCCATAGAAGAAGAGTAAATTCTGTCATTACAATTGCTAGACAAAAACCGGTATTCGCTACTGAGTCGGTAAATATTCTGGGGAAAAGTGACTTAATAATCCAATGGAAAAACTCAAATAATTAATTTAAACCATTCATATAAAACCTGGATGGCATTACCCGTTTCGTTATACCTTGGGACAAATCGATCCCCCAATTAACCATACCAATACGAAATATAAATATGATAAATTGCTAAATTAGTCATCAAAGTTGCTGATAATACATGAACAACAAGCCAGACATTTATATAAAACCGATTTCGAATCCCCCAGCTATTTGGTTTTACTAAGCCACTTAAAATGGTACTGATATAACTAATGGATAAAACTAACTGCAATGCAAACCCGAACTCAGCAGAATGCAAATAAAATAATATTAAAGATAATGGCCCAAAAATTTCATGTGAATTAAGAATCTTTCTTCTGGAGTCTGATATTATTTTATGCCGATAAACATACAGTCTCCATTGCCATAAAACTGCCGCAACTAAAACAAACCCAGAAACTTGTTTATAAATGAAATTCTCTTGCAGGAGATATAAATATTCCCATTGCCATTCACTAACAGCTTGAGCGCAATAAGCGGTAATAACCAATAATCCAAAGAAAACATGAAACATGCCATTTTTATTAACTGTTTTTTCAACTTTGTCATTGTTCGCAATTGAGGAGATGTTCATATTCATGTTTTCCTTCGAGGAATATTACTAATTATTTGATACCATTTATTGTTTTATTTCTTTCGAAATATTTGCAATCGTCTTTAAGGTTTTTCCTTAAAATTACTAATTTATTTACCTTATCATCCCTTTAAAAATGTAATAGATCCTTCATCCGTACACTTAAACTGTGAATACAAAATAAACCAAAGCTCATCAATACTAGAAAATGAAAATACATCTTCGCTGCTAACACATTGTGCAGTTCCAATTATACTTCTTGTTTTTTCTTCAATTCGATAAATCCTCACCACGACACTTTCCATGACTACCCCTTTTTCCATAAAATCTTAAGATAAGCGATCTTAGTAAATCGTTGGACGAATCAACAAAAAGAGTTTAATCTTGTGCTTAAGACTCGTCATACTTTTATTATTGAAATTAAAATAGTGCTTCAGAAAACACTAGTCGTAACAAACGTTAAAGCAGTTGTAAGTTCTTGCTATTCCAGTTACTCGTATACTCAACAAATATTAATTTCTATACTGCATATGCTATTGCGTCGGATCTTACTCCGCTCTTACAAAATAAAATAATATAAATATACCCATATTATCAATGAGTTATAGGTTGGCTTTAACTAGAGAATAGCCAAGTAACAGACACTTTATATTGTACCCACATTATTTTGCGACCAACTTTTTGGCGGATGAACGAGCCGCGGATTTAAAATGAGATCGAAAATATCCATCTTCCTCCAAAATCATTTTCCGACCTCAACGATGATTCAAAAAATGCAAGAAGGCCCTCTCATGTTTTGTAAGTTAGATACTTGGCAAATGACAGAAATTGTTTATTATAGTGTATGCCCGAAAAATCCCTTGACCTCCTGATACAGGATAAATTAACAATGACAATGCAATGAGTAAACTTTATTACCAAGTAGATTCATTCATTTTTTTACATAAACGAAATTAGTAAAATAATGGATTGTGGGATCAAGAATCAAGTGAGAATCTGTGAATCCTGTGAAAAATGTGGGCAAGATTTCTATAAAAGCGTATGGAAGAAATAAATTAATGAAAATACATTGTCTTTGATGAATACAGATTTATTTCTAATTTTCCATCGACGGCATTCTTAATAATGTTTTGGATCTTGTGTTAACTTTAAATATAAAGATTACTTTAGAAAAAACACATAGTGTGAAAAATATAATAAATGAATTACAGGGAATTCGCCTATCTGCTAATAAATAATGACTGATGTATTTTGTGAAATCGATCGTTTTTTAATATATAATGATTCCCGGCCTTTTTTAATACTTGTGCAAAATGACACAGACTATTACGCACTGCGGGTATACTGTTAATCTTTTGACTAGTACATAGAAATTGAAAAATGACATTATATCTAAATAATTAAGAACCCAAGCTATAAAATAACCTAGTTACGGTGTTTGTTAATATGGAACGTAAATCAAAAATAAATATTTTAGGACAATCATGTTAATAAAACACTTGATATTGTTTACGACTCTCTTCGCTTATAATGCCATAACTTTCGCTAGTGAAAACCGTTTGAATGAGGGATCCTCTAAAGAAGTAGTTGATATGTTAAAAGGTAAAAACGAGTATTTTTCGCCTCCCGATGAAACCACAATCCCGAATGACAAGTACGGAGCTGATGTCCGCTTAGGTTTAAACATATTTACAAAAACCAAGGAGTATGCAAATCGGTATGTTGGAAACGGACTCGTATGTTCAAATTGTCATTTAGATCGTGGCCGTAAACCACATGCTGCACCAATGTGGGCAGCTTATAGTATGTACCCCGCCTATCGTGCACGTGATGATCGAAACATAAATTTGGCTGAAAGAATACAACAATGTTTTCGTTTTAGTCTTAACGGATTTGCACCAGCGTTTGACGCACCTGAAATACGAGCATTAATTAGTTATATGCATTTTCTCTCGTCCAATGTTCCAGTCGGAAAACAAATGCCCGGCAGAGGTTTTCCACAAATCATGAAAACCGGATTTGATCCAAGCCCATCAAGGGGAGAAATAATTTACAAATCAAAATGTGTTGAATGCCATGGTGCAAATGGAGAAGGTAAAACTGAAAACACAGGAAAATTTATTTATCCACCATTATGGGGTAAAAATGCATTTAATAAAGCCGCTGGTTTCTCTCGCATTACATTGCTTGCAGGCTTTATTAAAGCAAACATGCCATTTGGTCAAGAGTGGTCGCTGACGGATCAAGAGTCCTTGGATTTGGCTGCTTATATCAATCTGCAAATTCGCCCGTGGGATCCTCGCAAGGGTTTTTTAAAAAGTCTGTTTAATTAGCTATGATAAAACAAATATTTCCTTTTGTTATTTGGCTCAAGGCAATTAATCGGCCTTACTTAAAGGCAGACTTTGAAGCCGGTTTTATTGGTGCTGTTTTGGTATTACCCCAAGCCATCGCATTGGCGACATTAGCTGGCATGCCACCACAATATGGAATTTATGCGAGTGTAATTCCCGTTATTATTGCTGCATTGTGGTGCTCATCATGGCATTCTGTATCTGGACCAAATACCGCGTTATGTGTACTAATTGCATTCTCGGTGGCACCATTCGCAAATCCTGGATCAACTGAATATATCGGCTTTGTTCTTATATTGACATTGATGGTTGGTATAATACAGTTATTTGTTGGAATGCTACGATTAGGAAGTGTATTAGATTTCATTTCTCATACTGTCATCTCAGCAATTGTTTTATCAGTTGGCCTGATAACAATTATCGCCGCAAGCAGTAGTTTCATAGGTGTATTATCAAATTTCGGGGAACCTTTTTTTATCCGAGTTTATCAATTATTTCACGATATACCACATGCAAATTTATTTTCGTTATCCGTTGGAATAGTGACCCTCTTAGTTGGATTGCTATCACGTCTATATTGGCGACGCTATTCCTTAGTTATTGCTCTTATTGCAGGTTCTATCTGCACACTAATATTGAACGCAAATTATGGTTCTGCAACAACCAATATTGAAATGATTGGTAACTTGAGTATCTCTCTCTGGCCCTTTCAAATACCAAATATTGATTTAGAAGACACACCAATAATTTTACAGTTAATTTCCAGTGCATTTGCGATTGCATTTTTAGGATTAATGCAATCTGTCGTCATCTCACGCTCAATTGCCATAAATTCCAATCAACGTATTCAAACCAATCAAGAAATCATTGGACAGGGTTTATCTAACACGATTGGGGCTTTTTTTTCTAGCTTCGCAAGCTCAGGCTCATTCAATCGAAGTGCGGCCAACTATGCCGCTGGTGCAAAAACTCCGTTAGCCGCAATCGTTGCTTCTATATTACTTGTTTTATTTGTAATCAATGCGAGTTCGATGATTGCGTTTATGCCCTTACCTGTCGTTGCAGGAATTTTAATGTTGGTGGGCATAGGTTTAATTGATATGAAAGAAATTAAACGCGCTATGTTATCAAAACAAGAATCGCTAATATTTTTTTCTACGTTAATGGTAGCATTAATATTTGGATTGAATTCAGGCGTTTTTGTTGGTGTACTTTTGTCGTTAATTAGCTATTTATGGAAAGCTTCCACACCAAACATTTCCATCAATGAACACGATGCTCGAGATGGACGCTTAGTTGCAGAAGTTACGATTAGTGGTAATTTGTTTTTTGGTTCTTTGCGTTATGTCGAGAAAATCCTATCGAATATTGATAAAGAAGGTAAAGACAAAATGATAATTTTGCTGCGAACAGATCACCTGACTTTCGTTGACGTTCCGGCAGCAATAATGTTAGTTTCTGAAGCAAAACGATGGACAGAAAATGGCAATTGGTTTTATCTGTATGTTGTAAATAATCCTGTTTTAAGTTCAATAAAAAAATCAGGCTTATTAAATTCGTTTGAAGATCAATATATTATTTATCATCATTTGGATCACCCAATGAAGGAAATAATATATCCATCAAAGATTAATGAAATTTCTGGTTTTCAAGAAAAGACGTCAAATAATATTATTAAAGGTTTAGGTATTAACATGAAAAATCTGGCAAAAAGACTGAGAATGACTCGATTAATCGGGCCATTATCGCTTGATCAATTTAACGAGTTGTTGAAAAACTGCGAAATTAAAGTTGCGAATGCAGGAGATTTACTTTGTTCTGAACATGAAGCAATGAATCACCATATAATATTGCTTGAAGGTGAACTGGAATCACAACGAATTTGGCATACTGAAGATAAAAAAATAAAAACGTTTACAAAAAAAATAGTAACACCTAAAAATATCTCTGGTGGATTTGCGTATTTAAACGCAATTTCCAAAAATATACGTGTAAGAGCAATTACCGATATTCAATACATACTAATCGATGGTTCACAAATTGATGAAATGTTGGGGTGGAATGAACAAGTTTCGTTGCAAATTCAAGATAATCCAGAGCTGATTCGTCGAGTTGAGATGACAAAAAAAACCCGCGTATTTCAACAGTTGCCAATTTCAAGAGTCATTGAGGCGTGTAAGAAAATGTTTTCGAAGACAGTAGCCGCACGCGATGTTATTGTCACGCAAGGAGACAAAGGCGATTGTTTTTATATATTAAAAGAAGGTGAAGCCGAAGTATGGCAAACAGATCCATTTACCGATGAAACCGCTCTTAAGGTCACTTTAGGCCCAGGAGATTCCTTTGGTGAAGAAGCGATTTTACAAGATGCCTTTAGAAATGCCACTGTTGCCATGACCACTCCAGGCGAACTATTTTGTCTTGAAAAATCTGATTTTGACACGTTGGTTAAACCTCATTTTGTTGAAGAAATTGATCCACCACAAGCCGTAAAAATGATTAAATATGGGCAAGCAAAATTACTGGACTGTCGATACGATATGGAATTTGAAGATTCCAGAATTCCCGGCGCAACCCATATATCACTGGATAGAACACGTTGGGACATTCATCAACTTGATCCAAATGAGCTTTATATTGTGTATTGCCGCAGTGGGAAACGCAGTAAAGCAGCGGCATTCTTGCTAAATGAAAGAAATGTAAAGACGTTATCGCTAAAAGGCGGAATACAAGATTGGCCTTATGAAATCGATGAATCAGTGATTGAGACAGAAATAGCGTAATTTACTCACCATTTCAGTTCAATCAAACGAAATTACCATAAGTCATTTGTGATGCCGATTTTTGGTAGTAGTTTTGTTGATGACAGAATTGAGTACAGCTTGGTGCGAATTACCCTCGTTTCAAACATGATTGATCTTGATTGTATGTCGCCACACTGATAACCTACACTGCCGAAAGCATCCTCCGAATCTTCGACAATTGAACTCGAACAGACATGCCAAGTTATAAAAGTAATATTCAAAGTCTCTTATCAAATACAATTATTTACGGCGATCTTAACGCCGAAGAGCTGGATACCCTAATTAAAAGCTCTGCTATTGTTCAATTCTCTGCAGCCACTTCTATTTTCCAACAAAGCGAACTGGGTGATGCCATGTATTTGGTATTGCAAGGCGAAGTACTAATTTCTACTTTTACGTTTGATAATGAAGTCGCTGAACTCGCAATCTTGAAAATTGGACAGATATTTGGTGAGCAAGCAATATTACCTGACAACTCCGGTTTACGTTCAGCAAACGCAAGCGCAAAAATTGATTGTGAACTTCTTCGAATCCCCAGAGAAACATTTTTAGATGTCATAGAAAATCGAAAATATTTGCAAAATGAGTTGTATACCATTGGTCGACAACAGCTACGCCATATATTGGCGCAAGAATCTGCTTTATTCAGGTCAGTTAAGTTGGGAGACGATATTGGCCAATGGATAGATGAGAAAAATTTTCCCCCTGGTGAGATTATTTTTAGAGAAGGCGAACTTGGAAATAATTTTTATCTGGTACTTTGGGGTAAAGCAGATGTTTTTAAATATGAGACTGGCGAAGAAAACATAATTCATGAAATTGGGCCCGGTGGTTATTTTGGTGAGCTAGCATTAATCTACAATGAGCCAAGAAGTGCATCAGTTCGGGCAACAACTGAATTGCTAACTCTGGTTATCGATGGTGAAAAGTTTAAACAGCTTTATCATATGTCGCCTGAGTTGCGCTCGCATTTTGATCACGTCGAACACTTCTATCGCCTACCCAAATCTGGCTTCATGGCTATGCATTCATCTAAATATATGGGCATGGATGCGTTATTAACAGCTTATCACTGTAAATCAGGACTTCAGCTATCCGTTACCAAAGTCAGTGACAAATCAATTGTTAATATATTACGGGTTTCAACAGTTAACTACGATCATGTTGAGAAAATTTGCTACGAAGATAAATCTGCCTATATACACAGAGAGCTAGTACTGCATTATGGTGTGCTGGTTGGTGCAACCTGTCACGGAAATTGGGATGATTTAGGGTATATTTTAGAAATCGCCTTAAATGAAAAACCATTAAAGAAAAGGCAATTGTCTCTGTTTAGGCTTGAAGGTGAACTTCGGTTAGAAAGAGATGAACATGGACTTTCTGATGACACAATAATATGCAAGTGTACATCAACAACGCGAGGTCAAATAAAAAAATGTATTGCAGGCGGTTGTAGTACGGTAAAAGAAATTGGCGAGGAAACGGGAGCTTCGAGAGTGTGCGGTGCATGTGGCCCGTTACTCATAGAATTGGTTGGTCAATCCGATTTGCAGGTTGTTTCATTGGTTGATTTAAATCCTGTTGCAGAAGGTGTTAAGAGTTTTCGGTTTAAACCTGTTAGGGGAAAATTAGTAACACCGAACGTTGGTGCACACGTGAATGTAGAGGCAGAAATTGATGGAAACTCAATTAGGCGCTCATATACGTTAACATCGCCTACTGAGGAAACGGATTTTTATGAAATAACGGTCAAAAAGGAAGAGCATGGTATATTTTCCACATGGCTGCATAATAATACTTGCAAAAACACTCTTTTTATGGCTTCACAGCCTATTGGCGGATTTAAGTTTCCGTTTACCAAAAAAGATATAATATTTTTTGTTGCAGGAATCGGAATAACACCAGCCATAAATTTTATCAGGTGTGATGATTTTTCGAATAAACAAAAAATAATGCTTGTGCTATCGTCAAATAATCGAGGAACGCTTGCAAATCTTGATGAACTCGAGCGCACCGCCGCAGTACGCGATAATATTGAAATTCATTATCACCTTAGTGAAGAAGGAAAGCGCTTGCGCAATGTAGATATTGAAAAAATTACAGACCAATATCCTAATGCAATTTATTTTATTTGTGGATCGAGTGTTTATGAATCTGAAGTAAAAAATACATTGTTGGTCAATAAAATTGATAAGAAAAATATATTCATTGAAAATTTTCAACCTGCCGTCAACAATATAAATAAATTGCCACCCATAAAAGGTTCGGTATTATTGTGGTTATTTTCAATTGTTTCTGTGATAATAATTGCAGCAATATATGCGATTGAACCCATACCCATCATTGATACAGTTCAAGGTGATCGTTTAATTGAAACCTGGATAAGTGACAAAATATTAAAACAAATCAGCGGATATTGCGTTCTTGGAATTGCTATTTTTAGTCTTGTATTGTCATTGCGAAAACGAGTGAATAAATTTCGATTTGGCCGTTTTGCCTATTGGCGAGTCTTGCATTTGCTTCTAGGCTCTTTAGCAGTATCCGGCTTAGTATTACACACGGGTTTATCAACTGGTAGTAATCTTAATTTTACGTTAGTTTTGTTATTTTCCTTTCTAGCAGTATTGGGTATTTTATCCATGGCACTAAAGCTAATCCAAAATAAGTTACCGAATTCATCATTATTTACCTTACAAGACAAATTAAATTGGTTACATATTTTTATTTCGACTTTATTACCAGCATTTATTACCACGCATATCGTTGCTGGCTATTATTTCTAGGGGCGGAATAAAATGGATAAAATGCGTGTTTGGTTTTGGAAAAATAGTCAAGCACTAAAAAATTGGTTCACTGGATTCGCTTCCGCTGGTTTATTGTTATTACTGGCAAGTTATTTCATGTTTCTACCCGGAATGAATAAAACCTTTTTTATGCCCGGCCCATCAACAGAAGGCCATTATCAGTTCGAAGAAAAATGTGATTTATGCCATAAACCATTCGGCGGGATAAAACAAAAAGCTTGTAACCAATGTCATGGTGAAGAATTAGCGCTAGCAAATGATTCACACAAATTACGAAAATTCAGAGATCCACGTAACACCAAGAATTTGGATAAAATAAATGTAAAGAAATGTCGGACCTGTCATAAAGAACATGATTTGGATGCCACTCGTAAAATGGGAGTCACCGTGGCGAAGGATTTCTGTATTTTTTGTCATGAGGAAATCGAAAAAGAAAGGCCAACACATAAAGGATTAAAATTCGATGGCTGTACGGCTTGCCATAAGTATCACGATAATACCAGTTTATATGAAGATTTTTTGATAAAACATCTGGATGAAAAGGACACCAAAGAAACAGCAACTGTTGTATCCCGAAATTTTTCTCAGTTATATAAAAAAGAAAATATGAAAAAAGCAACACCATTAAGTAAGCTTGAAAACAATGCACCACCAAATGCTAAGTTTTCTAACAAAATATTATCGGATTGGGCATCTACAAATCATGCGAAATCCGGTGTGAACTGCGCTAACTGCCACCTGAATAAAACTGATGCTGATAATCACATGTGGGAACAAAAACCAATAATACAAAATTGCAAGAAGTGTCATGAATCAGAAGTTAAACATTTTTTAGAGAGTCGCCATGGCATGCGGATAGCGCAAAAGCTAACGCCTATGAAACCAGGAATGGCGAGATTGCCGATGAATTCAGAAGAAGCTGAAACAGTGTTAGATTGCAACACTTGCCATCCTGCGCATAACTATAATACTGCATTCGCGGCAGTTGATGCTTGCTTAAAATGTCATACAGATAAACACAGTGTAAATTATAAAAAAAGCAAACATTTTCAATTATTTTTGGCGGAGCAGAAAAATACTATGAGTAAGGGGGTTGGCGTGAGTTGTGCTACCTGCCATTTTCCACGAGAGATTATGCAAATTAATGGCAACGACGTAGTTAGTGTTCAGCATAATCAAAATACAAACTTAAGACCTAACCAAAAACAAATTCGTAGCGTCTGTATGAATTGTCATGGGGTAGGATTTAGTTTAGATTCTTTAGCAGATCAAAGCCTCATACAAAATAATTTTTCTGATAAACCTGAAATTCATTTAAAAAGTTTGGAAATGATTAAGGAACGAATGGCTCAACAATCGAAAGAACGAGGAAACAAATGAAACATTATTTACAACTGATATTATGTTTATCCATTTGTATATTATTAATATCTGGCTGTACGATGGAGGATGATGACGAAGTTAATGTTAATGCAAATCAGGGCGGTATTATCACAGCACAACAATTCGCAGATGGAATCCATATGGTGTTAGCGGTAGATCGCACCATTTATTCTAAACTTATTATTAATCGATTAGTCGTGAAAGAGAAAGTGATAAAAGCCAGCGAACATTGGAAGGAAGATAAAGCCCTCGTATTACCCGCCCAAATGCTACGAGCAGGATCTGAGCTGGTAATGGACAAAGGTGCTAATTTCTCTTATTCACTCTTGTCTTCATGGCCTCTGAATCCTCAGAATAGACCCCGTACAGAGTTAGAAAAAAAGGGTTTAAAATTTATCGAAGATAATCCGGGTGAAAATTATTACGGCGAAGAAGTCCTGGGTGGTGTGAAATACTTTTCGGCGATTTACCCTGATGCAGCAGTAGTCGAGGCTTGTGTGAGTTGCCACAACGAACATAAAGATACACCTAAAACAAATTTTAAAATTGGTGAAGTAATGGGGGGTATTATTATTCGAATTCCATTAAGCTAGCCCGCATTTCTCACAGGGTCGCGAGAATAGGTAAGTTATTTATTAGGTAAATTTAAGATGTTTGTGTCTAAATTAAATAAAAACGGGGATCTATTAATTTATTTGGAGTAACCTAATTGTCCTGTGATTACTCCTCTTCTATGTTATAATTTAAACATATCTGGGGATGTAAAAATGAATCCAACACAAACACTATCTGTAATTTTGTTGCTCGCCGCTACTCCCATGCTATTGGCTGATGAGATGGATGCTGCACCGACTAAAAACAGTGTGCCTACAGATACGCTAATGATGCATAAAAAGATATCAAATGAATCAAAAACTACGCATCATAGTAAGCAATCAAATTTTTCAATCCCCCAATATATTCCTCCGTTAAGGGGAGCACCAGCCAATCGAATAGGTGGCGGAACTCGGGGAAAAAACCAACAAATTAATATCATTTGCTTTAGTCCTGATCACTTCGGCATAACCTCCAAGTCTCAGCCAACGTTTATATTTTATGTTTCAAAAACCAAAGAAACTTCAGCAGAATTTACATTAATTAACATGGCCAATGATGAGCCTTTGCTTGAAATTCCACTCGAAATATTTAACAAAGGAATTCATAGTGTCGATTTATCGAAATTCCATGTAAAACTGGATGAAAACAGCGAGTATCAATGGTTCGTTTCATTAATTGTTGACAAAAACCATCGGTCTCAAGATATTACTGGGTCCGGTAGTATTAAATATATTCCCAATTCTGCATCGTTTACAAAGCGTCTTGCTCAATCAACACCTTCGGATATTGCCTTTCACTTCGCTGAAGCAGGATTATGGTATGATGCGTTAGATGCATTAAATAAGCGTAGAGAAACCGAAAATAATTCAAAACTAGTAGAAGCTCAATTTCATTCATTTCTGCAGCAAATCGACATAGACGTAACATCTTTTCCGTAAAATCTTCACCAAATCCATCTAATAAATTAGTGAATAAATAATTTCCTGTTGATTCTTGTAGAAGTTAATGTTACTAGCCCGCATTTCTCGTAGGGTCGTGAGACTATTGCAATCCAGTTAGAAATTTAGATAGTCATTGAGAATTTAGTAATACCTAGCATTAGTTGAGTTGACAGTACTTCAGAAACATCTTATGCAATTTGCTTTGAATACTTAAGTAAATACATACCAATTATTGCTTTTCATGCTCCCAAAATACACTTCTGCAAAAACGCATACTATGAATTAGCAGCAAATTATTTCTGATAGTTCTTACAAGCAAACTGCTTTTCGCTTTGTTAACAATTCGCAACAAGAAAAATTAGTAATATCTCAGTGAGAGTTTGAATCTTTTATCGAAGTGAAATATGCCATGCTGGAACAATATTTTTATAGTGATATGATTACCATGTAGATATTTGCAAATATTAATGTTACTTGTGTATGAGCTTTTCTGTAACAGAGTGCATATAATTACGGTGTTTTCGTGAAAAACAATATTTTTCACGCCATTACTTTTAGTAGGCCAATTATTTTCTAAATAAATCAGATTTTTTGAAAGTTTTTTGATATATTGAACGTAAATCTACGAGATGTGTGATTAAATGATATGACACATACAATCTAATTGATATAGTAATCGAATTAGCAAAACCTCTTTAAATACCAATTAAAAAGTCTATATAGCAGCAATCTTCTTTGGCGTTTAAAATAACTAAAAGAATTCGTTCATTATGAAAAACACTACTTCGAGAAAAAACACACATTTTCTTATTTATATAGCCTTTCTTACCTTGCCTTTCTCAACTAATGTAGTCTCCGCATTTGAATTACCACCTTCTAGTGATGTGTTGGAACCCAGGTCGCCTGAAAATTATCAGTCAACCATATTTATAAAAAAAATCACCTTTACCGGCAACAATAAGTTTTCAACAGAACAACTGAACAAGCTAACAAAACATTACGAAAATAGACCGGTCAGTAGTGAAGAGCTTGAAACACTCCGCCAGGATATTACAAAACTCTATATCAATAGTGGATATGTCAATTCTGGTGCAATCATTCCTAATCAGGACATTCAAAATGGTGCTGTAAATATAAAAATTATTGAAGGTAAGCTTTCCAACATAAAAATCACTGGAAATGAGTCACTGGAAACCGATTATTTATATCAGCAATTATCACTAGATCAAAATAACATTCTGAGTGTTAGCGATATTCAAGATCAAATTCAAATTGCCCTACAATCCCCGTTAATAGAAAAAATTGACGCGCAACTCGTGCCTGGCGAACAACTCGGGGAAGCAGAATTAATCGCGTCTATTAAAGAAGGCAAACAATATGAAGCAAAAATTGATATTAACAATCGAATATCGCCTAACGTAGGTGAAGTCAGAACCAGCTTATATGCATCCGCGCTTAATGTGAGAGGTTATGCTGATTCGTTAAGTGCCAATTTAGGTTATGCCGAAGGATTATCTAATTATGGTGTGAATTATCAATTTCCCCTCTTTAATTCGGCGACACGATTAGAGTTATATTATAAATTTAGCACGGCGGAAATAGTTGAACAAGATTTTGACGAAATATCCAGCAAGACATGGACAAACGGTTTTCGTTTCACGTTAGCGTCAAATTTCACGCGCAGTCGTCAGCTTAACTCCAGCGTTGGGATTGAACGACGTTATAATAAAACGTTAATTAGAGACTTCTGTATTTCCTATTCCTCAGGCGTGGAAGAAGATTGTGAAACACACATTACCGCCTTGCGACTTTCTCAAGACATGTTGTTTCGAAACACACAGCAAGTGCTCGCATTGCGACTCACATTAAGTATCGGCCTGGATGCACTGGGATCGACTCAAAACGAAGGAGATCTGCCGTCCAGTAAATTCTATGTTTTACTTGGGCAAGCACAGTTTGCACAAAAGTTTTTTAAACGACAGGATCAGCTCGTGTTTCGTTTTGACACTCAACTTTCTAACGATGGTTTATTTTCCATGGAACAGTTTGCTGTCGGAGGCCAACTAAGTGTACGCGGATATAGAGAAAATCAATTGTTGCGAGATAATGGTTATACTGCTTCAATCGAATATCGAATTACAACTCCCCTCTCACTGGATAATTTCAAAAACCGTCGCTTACAAGCCATAACATTTTTCGACACAGGTGGCGCCTGGTTTGATGAGATAAACCGCAACAATCGTGATTTTATTCATTTATCCAGTGCAGGTCTTGGTTTCAGATGGGAAGTCGTAAAAAAACTGGAAAGCCAGTTTTATTGGGCATACGGGTTTAATAGTGTGGAAACGTCTTCTGGCAACAGTATTCAAGATCAGGGAATTCACTTTTCCCTACAATATTCAATATGATCTAAATACATAAAATTACACTAATATCATTCAAAATGAAAAAATTAATCATCGCACTCATTAAATTCGTAGAGAGTAAAAAATTTAGTAATAGCATACTAATTTTGCTCACTTTAATTATTGTATTTTCTCCGGCATGGGCATCTGAGACAAAAAACGATACTACTGCTAGTAATCATTCCCGATTGTTAGAAAAAATTCAAACGATAAAGAAGCAATTAACTAGTGAAAACACAGCAGTAATTGAAACACCTGCTCTCTATCTCAAGTTAGCAAAAACATACTCCAAATTAGGAAAGTCAAAAAAAGAATTTGAGGCACTAAACAATGCATCAGACATAGCTAACTTGCTAAACAATCAACAAGACAAATTGAGTGTTTTAATAGAACTTGGCAACTATTACGCTCACAGAGGTGATTTCAATAAATCTGAAAAATTCTTGTTGTCCTCAATTAATCTCGCTGCGACAATGAATAATCAAAACGTTACTTTTGTTATAAAGAATAATTTGGCGAACGTATATGTCTCACAAGGAAAATTTTCCGATGCGTACGCTCTTTATACGGATATTCTGTCAAATGAAAACGATTCAAAAAATAGAAATATCTATGCCAAAACCCATTTAAATATGGCCCGATCATATTATACAGAAAATAAACCTATCAAATCAAAACAGCATTTGAGTAAAGCTTACAATGCAACAGTAAAAATTGTTGACAATTCAGAAAAAGTTAAACTATTGCTAGGCATTGGAAAATTATTTATGAATATCGGTTCGGAAACGATACCGAATTATCAAGAACAAACGTTTAATGCGTTAAATCAGGCGAAACAAATTTCTTCAGCCATTGGTGATAATCGATCATTGACTTATGCATATGGATACCTGGGAAGATTATATGAAATTGAAGAGAAAACAAAAGACGCTTTAATCCTTACTCGTAATGCAGAGAAATTAGCATTACTGGAAAACATGCCCGAGAGCCTTTATCAATGGCAATGGCAAATTGCCCGTTTACTGAAACTTAGTGGTGATTCTTCAGCTGCAATACTCGCCTATCAAGCAGCAATCAATACACTGGAACCCATCAGGCATCTTCTTTTACGCGGACAAATCAGACATGGATCATTTCGACAAACCATCGGTGGAGTTTATATTGAACTTACAGATTTATTGCTAACAACGTCAACCGACAATAAAAAGGATACAAAAAACATAACTCGCTTATTGGTGCAGGCCAGAGAAATTATGGAGTCGTATAAGGGAGCAGAACTCCAGGATTATTTTCAAGACGATTGCGTTACCAAACTTACCAATAAAACACGTGGTATTGATAAATTGGATAATCATACCGCTGCAATTTATCCCATTGTCTTTCCTGATCGGATAGAATTATTACTGAGTACGCCAGACGGATTAAAACGGTTTTCTAGCAATATAGATGAAAAAACATTAACCAATGAAAGTCAGAATTTTCGCCGTCTGGTAGAAAAGCGAACAACGCGCCAGTATTTAAAACATGCGAAAAAGCTATATCAATGGCTGATCGATCCAATTAAAGATGAATTAGAAAAGCAATCCATCAATACTCTGGTCGTTATCCCTGATAGCATATTACGAACAATTCCATTTGCAGCATTGCATGATGGAAAACAATTTATTGTTAACAATTACGCAATAGTAGTATCACCTGGTCTTTCCTTGACTGATCCACAGCCGTTGGATCGTGAAGATATTTCAATTATGGGTAATGGCATTACTGATTCAATTCAGGGATTTCCGGCACTGCCTTATGTTGACAATGAATTAAAAAATATAAACCAGTTATATGAAACTGCATTATTAAAAGACAAACACTTTACCGAACAAAATTTTCAAAACACGCTAAAAAAACAACCCTTCAACATCGTGCACATCGCATCACACGGTCAATTTGAATCGAATAGTCAGGATAGTTTTTTATTAACCTACTCCAGCAAATTAACCATGAATAAACTAGAAAAATATTTATTACAAGCAAAGTTTCGAGATAAGCCAATCGAGTTGCTGACACTCAGCGCTTGTCAAACAGCAAAAGGTGATGATAGAGCCGCACTGGGACTTGCGGGGATTGCCATAAAAGCAGGCGTGCGTAGTGCGGTCGCGACACTCTGGTTTGTCAATGACAATGCTTCATCTACCCTGGTATCTGATTTTTATCAGCAATTAAATATCAATACAATTTCAAAAGCAAAAGCATTGCAAAAAGCACAAGTTGCCATGATACAAGGTGATAGATATCGACATCCAAGTTACTGGTCACCATTTTTGCTTATTGGAAATTGGTTGTAACGACATGAAAAACAAATCGATGACAATAATGAACAGAAAAAATAGTTTGGTTATATCAATGATAATCTTTATGACTGGCATTTTGTTTAGTCATAATTCATTTTCAGAAGTTGTTAGTGATGGCAGTCTTGATACACAGGTAGATAAAGTTGATTCTGATTTTTCTGTCAATGGCGGCACACAGCACGGTAGTAATCTCTTCCATAGCTTCAAAGACTTTAATTTGAATTCAGAGGAGTCAGCCACTTTTCATGGAGCAGATTCCATAGAAAATATTTTAGCCCGCGTCACCGGAGGCAACTCATCCTCTATCGATGGGCAAATAGGTTCCAGTATATCAGGCGTTAATTTATTTTTAATCAATCCATCGGGTATTCTATTTGGTCCAAATGCGCAAATAGATATTGGTGGTTCATTTTATGCTAGTACTGCAGATTACCTGTTATTGGGTGAATCCGAACGCTTTGATGTAAGCAACCCTGATGGTTCTAATCTTGGTATTTCGCCGCCATCCAGCTTTGGGTTCCTAGATGCGCCAGGATCAATTGAAGTAAATGAAAGTAAACTAAACGTTTCAAAAGGAGAAACGCTCGCATTAATTGGCGGTGACATAAAAGTCAATGGCGCGCAAAGAACTGCTACAAACGAAGAGAAGCTTGATTGCTCAACATCCTGTTTGCATGCTCCCCAAGGTACCGTTCAAATTGTTGCAACAACTAATTCAGAAGTTGCTGTGAATACCTCAGATTTTTCTATGCCTGAATCTGCAGACATGCGTTCGATTGAAATCAATGGGAATATGCTCGTTGATGTATCTGGCAAACAATCCGGAACCATTTTTATACGTGGTGGTAAATTCTATTCCAAAGATGCCGAATTTCGAGCGGATATAAAATCCAACAAAGATGGAAATAAAATCGCAATTGACATTACCAGCCAAAAAAGTCTTGAGATTGATGATACTCGCTTGAGTGCAATTGCAAACGCAGATGTTAAAACCGGTAACATAAATTTACAGGCAAAAAAAATAAAAATTGTTAATGGTAGTAATATCACAGCGGGAACCTGTAATAATTGTGATACAGGCGCAGGAGGAAAGATAACGATAAACTCCGATGACAGTATCGAGATGAGTGGCACTGGAAAGAATAACCAAGCTGTCACAGTATTAACAAATACTCGCTCTGATAAAAACGCGGGTGACATAACAATTACCGCGTCAAATACCATTTTTCTTGATAATGCTACTGTAATATCCGTTACTGAAAATGCTGGTAACGCCGGCGCGATAACAATGGATGCAACTACCATTGATCTGCACAACAAAACACTAATTGAAAGTAATTCTGGAATAAGTCCTTTCGATGATGAAGGTGGTTTTGGATCAGCAGACGGTTCTGGAAGTGGTTCAGGTTCTGGCAGTGGTTCAGGCTCAGGAAGTGATTCTGGTTCTGGAAGTGGATCAGGCTCGGGAAGTGATTCTGGTTCTGGAAGTGGATCAGGCTCGGGAAGTGATTCTGGTTCTGGAAGTGGATCAGGCTCGGGAAGTGATTCTGGTTCTGGAAGTGGATCAGGCGGTGGTTCTGACGGAGGCGGAAAAAATAAAATTGCTACAAGAATGGAAGGAAAAAATCCCCATGGTTCTGGTGGCAACATATCCGTTAACGCTGTTGAGACCCTGACATTAAAACAAGATGTGAAAATTTCTTCCAATACCAGTTCAAAAGGTAACGCAGGCAGTATTCGATTAGAAGCGAAAACCATCAAACTATTAAATGGATCCCGCGCAAGTAGCACCACTGATAACAAAGGCAATAGTGGTAATATCGACATTATTGCAAATACTATTCAACTTGTAGGAACAAATGGTAAATCGGATCCCGAGAAAAACCGTGGATCACGGATAACATCTGCCTCTAAATCCAGCGCAAGCGGTAATGCAGGTATGATTTCAATTCAAACGCAGGACTTGTTACTTGATGATGGAGCACGAATTAGCGCAAGCACATCCGGTGTTGGCCAAGGAGGAGGAATCACAATAGATGCAACGAATGCTATTACCGTGCAAGGATCTAGATTAGATGGTAACGGCTCATCAATACGATCAGCAGCGGATGTAGAAGAAGAAGAAGCCCACGCAAGTTCAGAACTTCGTCTAGGCAACGCTGGCGATATATTCATTAATGCAAAAACTCTTACCCTTGATAGTCAATCAGAAATAAGATCAAGTACCTCCCAACCTGGTATGGCTGGAACAATTAATATCGATGTAGACGAACTTATTGCAAACAACGCAACGATTGAAAGCGCCAGTACCGATGAAAATTCTGGCGATGCAGGCAATATAAACATTGCCGTATTGTCAATGAACTTAATGGAAAGTGATATTACCACACTTGCAGTAAATGCAGATGGTGGAAACATTAAAATTGATGTTACGGATAATATACTGATTGACAATAGTAATATTACTGCTCTGGTACAGGGCGGCAAGGGTGATGGTGGCAATATAGAAATCAATCCAGAATTTGTTTTGATAACGAAAAGTAAAATTAGTGCTAATGCAGAAGAAGGAAACGGCGGCAACATACAAATTCAGTCAAAATTTCTTGTCGTTGGGTCTGATAGTTCGGTGACTGCTTCATCTAACCTGGGAATCAATGGCACCGTTGATGTTCAATATCCCGATACCGATTTTGCATCGTCATTGCAAATTCTCCCAGAGTCTTTCATCAATATATCGACATTGTTAAAAGACTACTGTACCAATCGAGATGCGAATTCTATCAGTAGTTTTATATCCAACTTAAATAACGTCTCTCATCAACCAGACGAATTTGAATATATGTCACTTGTTGACATTGAAGAAACAATGATTTCTTATTCAAACTCAGTTGATCAAGAACAATATCCTGAAAATAGTCTAATGCTAGCGAAAGTTAATTTAGATGGAAATCCTGGATTATTGGTGGGCTGTACTCATTGAACCTAAAAACCGCAGTTGACCGCTCCATAAGAGTATAACTTATGGAAACTCAATTGATTTTCCCATAAATTGAAATCTGTGCAATCTGACGTGTTCAACTGCGGTTTTTAGGTTGAATGAATATCAAGATAACGCTATTGATACACTGTCTGGCATATCACCCTTTCATGTAATCGTTTTCATCTGCTTTTTCTAGTTTAAGATCAAAAAAAGTCGTCAGGCCTGAAGAATCGCTAAAGTTTTGGATCATTATTATCGATAAAATGATAATGAATATTCAATTAAAAACGCGTCTTATACGTTTGATCATTTCACTAAACACAATATTACTATTGATTGGAGCTTCAAATACATTTGCCGCTAGCACCACTGCCGATATCAGAGTACAAATACGCATCGTAAATAATATCACTGTCAAACCTGATTTGATCGATTGTAATCAACATAACACTAGCCCCAATTGCCAAATAATTCGTAATCAAATTATGCTGCTAAGGGATGACAATGATAGTCAAACCGAAGCAGTTAAAATGAAAAAATCAAACACTGTTTTGTTCTACTAAATTATTGCTAATGACAGTGAATTTCACCAAGATGTTGTTGAAATTCCACATCCTCAGGGATAACTAAATCACCAAAGCAGGGAGTATTATTATAATTTGATTCAAATTGATAGCTACCTGTCTGTATGTTTTCTAAATAAACCAATCCATCATCTACCACAAAATAATCCTCCGAAATTCCCTTGAGATTTAAGCTTGAACCAGCAGGCACGAATTTGCCATTGGGGTCAACAACCGTAAAAAATAGAGAATTGGATTTTTTTACTAAAAAATCCACTTTGGCAATTGATCGATAATGCGGTTTTACGAAAACCGAATCCTGCTCTACAGAAACTTCCAGAGGTAATTTTCTTGCATCCAGGCCCACGCGATTAAGTTGATAAGCCTGCATACCAGGAACAAGTAAAAATCCGCTTTTATTGGTTTTACCAACTGAACGACTGTTATGCGTTATATTAATATTCGATAATCCATTTGTGTTAACTAACGCTGCGCTTGATCTAATCGGACGAGTTAAATACCAATCTTTATCAACAAAGGATACGGCGCCAGACAATCCCAAATTATGCGCTTCATTGGAGAAATATCGCCTGTAATCGTATTGGAATTGTGTTGCCGAAGCGTGATAATCAGCTTGTATAAATGCAGTTTCCTGGTTTATCGGTCGTTGATAACCCAAATTTGCATGATAAGCCAAACCCAGTTCACTCGCCGTTCGTTGTTTTGACATATTAAGCTGAAGTTGTTTGCGATTTTGTGTTTGTTGCTGATAGCTACTCCCGAAGTTATAACTTCTTCCTAAAGGAAAGTTGACGGAAAATATTATAGATTTTTGGTCACTATTATCAAAACTGTTCATCGCAGAAACCGAAAAATTATATCGATCAATCGGTATGCCTAAATTACATTGGTAATTTCCAAATGTTTCTCTTTCACGATACTGTGTTTTTATGATTAAACAGCTGAGGAAAGTGCGATTAAATAAACGAGTACCAGCATTAATGACAATACTGTACTCCTTGTCACTGGGACTTTCTGAGGTGAAATTAAAATCACGATATTGACCATGAAAAGATTCAAACCTAAAACCAAACCGCGCGCGATCAAATGTATATTGCAAACTGCCAAATCCTTTATAGCCAGGTTCCTCGTCATAGCGAGAATAGGCAATGCCGGTTTCTAACACACCGGTATAAATCGAAGATAAAATTGTCTTAAATCCGAGTAAGGTGCCACGATCACGCCAACCAACAAAACCATCTACATGAAAGTTATTGGAAACGCCATAAAGATAATTACCCGTAATAAAACTGTGACCATAATCCTGGGATAAACTGCCATATTGATCCCGCAATTTGCCCAATTGAAACGCATAACGATGTTCACCCAATGCCAAATTCCGACTGCTCAAATAGAGCGAGCGTCGAGTAATATGCTCCCGCCCAAGTGCATCCGTCACCTTTAACTCTACCTGAGACAACCGATCTAATGACGGCTGATAACTAACCTCATAAGGCCCTTGAGGTAAGGTTTCTCGTTGCACACTTGTACCATTTACATAAAGGTCTATTGCACTATCTTGTTCTAATACACCGCCAATTACATTTAGGCTTTCAAGTCGTTGTGAACGAAAATCATAATTGCGACTACTTAAGGTTACTCCACCAAAACGCATTCCGCCCGTCCATTGGGGATTTTCACCTTGGGTATCACCTAGCACTAATCGTGAATGTTGTTGATGAAAATCTTTCGTATAAGTTGTGTTTAGTCGATTAAAAGTTGCCGTATTTGAGGCATTGCTAACACTAAAATTTTGACTAAACACGCCAAATTTTGGTGAATTAAATAAAACCCACTCAAACAATCCTCCACTGGATATCGAGTCTGTTGAGTACGTTAAATCATAGTTAAGATAGCTCCCAAATGAAGAGTTCGATAAATAATTTGGTTGGCTAACAGTTTGTTCTATTTTGGATAAGGCCAAATACTTTGTTGGTAAACTTAAAGTTATTGATGCAGTTTCAGCATTGTAGTTATACTGCAAATGCTCAATCTGATCTAACCAGACAAAATTGCTCCCCTGGTTCTGAAAAATGGTTTTTGGGTTAATTTTGATGCGCAGTATTTTAATGTCATCCACAACCATCGCAATTTGACCATGATTGGAATGCAAGGCAAAGTACTCTTCTTTCTGTAATTCATCATTGAAAGTGACTCCAAGTAGAAGTTCACTAGTAGCCGCAATTACATTGCAAAAAAAAAGATTACTGAATATGAAAAGTGGGACGCATTTACTTCTCAAAATATAGCGTGTGTTGCAATACCCCATGATTCCTTGTTTCCATTTCTAGTAGGTATTTTACCTGGGGCTCATAATTGGAAATTGAAAATACTCGCAATGAATTCGATAATATGGCAAACGCATTATCTGATTGCCAAATAGTTTTTTGTTTTTCTGAGTCAACTAATTGGATCTGTTTAATTACGGTATGACGAAAGCCAGAGTTAGATATTTCTATTTGAGCACCTATAGATGTCACGTCTATAACTTTGCTTGCTAGCCGTGCTTTCCACTTACTATTGTAGTTATAATAAATCGGCACACTTTGAGTAAACGCTAGGCTAACTCCAGTTGTTTCGCTTTTTTTGGGAATTTCTTTAAATTCCAGGCGGTACGTAAGTTCATTATCTGCAACGATAGGTTTGCGAAACCCTACTCGAACGGTTTTTTCCACACCCTTTGGTAGTTTAACTACAGGAGGCATAACAATTAGATCTTTACTTATTTCTTTAACATCTACACCACCTTTTTGTGACCAATGATATAAGCGAACCTGAATAACTTTTAAACCTTCATCAAGATTGGTGAGTGTAAACGTTTGGCGATAATTGTTAGCATTTAGTTCAACACGGTTAGGGAAAATAGAAAACCCAGACGCCAAACCTTCCACGGATGTTAGAAGAAGCAATAGAAAAATAATTCGATGTTTAGTTTGCAAAATGTCCTCTCAAAAGTAGTTTAGAACCACTATTAATTGATCACTATATTTTCCCGATTTATTTGATTGCCCTTTAAAAGTACTAATCTCTAATTCAAGATTAGCTGTAAAGGTTTGATCCTTTGCTATGGAAAAATCAAGCGGTTGGTCCCCTGGTAATCGTCTTTGCTCTCTATCTATCCACGTAACGGAATATGCAAGCAAGCTATTATTTGGTCCAATGAGTTTTTTATCCATAAATAAACTCATTGTGCCAGTTGCTTGTGAGTTGCACTGAACTGTTACTGGATGCAAAATAATATTTCTATCATTTTGAGAAAGTTCGGAAAAATCAATATTTGAAAGAGCAATTTGGCAGTTAGGTTGGGCAATTGAGGTTGTTGGTATGAATTGCCACATTAAACTGAGTAATGCTGCATTAAACCTTGAGATATTCATTATTATTCTAATTAACTATGAGCTTGTAATTTTTAATAAAAGTAGCTAATCAGTCTCGAAATCTTGTTAGCTACTTTATTAACTTTCAATGAAGTTTACAAATATTCAACTCTAATTGTAACTAAGTCATTGTAGTCACCGTTGGGCATGGATCCACCATTTCTAGTAATTTCACCGGCGGGTACAATAACATAAAACTGCGAGTTGAAAGCATCAACACCATTAGAGCTAAACGATTCAATTGACCATGGTGTTGCGCCATCTGGGCGGAATAGACCATAGTTTAGAGTATAAGCAAGTGATTCGCTTGGATTGCGTAGGAAACCAAACGCAGTGTCTAGATTAACTGTACCAGTAGTTGATCCATTACATTGGATATCATAGCTCACTATACCGCCGCTCGCTGTTCCATCGCTATATTCTCCGAGGTTAAGTACAGAGTTTGCCTGAACGCTACAAACAGCGGTTGAGTTAATAGATGCAGAAACGGTCACACCAGTTGAGGCTTCTGCGCCTATAACTAGTGGTGAAAACAAACTTAACACTGCGCCTGCTAAAATATTTTTATTCCACATGTCGATTTCCTTAATTTTAAAATTAAATAAATTATACAGCTTAGGTGTTTTTTCTACTTTAGCTGCTAGCTATTCTCTAAATTATCTTTCCAATAATTAAAAATAATCTACCATAATTTGAACGGTGTCAAAATAAACGCCCGGTTGCATGGCTCCTCCATTACGAGTGATTTCACCGGCAGGAACCTTCACCGTAAATTCACCAGTGACACCAACGGCACTTTCAGGGATTGAAAACGAAGTGGGTCCAAAAGGGATAGTAGCAGCGCTATCCACATACAACCCATATTGTAATGGGGTTGTAAATTCAGATGTATTGCCGATCAAATCACCCACGTTTGTGCCTCTGCTCGTTACTATGTTTACAGTCCCAGACGTAACAAGCCCATCACATAAAATGTCAAAATTTGAGGTAGTAACACTTTCACTAGCATCACTATATTCACCTAAATCAAGTGTATTAGATGTTTGAACAGTGCAGGTAGCCCCCGTGGGAATTGTTGCACTCACAGTTACATTGGCAGATGTTTGGGCTGCCATAGCAAGAGGTGTAAGCATGCTTAGGGCTAAGCCCGTGAATATTTTTCTATTCATCCTTCTTATTTCCTCGTGTTAATTTAAAAAAACCTCACTCATGACTAATGTGAGGACCTTTATGTCTAAATCTTAATAAAACAATTTTGTTTTTTCTGAACTCTATTTGATTGCTTTTCTGAATATTAACAATTGATAATTTATTTAAATATGTAAACACCCATTTAACAATTTCGCACGTCCATGTGCAATTGAAGATAAATTACTAAAAAATATTTTGTATAGCAATACACAAAAAATACTAAGCAATTTTTCTTAGTTGACAGCGGATTTAATTTATATTTGTACGATCAAACAAAGTAGCGTTGACATTGGAAAAGGCAAGCCCTACAGCGGCAATAGTCGTTAACGCAAGTTTGTTATTTTTCATGTATTCCTCAACTTTATTGATTGTTCTAATTATTGTGTTTTTATTGGGGTCGGAAAGAAAATTAATTCGAGTCTGACCCAATATTACATTGCAGTGCTATTCAACTGCAGCAAACGTTTTATTTTCAGAAAATGAAATCAACTTTTGATAGGTTTTTATCAATGCGGATATTTTATCCTCACCTTCCTGGCGATAAATATTAAATAATCCCTGAGAGGTTTCATTTAATGGTAAAAATACACTGACACCTAAGTCACTGGCAGACTCTGTTATGCGTGAACAGTCCCTAGCTTGAAAATTGTATAACAATGAAGTCTTCTCAATATTGATAAGTGAATTCAAATTATTTTGCATAAGTTGAATAGTATCGCCAGTTTTATCACAATCTGCTAAAGCAAATGATGGAAATAGTAAAACACCAGCTATTGATTTATAGATTTGTTTTTTCATTTTTTTCCCTTTATAGGCAGTCCACACAATTCATAATAGATTATGGCTACATTCAATTAAGAGATTCGAGTTGAACTGTTAAGAAAATGTAAATTTTAGTTATTGGTAAGCAAAATAATAACTTTAAAAATTTTTAATCAGCTTGGCCAATGTCTAACACCACTGTTTCATCGCCACTATCGGCATTTGTCTGTTTGCTTGATTGTGACTCTTGTTTAATAGACTTTGAATTCACACATAAGCTATCTGGATCAGTGCAACCATCCGCGTGTTGCATTAATTTCAAATGCTTTGCAATTAAATTATCATCTGGTGATTTGATTATTCTCTCAGCAAGAACATAATTGCTATATACACAAGTGCAGATAACAAAACCACAAAAGTTTAGTAAAGATCTTTTAAATTTATTCATACCTATTCCATTTTGTAAGCGCAAATTAAACCCCACCTACCAATAAATAACCAAGCCATTTATTGTAAGTCCTTTTCAAAAAAAGGAGTTATGATGAAATCACAAAATCTCGAACAATTTTGGTTGCAGCACAGCATTGC